>Ga0126342_10014140_pt1 | contig 14108 bp, 11 predicted proteins | sample Cyp1metagenome_FD_92528 | JGI IMG/M metagenome (GOLD analysis project Ga0126342, IMG submission 92528) | Coral microbial communities from Lord Howe Island, Old Settlement Bay, Australia - Cyphastrea 1 metagenome | ecosystem: Host-associated > Invertebrates > Cnidaria > Coral ...
AAGGGTATCCCCTTTACAAGCCCCAGAATAGCAATAATAAACCTGCACCAGGCATGGCAATAATGAATTCCAATTGTGCTTCCCCTGGTTTTGTTTTCAGGTGTTTGGAGAAAGCAAAGTAAAACAGCAAGCACTTTTCATTAACAAAAGCTTAGATTCCAGAAATCTGATCCAAATTTACTATTGGAATGCTGACCCCACCCTTAAAAAAAACAACAGTTTAGGGTGGGTTGTTATTAGGCAGCCTACATTGGTAGGGATGGAGTAACCGTAGGACCATATCAACAACTTAGAAACATATATAATCCAAGTGTTTCTAACTGTTGTAACTTAACATATTACATCCAAACCCATTTGGAAGTTTTCTAGCTGGTGTTACTTAAAGTCACCATGGATTTCAATACTACCATGATTTAATGACTAGGATGATTTTTTCGGGCTACTCCCATTTCATATCTTAAGTTAGAACGAATAGAAACATGGGATTTCATATAAAAAATTCATAGGTTCCTAAGTTATTCCATCCCTATCATGTCTGAAGAAACCACCATTTGGGTTGGTCTAAAAAAGAGGTACCTCGAAATCCATAGCTTCATCATTGATTCATCATCATTTTCCTCAGTCAAAGTACCATTTGGGGGGTATACACCATTGTTAGACAAACCCACATTTTTCAAGTTGCTATGGAAAATCACCCTTTTTACTAGGTAAAATCAATTATAGTGCCATGTTAATTGTTATGTAACAAATTACCAGAGGGTATTCGTGGGGATTTTTACCAACATGGGGATTACTGGGGCTAAACTGCGGCTAAACATGGGATTTTCCCGGGTAAAAGTACATTTTTCAGACAAACCCATCTTCAATCCAATGTGTTTCTTTGCACAAGTCCCAAACGCTCCCATCGCACAAAACCGAGTTGCTTGAGCCGCCTCGCCATCCTGACATCCCCTGGTGTTCAACCAGACCATCTATCAACGGGAAACGATGTAAAAATCATGGGACTAGATGGTTATAACATGCTAGAAACAGGAGTAAAAACCCTGGGAAACCAGTGATTTTGATGGTTAACAACTGTCAGAAATCGGGTTATCATCACATAAATGGGGTTGTAGTTGGCTACTGGTAAAGGGCCAGTTCACTGTGTTAATCAAACGTGGCAATGGAAAAACAAAACCTCTTTAATAAATGGAAGCTTTAATCAGAAAATAAACTGTATTTGCAGGAATTCCAAGCGCTATGTTTGATTCTTGGAGGGTAGCTAGGATGAAAATCGTGACAGAAAGGGCCGCCCAAGTTACGAGTTGATAAACCCATCGAACTGTAGATGATGTAAAAGTTTAAACCACGGGTAAACCTGCATATGAACCAACTTACCTATCGTTTGCATGAAGCTTCCTGTAGTTCCTCTTATTTTTTTTTGTGCGTTCTCTGCGCCTTTACTTACCCTCCAATAAATTAACATAGACCCTGGTAGATAGGGGTTTGAAGATTAGTTTCCTCTAAAAATGGGTGATTTTCAGGGTCCAACTGTTAATTTACCAGAGGGTAATTATCGTTTTCCCTTCGTTTTCCCCATTTCACATGCCAAAAGAAAAACGGCGGAAAATTTCCGCCATTTCGCTCCTTGAATTTCACCCAAAATAGGATCCTAACGGTGCTGCTATATATGGTCATTGTATTCAAGTTTTTGTCGCGTCATGTCTTTCTACACTTTTCAAAGGCTGCTTCCAAGCCACCCCAGGCTGCAATTGGCTGCACTTGGCACCGAGGTCGGCCCATCTCCCAGCTCCTGCCATGTGCATCTCCACGCGACTCCTCATCTCCTCGGACTTCAGACCATGTCCAGCCCAGGCGATGGCTGGGGGTCCGTCCATGGCAATTTCTTCACGAAAGTTTTGAGGCGCGACTGGTTCTTGAACTGGACGAATGACGAATGCCTTTCGAACTTCGGCTGAGCACTCAGGCCACCAAGACACGGACTTCATCCAAGTAAAATGTTCAAAACCTTGTCTTCTCCAGAAGTCTTCTCCGCCCGTAAGGGATTTCAAGATCAAAAATCGTGCGCCCTCACCCATGACTCTTGCCTGCATTGCTTCCAACAAGACTGCACCTCCGTTGCATCCGCAACTCCCGCAACTGATCACTTCACAAGGGACACTATTCAGCCATCTCCACACCAGGCCACCCCAAGCCCAGCAAGCTGCCAAAAAATAGTTTTGCGTAGGGTCCACCCATGGTTCCGGCATCAAATCCATCCGTCTGTGCATTGTCTCTGCGCATGCTCCTGCCACTTCGGCTCCAAAGTTTGAAGCCTCTGCTGCAGGGTCAAACACGAAAGTTTCCCCGCATCCAAGTGCAGTTTTCATGTTTTCCTCCCGCCCTAGGTGCCCAGAAATCTTTTCTGCAGCTTGCTGGCGATCCTTGTCCCAAGCCTGCTCTATAATCACTGCAGCAGTGGCAAGCCTCCACGCACGCCTGCAAGCCGCTGCTTTCTGGGCCTGGACCTTTCTCTCACCTGCCTCCACGCACGCCTGCAAGCTGGCTTTTTGCTCCCACCTTTCTCTCACCAGAATCACCAAAAAACAAGCTGCCAGCAGGAAAGCAATCCATCCAGCAATGCAGAGCTTGAGTCAAGTCGAATTCCCATCAGGCACCCCATGGGCGAGGAAGGATGCTGGCTGCGCTGTGAGGCTGGCCAGGCAGGGGTGGTTCAACGGAATGGGGCCGTTGTCCGCAGCACAAGCCCTCACCAACATATCAAAATCAGATCAGAAGGCAAAGGAGAGATGCTTGAACTTGAGCAGCAAAGAGCTCAACCAGTTTGAAAGGAGTTGCTGCACTACAAAGTTGAAAAGAAAGGTCGAAAATGACAAAAACATGGGAATTTTATGGAACTTGACTACGAATGGTGTTCAACCTTTTCGGACAAAATTAGCTTGTCAACAGCTGGTTCTCCACAATGACAAGCCAAAGGCCTGTGACAATGCAAAGGCAGCCTGCCTCTTTCTTACGCAAAGTGCTCACAACGAACTGCACTCGCAACCGAAAGCAGCTGAAAGCAGAAAACACTGTCGTCATTGGACAGTCATCAGGTGAATTGGGCAAGTTGCACAACAGTTGTTTGTAGTCTGGTCTCGCACTGGCTTTGAAATTTAATTAATGTGAATTCCGTGTCAAATTTGTCACAGAGCTCTTGGGGTCCCCGAACCAAACACCCAAAACCATCCCAAAACCGAAAAGGCCGGAAAAACAGAATGTTCGAGCGCCGATTCCCGAAAGCACAACTTGGAGTTTCTGTATTTTCAGGTTTCAGCAGGGCTTACAGGGGAAACCCAAATAGACTGATAAACCTAAACTAAGTTCCGTTAAGCACTGCGGCAACAATCCTGTGCCATGGATCCCATCACCCCCTTTATGTTAGCATATATACCAGCACCATGGATCGAACATCTCCAAAAACACGTGTTGAAATCGCCACGTGAAATTTATGAAATCCCCATTTGTTCCATTTAAACACATTGAAACTACCATGTTTTCCGCTGACAATGTTTGATGGCTAAATCAAAATCCCATCGAGAGAGGGCATGGCAGCTCCAAGCATTACCACAAAATCAGGAGTTCGAAGAAACGCTTGAAGTAGAACGTGTTTGTTCAAACGTAACTAGTAACAAAATCACAATTATGCTCAGTGTACAGTAGCCCACAACAAAACATATATATATATATACATACATACATGATTCTTTATAGATTATATAATGTATAACCAAACTATATAGACCTATACGTATACTTAACGTGAATTTACAGCTCCCATGAATCACCCCCCCATCTTCCGCCTGGTGTGATCTCCCAATCGCATCAGCCAGTTGCCCCCAGAGTCAAAGACCTCCACGCTGTGACTCTTGGCGCGGGTCAACCTTGGGAAGGAAGGCAGCCGCCGCAAAGTAGAGCTATGATTATATATATATAATGTAATATTATATATATGATATCTTTTCATATCTTTTTCTGCAGTTGTCTTTTGGTAAATTTGGTCCATTTTCTCTAAAGAAAATGCTTTTCAATCCACCATTGATGGATGATTGGGACCCTTAATAAAATTGCCAGTGATCTCTCGGAGTAATTTCCCACTTATTGCGAGTCAAACGTTCAGATGGGCATTACCCTCTGGGTAATGTCAAAATACCTATTGAACATGGCCCGTTTATAGTGAGTTTTCCATTAAAAATTGTGATTTTCCATAGTTTTTTGTATGTTTACCAGAGGGTATTTTTAGGTGTTGGTCTCCGTCTCAATATCCAATGACAAACATGGGATCAGGGATAAACGTATTTGTACAGTTATGGTCCGAAATACCAGTTATAAATACTAACAAAACCCTATTTATAGAATGTCTAATCCCATTGAAATAACAAGTTATAGCAAATAAATGGCCATAACTGTAGATGTCCAACATATGGTCCACCGAAAATGTTTGCATGACATGCTTACAATTTTCAAGGTTTCAACCACGTTGAGCCCACCATCTCATCATTTTTTCATGAACATTCAAGGGTACTCTCCCTCAATAATGGAAGCTTCAAAAACCCCTAGTATCCCCTTCCATGGGTTGATATGGGTTGACATGTTTTTGGGCGGATACCCTTAGACTTCCCTGAATATTTATCTAATTATCTTTGTGAACTGACCATGGTTATTGACCACATATTGGGATAGCTTTCAATGAAACCATTAAGAGGGTCAGTTTCCACGACCTACATTTCTTTTCCCTGACGAAAGGGATGAATCTAATCCTAAATGCTGAATTGCAACAAAGTACACTTGGACGTCTAACCATTAGATATGTGTCGGCCAGTGCAATATTGGTTTTACCACATTATGGGTATATACTAGAATAAACATGTATATATTATTTATATATATATACATAGACAGATATATATATATATATATAGATATAATATATATATATATATATGTATTGTGGATGTACATAAATGATTGCATACCTACACCCATCAGTTGCTATGGATCTAAAAACAAAACAACCGTGTTTCAACACCCGCAGGATTTTGTCGCTGCCCAGCCACAGGATTTTGTCGCTCGCCGTGGCAATGCCTTGCCGCATGTTGGCTATAACTAGTGTAATATGGAAAATGGTGGTTTTATGGGAAAATCATAGGAAAACCATAGGAAAATGGTGGTTTTACACACTGGTAAACATACAAAAAACTATGGAAAATCACAATATTTATTAGGTAAATCAACTATTTCTATGGGCCATTTTCAATAGCTATTTTAAATTACCAGAGGGTAGCTAATGTATAGTTATGATTATGCAGAATCTACTGCTAACATGGAACTATGCTAGTTATTTTAAAGTTGATTATCATAAAACAATCATAAGCGCAATTGCAATTGCCGTTACACATCACTATATAGACAATGTGAATCCTAATTTTCAAAATTACTATTTGCGACCTAAACATCATATGTCATGTACATACAGTTCAGGAAATTAACCAGTGTTAAATTGTTATAAATGGATACACATGGTTTTAAATGGGATTATCATTCCATAAATAGGGTTACAACTGACTTACAACTGGTACAGGGCCTTCAGTGTATGTGCATATATATATATATATTGGAATTTCATAAAATGGTGGTACCCCAAAATGGATGGTTTACAATGGAAAAGCCAACCAAAATGGATGATTTAGGGATACCATCATTTTTGAAAACCTCCATATATATATATATATATATGTACATATATGTACATATATACCTGCACTTTGCTTGACAACGAATACACATTTAAACAAATATCCTGAGAAGATCTAACTTTTCTGAATTGCATTTTTTCTGAATAATTACTTGTGTTTTCAGATGTTTTCCGTTTTTTTTCTGCAAAGTCTTTGGATAGTTCGCATCACATCTCAAAGCTGATTCATACATTCATACTAAGGTTTTTTTCAGAACTGAGTCCTAGCCCCGCATTCTGCGGGGCTAGGGTTTTTGGTTACCCTGTGATGGTCGCTGAGAACATGGCTGCTCTGCATATACCAATGCTCCTTCGAACACCAAACCTTGCACTTCTTGTGGTCCAGGACCAGAAAACGTCTTGCCCTGTTGCCAGACAAACGTTCTGCCCTTTGCAACCTGCTTGCCGATGGACAGTGCCATTGGATAATTTGACAGTAAGTGCACGTTGAACTCCCCAACATTTTTTTGAATAAATCCGTAAAGCATCTGCTGATACTTCGGGGCCACCACCTGTAGTGAAGTGAACTGGACTGTCAAGCGACCTAATCCAAGATTCTATGACCTATTGGCTGAGCCCTTGATCACGAAGAGCTCTAAGGCTACCTATATCGAGTGCCGCTCCTGTATCATCTAGAGAGTGACCATGTTAATATTCATTTGGTGGTTGTTAAGCTATTCATTTACGTTGAGTATTTCCAGGGTGGGTTGTGACTCTCATCTATTGGAATGATGCTAGAAGTCAGTAAATTGGCCATACTATCGTACTGTAATACCCCGCGAAAAAAAAAGGTTGGAATCCACTTTTCAGGTGTTGTTTCGTTTACTAAGTTTACTAATCCGCTTATGCTGGTGTCGAAATCGGTTAGAAACATGCTCTGAATTTATTCATCCGGGGTTAACATGATATCATGTGCAACAAACATAATTAGTTGGTAGATAACTAGTTGTAAACCTGCAATACCATAAAATTATATATATATATATTATAATCATTATATGCTCACTATCATAAGCCAAATATCCATCATTCCCTAGCAAATCCTCACCAATCTTGGGATTGGTTACCTCTCTGCCTCACACGCACCGGTCAAGATGCTGGTGACTCGAGTGGTGCCTGATTCATGGCGGAATTGGTTGCGGGGAAGATCAGAAGCCATAATCAGTGGTGAAATACATTCCCAAGATATGATATATATATATATATATATATGTATAACAATCAAAGCATATATGTTCTTTATTTTTTGTTATTAATATGTTTTTGGCCAACACCCTATTTACCTTGTTCCAGTACTTTTCAGTAACATCCATGCCCCTAATATCGAAGATATACCCCCAATGTTTGGCACCCGAGACAGAGCACATTCAATACTGAATTGGGGTTTCGGTTGGCTGGCATTTCCACATGTGCATTATTCGATACATAATAATAATTTATGGGGCTTGCTCAGTCAGTGAGCTTGCTACAGTTTGCCACGGCACAAACATATGAATGTTCAGCGTTGCTTGATGGCTTGTTGCTTGGTAGCCGCCCAATCCGTGCCATCTAAAAACCCTGCCCATGATATTGATTAGTTGGTGGTAAAGCTGTGTTTCAAAAGCTCCAAATCGGCCACATGCAAATGACCATGGCCGAATATGGAATGATATGGACAAAACCACCAAAGAGATAGAACACTCCCAAAACTCTATATATATATATATATACATGTATAAATATATATGCACACACATGCAAAAAACATAGGAAAAAAGGTCTACAAGGACAACTACCGATCGTTGATGGTAGACTACGGGGATAAGTGGGTCAAGTATTTCCATGATTTCCAGGACGGTAAAGACTAATAGATGATGCTTTCCTCCAAAAAACTACTTTCCACCTCATTCTCTATCTTTTGGGACTTGCTCTATGGAATCCCCGAAAATAGCTGAAGTGACAAAAATCGCAAGCTGGTAGGGAAGAAGTGAGTTTTTTTAAAGAACTGTGGATTGCCATAGATTTAAAACAGCTGCCAGTAGATTTCCGTAGATCCCTTAAATGCTGATCTCCATGAAATGGGCCTAAAACAACCATGAAACATCGTCATTCGACTATATTTATATAAATTCCGATTTCTATATCAGTTCTAACAGTTCAATAGTTCTTTTACGGATCTTCACCCTATGGCATAGTATGGATGCTGCAGAAGAAACCTTGCCGTTCCAGTGCCTTCCGTGAAAAAACGGCTTATGGGGCCGCTGGTCATCCCATGCCTTGGAAGGCCCTGGAAGGATGACCATCCACTTTTCGATTGAAAACCACTCCTGGGTTCACATCATCCACACTCTCAGAGCCGGCCTTCCAACTGAAACAACTCCGAAGAACTGCCCTTCCGAACGTCCGCACGCTTGCACCTGTGGCTCGACGAGTGCCGGACACCGCTGGCGTATGGGTAAAAGCCTGGTATACTGTTCACAGCAAAAGAGCTTGAACATCGTTGTTGAATCAGCCAAACAATAGGTGTTTGATCCATCCACATTACATCATATCCTTATTATATATATATTTCCAAAGATCCCCAGTTATGAATGATCCAAAATGGCCGACCATGTTGAGACGTGGTTGAAAAAATCTGAACATGATTACATACCAAAAAATGGAATGGGTTAATGATTGTCCCTCTAATATCAAATACCCCGCACAAACCTTGCTTTAGTATTTGACCGTTAATAGCGTTTATATGTTTGGGCCTCATAATGGCTGTTATTCACTATATGTTTGGCCATATATCATCATATATCCTCGTTTCAGGACGATCGAAGTATGTAAGTTTTCGCAGTTTTGATGATCAAACATCCAACTAAGTGATTAAACACCCAGTTTTTAAGTGCTTAAACACACTAAATGCAAGACCATTGAATCGGCACCCCCTTGTCAGCCCTTGTCTCACCCCATGGCCGTTTTCCCGCACCTCAGCACCTCGCGATCATCACGATCAATCCACAGAACTTCTTGGCCATCCAAGCAGAAGGACTAGCGGCTAGCGTTGCGGCCAGGGGCATTTGGTTGATTCGGTGACAAGCCAAGCTCTTTGAATAATGGTTACTGTACATAATAATGGTTTAGAATGGTTAATCATGGTTGATAGTGGCTATATATATATATATATAAACACATATACATATAAGATCATATAAGTATATATTGTAATGATAAGAATGATCCAATTATGATTTATGATTGTCAATAATGGAGGTTTTCGTTTTGTCATGGGGCCCCTCCAAGTCAGGAATGACCACTGAAATTTACTGAAAGCTATATGGTGACTTGGGGAACCCCCATGACTTAAGAAACCTCCAAATATGAATCAACTTCGCAGCAACCAAAATGGGAATATGACCATCAATAACTTGGCCATATATGATATAACATCAAATAATGACATAATGAAATATATGGATACATAACCACCAATATCATGTAGGTATATCCAAGATTGGGATATACCCAAAATTTTGGCAATTTCATAAAAGGGAACATCGTGATCACTCACCAAAATTGGGGGGTACCACTGGGGCACCCCATTTTCGGATTGGAAATGGCAGTGGAAACCGTTGAAACTATACTTTAGCTTCAGATGACCATCTGACCATCTGAATTAAAAAACAAAACGCATTTTCTACAGTACCAGGAAATTGCGTTGTCAGTTTCGATCTTCAGAGTGCTCTGTGGTTGTCAATTTAAATCCGGGGGCTCATTCGGTCATCCCATGTTTGGTTTCTCAACCGGCTGTTCGGCCACCACCTGCAAAGTTGGAAACACATCATCCCACTTTTTGAAGTACGGAAAACATGTGATTCAAAAGCAAAGTTGGACGCGATAGGTCATAGTTAAGCCAAAGAGTACTTCAGCAACAAGTAGATCTGCAAGGATCTTTGGAAACAATGATGTTGGTTGGATTGGGATGGAAATTAGGTTCAGGAAAAGATCCCTGAGTAAGGTCTATATCTATACAGATCGAGATATGATATATCATATCATATGATATATCCACCATAAATCCAACAGTTTGAAACCCCAGTTTGACTATAGCTACTATCGTTGGCCTAGTTATACACCAACTCACCTATCTGGATAAAATAATCAAAAAAAACAATCATTAATTCATCATAGATCGCTGTAAACTGAATAGTTCGGCCATGCTGGGACAATTCCCCCAATGCCAGCCGTCATTCCAGTAACATGGCGACGTAAGGTCCTTATAGTTTATCCAGATTATCCCCATTATATCCAGATATATCCAGACTATATCGGATTGCATCACCATTTGACGGTTATAGACCAGCTTATCCGATCTAGTCAAATTGAAATGTGATAGGACTATCCGTTATTTGAGGATGTTTGGCAGTCAAAAACCAACTTACCTATCGTTTGAAACCCGTTTGAAACCCGTTTGAACCCCATATGGTTGGACACGTTTAATCACGTTTCCCCATCTCCGACCTGACAGTCTGCACAGCTTGGCACCACCGTATCGACCAAGAGCTCGGGAACCAGCTCGAAGGCAACCTATAGAGCACATGGCGAAGCAGCGACGTTGTCAAAATAAAGAGCTTCCAGATGCTTCCAGCAAAATTGGCACATCATGGTGCTTAGTTGGTGATAGTTGGTGATTAATGATGATTTGCCAGGTATTAGATGGTGATTAATCACGGTGAATCTTTGATACCTGCCAAATACTGGCAAACATCTAATTTTGAGCTGGTTAGGCTCAATCTTACCAGTGATAGCAATATATTGTAGTGCTGAAGGTATCTAACCAAGATCGACCCAGTAAACAGAGTTTGATGGGAGATTGATGCAGGTTCAATGAGAGATTAATGGATGGGATTTAAAAGGTGTTCGAATGAGGATATATCCTGTACTAGTGGGTACTTAAGCTGTAGAATAGTGGGATTTAACAGTTTGCTATGGTGTAATTACTGTAATATAGATGACTCATTTAGTTCGATAATGCGCCTATTAAAAAAAGATGATTTTCCATAATTAGCTATCATTGGTTTCCAAGGGTCCTGAAAGTCATCTTGAGTTGAAACTAATCCAACTCATGGCAAGGACGTCATGTTAGTTGGATGGTCATCTTACAGGGGGTGTGTTGGAAACCACCAGCCAGTCTAGTCTAGAGATTATCTAATTGGTGGTTAAAAAACCATCTTGAAAAATATGAGTTCGTCAATGGGAAGGATGACATCCCATATATCATATATGAAATGGAAATTTAAAACAATGTTTGAAACCATGATCTCAACCAAAAAACATAAATCTACCCAAAATGGTAATGCTTTGCTATTGAAAATGGTGATTTAGTTCGTGGATTTACCCATTAAGAACTTAAATGTTTGAAACCACCAACCAGTTATGGTATGTTATGGTTTCTTGTAGAGTTTCCCCTGCAATCATTGCTGTGTTTGAAGGGGAAATCTACCGGAGGCAATTGATTTTATTACCAAAAAGAAGGGGTTCTTGCGCCTGATTTGCTTCAGATGGCCACCCCCCCAAAAAAAACAACAAGAAACGATTCCCTGAATGGTGGATTACGCAATTAGAACATGAGAAACCACCTCCAGCAAATGCAAGCATGGTGACTTAAGCCATAATCTCGGGAGACTTCCGAGACTGATGATGCAGTCAAAGGTTTGCCAACAATCATGGGTTATCCAACAGAAAACGTATCAAAATGGTTCAAGTAAGTGATTCAAAAGTCCGGTATATATATATAGTCTAAATTAATCTAACCAAAGTATGGTGGTAGGTCATGGCACCCTAGTATCACGCTGTTTCTTCTATACCCAGACACGCCAGTATACAACCATATCAAGCCCTACGGATCCAAACACCTCCTGAGAAGGTCAAAGAGACAGCCCCCAAATCATGCCCCAAAGACTTCCTAAGAAGGTACGACTGGACTTCTATGGGGAAGTATATCTACCAGGAAATACCCATAACCACCGAATTGGCACAAAACCAATGAGAGTGGGAATACCGGCTAGTTCTTCATGAGTTCATGAGCCTCTCTGGTTTTTTTGTGGTGGATATGGGTCAAAACTCGAAGGTTTCATACCTTAAAATGCCACGGGTGGTCCCCTTGGCCTCAAGTTCTGACCTACGACTCATGCTATTCAAATGTGACAAGTTGCATGCGCAACGCGCAACATCAAAGGCATGGGTGTCACCAAGACAGGAAATAATCCTTGCACCTGCAAACAAACCAACCACAAGGCCGAAAAAGGCATTCTTATCCCTAGGACGCCACTTTATGTCACTTTGATATTCCAAGAACCAGAATCGTTTGCAAACAACGCGCATACACATATTTCAACAAATCTATTTTATATACTGAGATGATGATGTCCGCGGTTCAATTCTTCAAACACCCTTGTGTTGGTATAAGGCAGAAGTATATGATATCCGGGTGTTTGATGTACCAATTCCCTCGAACATCCGACAAGCAACCAAGAACATGCGACAGCTTGCGTCCCATGGATATTCACGGACCATGGCCACGCAAATTCCCAGAGACGGTAAAGGATATCCTGTCGGCTGGAGGGAAGTGATTTGAAAAAAACATTGCAGACCGGGTTTTCCACAACTATATGGGTTTATAGGAGGGAAACTGGGTATGACATATCGACCACCATTTATTACCAAAACTAAAATTTGCGAATATTTGTAAAATATGATCCTGGCGAACCAAGGTCTATCCAGAAACACAAAAGAACAATTTTTGCCACTACCCGTTCAGTCAATAAAAGAGAAAAGGGACAAATCACGACAAATCCATATCATCGTTTCTTTTACCAAACATACCAAGCAGAAAGATCATTGTTTTTCCCCCCACAGGTCTTGTGTAAGCCGTTCCTTTCCGAATGTGTGGTGTGCACCAAAGTCCCATGTGATAAGCTGGGTTGGTGGTTTCCATGTCCTACATCCAGTTGAAACAAAAAATGTGGGAATCATGATCCCAAATGGAAGGAAATAAAACTATCAACCAGCTCTTTCTTCTTTGATAATGTTCAATCGAAAAGAAAAACAATCACTAAATAAAAAAAAAATCTGGTTGATCCTGTGCCAAACCAACATGTTTTGATAGTTTAGAATGTTTTTTTCTTCTTGTGCCAGGGACACATTTCTCGAAAAAACATGGTCCACCATCAGCTGACGATCTTGGACCGTCAGGTTTACAGATGTTACCGTCGACCGGGAATCATCCAATTTCATGAGCCCCTAGGTCAAAACATCATACAGTACTGCAACAATAAAAATATAGATAGATAGATAGATAGATAGATAGATAGATATACATATACATGTATATATATATACATATACACACATATATATTCATATATATATATATACGGAGATAAACATAATTGTAAATAAATATATATATATATATACGCATATGCATATATATATTTACAAATATATCGATACATAAAAATATATGTATGTATAAATATGCAAATGTAAATATACATATACAGACATGGATATATATATATATATATAAATGGATATGTAAAGATTTAGATATATGGATATTTAGATACAGAGCATGTTGCTTATTTGGCCTTCCACACAGCATAATTCACAACCATTATGATCTAAATTTGCAATCATCAAATATCATACAATAGTGAATGGTGATAAGAACCATGAACATATCCCATCCGATACCATTTTACTGGTTGATAAGCATCCTGTAAATTATGGGTCAGAAAAAAATCCAAATCATCAAGAGAAGCGTCCTCTGGACAGCCCCGGGCCCACGGGCCCTCCGGACCGGGCCCGTAAGGGCCCGGAAGGCCCACGGGCCGCGACTACGCCCTTAGCTCACCAACCCACCTCCGGGCCTCTACGGGCCCACGGGCCTACGGCCCCTACGGGCCCACGGGCCGGGCCTACGGGCCTCCGGGCCTACGGGCCTAGGGCCCAGTCCGGACATGACATGGACGGAGCCCGAGAAGAGAGAACAACGATGACGATGATGATGATGATGGTGATGATGATGATGATGATGCTGATGATGATGGTGATGATGATGATGATGACGATGATGATGATGATGATGATGAGAATGATGATGTTCAGGAGGAGTAAAATAATGATGTTGAGGATGATGATGTTGAGGAGGACGGCCGATCCGACGACAGGGACCCACACTTTGTGTGAGCCTGCACAATCGAAATGCACATGAACGTGTCACAAGTCACGAGAGCACTTTTATGCGGAACTTTACAAGCATAAAGCCTACAACTGATAAAATATTATTGGAATGTGGTATAAATTG
>Ga0126342_10014141_pt1 | contig 14108 bp, 13 predicted proteins | sample Cyp1metagenome_FD_92528 | JGI IMG/M metagenome (GOLD analysis project Ga0126342, IMG submission 92528) | Coral microbial communities from Lord Howe Island, Old Settlement Bay, Australia - Cyphastrea 1 metagenome | ecosystem: Host-associated > Invertebrates > Cnidaria > Coral ...
AGACAGGTAGGTAGGTAGATAGTCAGAGCAAGAGAGAGAAAGAGAGGAGACCTCAAGCACCTTTCGGTCCATCAGTGGATTCGCTCTGCCATCCTTGATTCACAACAACCAATCTCTCCTATAAGTTTCCTATTTTTGAAACTTCCGCCACCGCCTTGTGCGGTACTACTGGTATTGTCGGCATTGTCGGTATTGTGAACATCAAAATAGTTGTTGTTCGTGTTGTTTGAATGGATGTTCATTCACCTAAATATATGCAAAATGAAGACGACTCAAGCGTTAAGCCATCGCCATGTCTGGTTTGATAGGCCCGGATCCCCACATTCCCCACCTTCTTCTTCACATCCCAGCGCTGTCCACGACGAATCCAATATTTATCCGTGTCAGTGGCCTGGTCATTGGTGGCGCTGTTTCACAGGAGATCAAGATGGATCAAGATGGGATCCAAATGGGATCCAAATGCCCGAAATGATGCTGTCAATGTTCTCTGGTGGAATGTGGTGCTTCGCCCCAACAGATTGGGATACAATGATACAAGAACCACTTGAAACATGATGTTTTCCACAGGTCGGCATCAGATCTGGAGGCACAATGCTTCGCCCACCCGGCCTTGTTATCCACAGGGATTGGTGCGAAGTAGATTTCCTCCCAGTGATCTGTCCCAGAACATCAAATTATTTTCTGGTGAAGTATCTATTATTAGTCAGTTGGGATTATGAAATTCCCAATATATGGAAAAATAAAAAATGTTCCAAACCACCAACCAGTATTGCATTCTAAGGCCCTGATTTCAAATCAAATGTCGGCTATATTGCCAAAATCTGTGTCTCATCCACTGTCTTCTCATTGGCCAACAAAATCGACCTGTTGCTTGGGCGCAAAATGCAAAAAGATGCAAAAAGCATCAAAAAGTGCTGGTTGTTTCCCCTCTTTTGGCCAAACAAAAACCTAAAGAACGGTTGTTTTCAATCGCGGAAACTGACCCAACCACCAGACATCACCAGCCGAGGAACGTCACTGGGGTTGAGACCAACGCTGGTGTCGATCTGGTGCCAACGTGCGGTGATCAACGTGTCCGACTTCGGTGCACTCCACATTTGTTCATGTTGAATCCTATCCCAAGGTCCAGGGTTTATGAAATTGGATATGGATATGAATATCAATGTTTGAAAGTTGATCACCACTCTTCCTCAAATGTAGTTTTTTTAGGAAGCCAATTCTACCTCCTTCCAGGACCAGGTCCTAGCCTTGGAAAAAAAGTTATTCATCAGGACCCTTCCCTCATCAAACTTCTTTCGAGCCAACGTCAGATTCTCCTGCAAAAAAAACACGTGGACAGAGGATCGGCCTCAAAAAACGTTGAGTTTTCTCCAAGCAATATATGGCAGGTGCTCACTAGTTGAGTTTCACCGTCACTTTCAAACAAACTACAGGTTGAAACATGTTGAATGGATCAAAATGAGGGGGCTCAAGAGCAAAAAAAATGATTTGCCACTGCAATGGATGGTTTTGTTTGTTTAAACTTGACCATTTGGGTATGGATCAATACCTATTAATACCATTTTTAGGGGGATGAACATCCATTTACCAGCTATTTTGATGTTCACCAGGGGTACAAGGTTTTGACACACTGTCATTTGTTTAAACATGACCATTTGCAGTTCATTTGTGGTCACTCTGCTTGAGGATTCTGAAGCCAGACCCAGATGTTGACAAATGGATGAGACTTTGCTCATGATAACCTTCCAGAACCGCTGGGTGGCCAAAACCATATGTGCCAAGAGCAAAGCATGATATATGGTCATCCCACCATCATTGCGGATTCATGATCATGGGTGGTATATTGAATGTTATGGTATGTTATGGTCATGGAAAATTCATCCATGCATATCAAGGGGGGATAACATGGGATAACCATCCCCCTTTTTCTGGGCAATTGGCCCAAGTTTTGACACAGCACATATGACATCTATCAGTGATGGGGTTCAAGGCTTCGATGGTGTCACCAAAACGGCAATTGGATATACCCTCTGGTTATGTCAACAGTTTGCTATTGAACATGGCCATAGAAATAGTGAGTTTTTCCATTAAAAATGGTGATTTTCCCACTAAAAATGGTGATTGTCCCATTAAAAATTGTGATTTTCACATTAAAAATGGTGATTTTCCATAATGGGACAGTTTACCAGAGGGTAACCGAGCTCGGTTTTCTCTCTAAAAACCCATGAGATCTCCTCTCTAGCCGCTTTGCCCAGCTGGAACTGGTTGACTTCGAACTTTTGGAAAATCTGGCGTCGTGGTGAGTGGCGAGGGAGGTCACGGTGAAAATCAGACCGTGCTGCTGCCGGGGATCCTTGGAATCACCCGGAAAATCGAAGATTGCCAACAGAAACATATGACATCATTGACATCATACAACTACAAGAACGCCAAATCACATTTTTCACCATTTTTCCAGGATATCAACTTAGATGCGTCTCCAAATGGGTAAATAACCCGATTTATGGCCGAGTTCGGAAAATGATGTTCCAAGCCCATTCTGCGGTGGATACCCCAAATGATATGGCCATTTCAATTTGGAAAATGATGGATATCCGGATATCCCCGAATTATGGCCATTCAACTGGTGGGTGAACGTGGAACCCATTGGAACCCCATAAAATATGCTGGGTGTATGGTGTCCACCCAGGATGAACGATGGGTACCATTCTGGTACAGCAGATCATGGTTTTGGAGTAACCCTCGTAATTCATCAACCAGACATTCTGAAATTCTTCATCCGCAAATAGATCAAAATCATCTCAAAAAAGAAAAAAAACAATTCAAGCCCAATTCTCTTGTCACCAACTGTTACCCTCTGGTAAACGTTTACATAGCTATGGAAAATCACCATGCTATTAATGGGTACATCAACTATTTCTATGGGCCATTTCCAGCTATTTTGACATAACCAGAGGGTAAGATCCATTAAAATCACCATAAAATCCCATTAAAACCCATTAAAATCACCATTTTGGGGGGGCCTATCACAACAAGTTCCGGAAATTCGGCCTCTTGTAACTCCTCGGAGGTATCCGGATCGACCGCATTGCTCAACGATACATCCCTGCCGGAGGAAACATCGATGTTTTCGTTGGGGATATCCTTGGGATATCCTTGGCATTTGATGTACTGGTTATTTAACATAGCCATGCAAAATCCCTTAAGAATGGAGGTTTCTAGCTGGGATAAATCTTCTATAAATGGGCCATTTTCCATAGCTATGTTAGTCATAACCAGAGGGTATATCTCACCTGCGACATGTGACTCATGGGACCCATGCTCATGCTGCGCTCAAAACACCTCATCTTTCTTCCTCACACCCTTGGTATCCATGTTTTTGATGCCAATTTATCAATTCATCCATCTTTGTACGCTATTTGGAGGTGGTCTTTTACCTCCAGTAATCTAGCCACAGGCTATTACATCTCATTTGAAGATAGGGCCTTTTTGGGCTGGGTTTTCATGATATCATGATTTTATATGATTTCAATGTCTTTCCAACCTTTCAAACTTTGAAGATATTTCAGCAGGTTTCGTATGTTTCCGAAACATGTCCAATCGCAACCAACCAATGCACATCGCGACGAAAAACCGGCGAGACGCTTCATCGGATAAAGCACATCGCGCTCGAACTTTGACACCACAGCGCCAGCTCCCGCATTCGAAGCGATGTTGGCCTTGTACCTGGATGCAGATCCCAGAGACTGTTCATGTCAACGGAAAAGTCACCAAAACAGGCCATCAACACTCAGCAAAAGCGTTGAGACCTGTCTGAATCCATTCAAATTTGATGTCAAGAGGCTGTTAAAGATTCAAAGAGTCCAAAAAGAACGCAAACACATGTCAAATTCTGATGGTCAAAAGAAGTCACCATATATTGTGATGCAACTTAGCTTCCACCGCAGATTTTCGAAACCTTTTTTTTTTTAGGGCCGACCGTTGGACCAGGACGGGGGCACATCTCCCTCAAAGCCGCCAGACTCTTGACGTCCGGGCAGGTCTGACCCATTTCCTGCCAGCTGAACGGGCAGGATCGAGAAACAAAGTCCCAACGGTTTCACCCTTTTCATGTTTGATTTCATGACAAAATAACATGGAATAACTATGGAATAACTATGGAATAACTATGGAATAACTATGGAATAACCATGGAATAACTATGGAATAACTGGGATAATCATGGGGAAACCATTGTATAATGACTTAAGAATCAAATTGCCAAAAATGGCGCTCCGACCTTACACATCTCTGCGCTCACCAGGTTCTCAGTGGGGTGGACTAAAGGTTTCACATCGAAGAGGTACCTGGATGGTCGGATGGTGGGACAACATGAGAGCCAGGTTGGAAACCGTGAAACCACATATGAACTGTAAATATGAACTATAAATATCCTCAAATATCCTGAAAGTATAGTTCGATGTCAGCAAAACCATCGAATTTCGGTGGAACACAACTTTGACCCATAGGCCACAGTATATGAGATATGGCTAGGGGTCAGGGGTCAAAACCCCAGCTTTTACCCCTGCTTTTCACAGCAAAATTTAGCTGCTGCGGATGGATGTTCATTGATGTTCACCCTCCCCAAAATGTGTAAAATCCAGAGGTTTTAACCCATCTGGTGCATCCCTGTATCTGAGAAGCAGACCAATCAGCCGCGAAGTTCAAGATGCGCGCCTGCCGTCAAGGAAAACAGCCCCACCGTTGCAGTTTTCATCAAACATAAAGAGAAACCGTAACAACTGCAACTGTCAGCATCAATCAAAAGAAGAATATGCGCATACAAAATCTATAACAATCATTGATCATCCATCCTTCACCAGCATATTCTTCTCATTACATTACCAAATTAGATTCTATTAGATTCTAACCATCATGATGCAGGATGACTTCAAATCTTCACCGGCCTTCTCTCTGAGGTAGGCAGTTCGATTGTCCAGTTGGTACCTCTGTTGATCAAAGTGTGGTAAATCTTCTGACAACGGCCAACCAACAAAGAATATTAGATTACCCTCTGGTAAACATACAAAAAACTATTGGAAAATCACCATGCTATTAATGGGTAAATCAACCATAAATGGCAATTTTCAATAGCTATTTTGACATAACCAGAGGGTATTAGAGGATGCTCTTGAGATCTCTTGAGATCTCTTGAGATCTCTTGAGTGGTGCCATTTCTTTGGTAATTTTGGTAGTTGTTTACCAGGAAAGTTGACCAAATCTCGTCAAAATCAAGTTGACCATCCTGAACGCGCACTGGGCTTGTGCCTTTGCTGCCTGGTCAGCGCAGCAAGGATACTGGGATACTGGGGATTTGAAGACTATCATAAAATATCATTTAAAAAAAAAACATTTATAGTTGATTTACCCATTAGGAATGGTGATTTTCCAATAGTTTTTCGTATGTTTACCAGAGGGTAATCTAATATCCCATAAAATATCAAAAAAATCCAACCCTCCCCACAAGAAGTGGTGTTGATCATCCCGAATCAAATAAACACCATGCGTTTCTGGCCGTTCAACTCCTGGGTTCGTTGCTTCCCTTTTTTCACACCGGGATGTTCTTTCGGACGATCATGCCACGTGTAGAGTGTCAAAGGAGAAAAAGAACCATGATTCAATGGATTGGTTTAAGGGAAAATTTACAGGAAAACCCCATATTTAATGGAAAAATCTATGGTTTCCTGTGGATTTTCCCTTAAACCAATCCATTGAATGATGTCAACATCAACATTTCGAGCTTTGTCTGAAAATAGGGTCCCCCATGCCATCCAGTGATATTCCAGAGGTTTATCATAGGATAACGTCACATGTTCCCCATAAACTGTGAAAAAACGTGTCATAAATCATTGATAAACTAATATATAAACTATAAACCCATCATATTTCATCATGCGTTATATGTCCCCATTACTTCCCAAAATCTCTTTTCAAATCCTCCCTGCCTCAGGTGCTGCGAGGGGCAGGCTGCAGGCCAGGATCGCCTTTTTGGGTTGCCATTTCTCGAATCTGAAACCATAAACCAATCATGTTCTTACAAGGTGGTGCCCCATAGTTAGCTAAATTGGTTTATAAGTCCAATATCTAGGGTTTATGGGGGTTATATCAGTTATATCTATAGTTAATGGGGATTATAAACAAACTTATCACTGGGGGGTACCACCTTGTAGGACTCATCAGTTTGATACCCACATGTCCAATCGAACAGATGCATACAGATGCCGTTTCGAACATGATTTTGTCGGAGATTACATGAGGTGTTAGAAAATGCTCACCATGTACCCTCTGGCAGCAGACCTGCTTGGCAAATCACATGCTTCAAGATGTAGATTCCAAGTGCTGCACATCTGTTAGACTGCCAAAGGGCAACCATTGTGAAAGGCCTAAAGATGGCTAAACTTCGCATTCCGGGAAATTCATGAAACGTGGCAACAAGATGCTACATATCATCAGAAAATTCAAAACATCTAATGTGCTGAGCTGAATCAGGTTCAAGACGCACAAGATTTTGCCTTCTATACGGTTTGGTGCGGCCTCTCGTCGATTGGCAAGCGCGCGCCGCTCGCCTCCGAAGATAGTCTTTTTTCACGAGATGTGCTATCGAAAGATTGAAATGTGTCCTTCGGCTCTCGAAAATTGGGTCAAACCATAAGCAAGCCAACCCTATCGACATCAACAAGACTTCAAACCCGCCAAATACATACAAATCCGCAAGCAACCCTTCAAAAACTCAAAAATCTAACAAAAACCGGACCTTGAAAACTGCCAATGGATTGGTTTAAGGGAAAATTTACAGGAAAACCCCATATTTAGTGGGAAAATCTATGGTTTCCTGTGGATTCCTTAAACCAATCCATTGAAACTGCCGCTCTTGAGACCCTTAAATCTTTGGCCTCTGCAGCCCACCAGCGCTGCCAATCCGGCCACAGCGGACAGCACCAAGGGCAAACTGGCCAAAACTTGCCCCAAGATCTGGAGTTTCTCCAACGTTTTGGGGGCAATTTTGGAAGAAAAACATCGAATTCTCGAAGATCTCAGTATGAAATCATGAAGGTGTTCACCAAGGCAGCCAGAAACATCTTGGCTCCGGTTTTTGCCAAAATTGGCTTCAGCATCTCGTGTTTTTACCATCTTCACAGCATTTTCACAGCATCACCAGGGTCATCCATCGCACCTGGCAGCATCTCCAGGCCCGTTTTTGGGCTCTCGCTCTGCGGAAAGCGGACTTTGAAGGGACCTCTCCTGGAAAGGTTGGATCCATTGGATGACAGAAAAAGATGGTGATTTATGTGATTTACCCTCCAGTACATTAACAGTTCGACCCTGGCAGTCATCGGGGTTGGAAGACTAGTTTCCATGAAAAATTGGTGATGTTCAGGGTCTATGTTAATTTACCAGGGGGTATGTCTGCCATAAATCAGCCATAGATTTTATGCCTGATGTTGGATGTTGAATTGCTAATTCATGGGTGAGAATTCATGGGTGAAGCCAAAGTTTTGGGGCAGACCTTCCATGTCATTTGCTACGGTGTCTTTTCAAAACCACGTCAAAAACGATCAACCAGTCATGGGGCTGTTGATTTGAATCATCAAGCTCCACAACTTGATGGTGTTTTACCAAAAAATGATGACACAAATTCGGGAGGTCCTTTGGTACCCTGTGATTCAGACATATCCATGTGGGCTCTCAGGAAATTGGGGAAGCAGGGTCCTGGATTGAAGCGCAGCTATTAAGCATGACACACATCCGAATGATCTTAATAAAAGCACTAGCTGCTGGATTATATCGTAATCCCAATCTCATGTACCCTCTGCAATCAAACACGAATTACCAGAAAATCCCAAAAATTTAGCTCGAGGATATTCCCATTGAAATGTCCATTTCGTTCGGGGATTTCCCAGTAATTTTCCGAGTCCTCTGGCGCTGAAGGTATCAACGAAGTGAAACAAAGGCCTCGCCGTCTTTTTTGTGCAGATTTTGGATGTTTTTTGACCTGAAATTGTAGGGTAATCGGTCAAGAAATGGTGGCAGTTGGGAACAAATCAACATGCAAATTGCTCACCAAAGAAAGGCAAAGGCAAAATGATGTTTTGGGGAAACACAAATACATGTGATGCTTCGAAACGAGTGTTTCAGGGACATTTCAACAACAACCAGTAGGTGTAAAATCAAGACTACCAGGTGGACAAATACTAAAATCTATGGAAAATCATGCAGGCATGCTACAATGATCATGGGTATAACCAGCAATTAGGGCTAGGAAAAATGCAACACAAAACACCTTGGTGCAGGTCTTGTGTAGCAAATTCTTCCCTTATGGCTGGTCCAAAGCCTCTACAGAAATCATCCAAGATTCTGAGACACGGATGATTTCTGGCAAACGATGGTACCATACACACTAAGCTCGCAGCTCGCAGTTTCTTTTCGGAAACCATCCTGGGCCACTTCTGCTCCTGTGGAAACATGTGGAAACCGGAGATGGGAGCCCGATATACACCTCCACACATGAAAATTGACAAGAACTAGTGGGTTTTTATCGTGATGAAATCATGGTATATAGCACAGACTTTAATCGATGGAAAATGTACCATAAGGAAATATGTATATATATATATATATATATATGTATGTATTATAGTTATTTAATTATATATATATATATATATTATATTATATACATATAAGTATGGGTAATATGGATGTCTCTTAAAATTCAACAGGTACCCAACAGTTCATTTTTATGATCATCATCTTCCCCATAAAAACGCGTGCCATGCCCTGAGGGCCCCACTGCAGGCAGCAAAGGCTAGAGCCAGAGCCCTCTGCCGTGGTGACACGGCTGAAAAAACCACGGGCTAAAATGGGACCCTTTATTAATTTATAGCATGGTGTGAGCACACAAGGCATAATCAAGATATAACATGATATAAAGAAGAATAAATATGAATGATTAAATATATGTAAAATATATAACAATGTGTGTATACTATACAAAATATTCAAGAATTATATAAAGCATCGTAAATTGTAAAGCAACATGGGTGCGAAGTTCACCCGAATGGTTCAAAGATGTTCAAAGGCTTTCCTAAGGCTAAGACCCGGCTGAAGCTGCACGCTCGTGCATGGCGGCTTCCCTGAAGTGGTTGAAAAATATGTCGTTCTTGTTGGCCTTTTGTGTTCGCCTTTTATGCAGCTCCGCATGGTGTTGTTGTGTGAGTGTCGGATATCATGTTACATATGTTACATCCCATCTTAAGCAGCCAACTTGCGGAGAAAACTTTGTGAGACAGACATCACAAACTTCTAATTGCTTATCATCTCTGTCATTTCCTGGTGATTTGTCTGCTGCCACTTCACCAAGTCAACCATCCAATTCACTTTTTCACACATCGTACAGATCTCTTCGCAGTGAAACCGAAACTAAGCAGATCCTCGCCTTTTTCTCATATCTCAGCCTCCCAGTCGCATGCCAGTGCCTCTGAATGCCTGAAAGGGCTGAGTTTCACCACCCTCTGGCGCCGGGGCACCACCCATGCCCCACCCGGGACCCCTCCCGGGTCCACCAGGTCCACCAGGGCCACCAGGGCCACCAGGGCCACCAGGGCCACCAGGGCCGCCAGGGCCACCAGGGCCGGGGCCCATGGGCCCCAGGCCCTGCAGCGGCATGGCCATTTCGGGCATCATGGCAGAGACCATGGCATTCAACTTCGTCCCCAGGAAGGCACCACCTGGGATGTGTAACGGATATTTTCCGGCTGGTTTCAACATGTTTCACCATATTTGGGTGGATGTTGGAAAATGCGTTCATCTCCTAGCATCTTGCAGAATTGGTTGGCCAAAAATCCAAAATTACTCAGCAAATCCAGGCTGCAAACTTGACTTCCAAAGGACACAAAGACAAAAGGTCCATCAGAAAACAGCTTGAAGAGTAGAAAGATGGCGTTGAAGCCGGCCAGAAAGGCATAAGTCATGGCACAGCTCAAGCCATGTCCTCCCATGCTACACTGCCCCAAGGGGCTACTGGCCAAACAAGCATAGCAGGGTGCCACGTTTGGATCATCATTCAGTAAAAAGATGCCAACGATAGCACACAGCAAATCGTTCACGGGGGTATCTCCCGTGCAAAATCTTCCGATGGCACCGATGAAAGTTCCAATGACACAGAAGCGAATCTTTCGCAACTTCTCTTGCATCTCGGGCGTAGGTGGCCCAACAACTTGCATCGGACCACCCATGGGAATCATGGTGATTCGAACGACGGCCGCAATTCGGCTGGATTCGGCTGGTGTTCTCGTGCTGTCAACCGCTCAGTTGGTTTTGGGATGTGCAGTGTGGATGGAAGATCCTCTGAAAATTCCTCTGTTTCTCCATGCGATGTGTGATCTGATGGAAATCTTTAAGCCATGGAAGGGGTCGTTTGGAGTCACCCGAGTCACAGTCACAGGGTGGGCCATGAAGGGAACCCAGGGAACCCAAAAACACATCAATGGCTGACAGATTCTGGGTGCTGTGCCCACCAGACTGAGTCTTCTACTGCATTCTACTGCATTCTACTGCATTTGTCGGCGAAGGGCAACTATATACATTGTTATTACATGTTATTACTATATACATATTAATTATCTATATTATATAAAATATATATTTATATACTATTATATATACATGTTTGTCCCCGTTCCAACAGTATTGCTGAATATTGCTGATCATCTCAAACTCTCGGCCAAAAAAGCCCCACTCAAAAACCGGACCAGCGCCCATCAAACGAACCATCCAAGGGACCCAAACCTCAATGGATTGGTTTAAGGGAAAATCTACAGGAAACCATAGATTTTCCCATTAAATATGGGGTTTTCCTGTAAATGTTCCCTTAAACCAATCCATTGAAAACCTCTTTTGACGCCAGTGTCCTATCGCTCAAACTGCAATCTTTGTGCGGTGTTCAAGCTGTGTTACTGTGCGTGACGAACTCAGATGACGAGTTCGGCGTGGGCAACTGTCTGGACAGTGGACATCATTGGCTCGAAATTGGAAGGCAAAAGAAGTCAACAGAGGAGCAACCCTTGATGGGCATGAATAAATCGAGCCTCATGACCAGCATATTCCTGTTCTGGCAGTCGTACCAGGCGAAACCATGAAAAAAAATGGAGGAAAAAAAAGTACATTAAACAAAAATACATCATCTATCTTCAGATCTCTCCGGGTTCATTTTGCAACTTCGGGGTATGTCTCAAAATAGGGTCCCCCATTGCATCCGATGGAACAGCATCCAGCATGTTCCGCCTCCACATTAGCGGGTCAGCGATGGCGTTTCTCCTCCAGCGACTGTTAAATGATGGAAATTGGGTTCACCCAAACATGTTCCCCCGGTTGGCTGAATCTCCATGATAATCCCATGATAATCCCATGATAATCCCATGACAATCCCATGATAATCCCATGATAATCCCATGAAACCCCCACCCAAATACGGCCTTCACAAACCCCAGAAGCGGGGTGCCTGGATTTTATGGGTTAGCCATAGCCTTTTTTTCGGATGAGAGTCGCCAAATCTCATGGGTTTTGAGTGGGGATAACTTCTGATGGGATTCATCAGGTTCTGGTGGGTACCCTCTGGTAATGGCTGACATAACGATTGAAAATGGTGATTTATAGTGAGTTGTCCCATTGAAAATGGTGATTTTCCATAGCTATGTTAGTTTACCAGAGGGTACATGATTAGATCTATTGATTTGTACTTCACCTTAGCCCCAAAATGCAGAAATTTTGGAAAGCCTTGCCGGGGTCCCACCTTCCCTCCCTGTCCGATCCGTGTTTCCCTCCTCGTGGGAAGTGGGCGATCCACACCACCTGCCATTTTAACAATGCTGGAAAATCCGGATTATATACCATCTGGTTATTTAACATAGCCATGGAAAATCCCTTATAAATGGAGGTTTTAATGGGATAAAAATTATATAAATGGGCCATTTTCCATGGCTATGTTAAATAACCAGAGGGTATATAATTATTATTACAGCATAAAGCAATAAGTAATAGCATAGAATGATTATGAATAATTAACAAATCATGTCCTATATTATGCTTAATGCAAGGGTTACCAAGTCCGTAAGTTTCCTGCTTGGGCTCCATCACCAGCCATGAAAACAGAAAATCAGTTGAGGAAACCTCCCTCTCCGAGCCAACGACCTGGAAGCATTTCTGAAAACACACAACTTCATTCCAATTCCTGCTTGTTTTATGGTTTTTATTCATGTTCCCAAGTTGTTAATGACCATGAATTGGGGAACTGTTCCTCTTGCATGTTGGGACAAAATCTCCCCACAGCTGGACAGGTACATAACGACCCGTCCGGGTACTTTTAATTGCATTAATAATTCATCATCAAGCAACCAAACACATCAGCAAGTTGCAACATCTTTGCTCCGGACTATTACTATCTACTAGCCCAGAATTTTCACCTTGGTACAAAAAGACATGACATAAGAATGCTACAACATGTTATCAACATGTTGTCTTGCCAAAAATGCTCCCATTAGCCCATGCAAATTCCGGGCAGCCACCGTACCGTATTTGTTATGCCGCCTTTAACAAGGTTGCACAGGTCCCAAGAAGCGCAAAGCTCCATACCTGAGGCTTGGGATTGAACCTGTGGACCCACCCAGATTGATTTCCCAGATTCACCCAGATTGAACCATGAAACATATGATTTACCATTGATTGGTATACCAGATGATATATATATAATCTGATTTACCAATTGGTGAATTTACCATTGATTTACCCTTGATTTACCCTTTTCACCAATTGGGATCAAATTGAAAATCTGATCCAGCCGCTTGCGGATCTAACCAAAGATTGTAGATTCCGACCACTAAGAATGGTGAAGCCCCAAATTCAGGCAATTCGTCGACGTCTTTTTGGGCTTCCATTGCTGTCCGAAAAAAACACGTCCATTAAATTTCAGATGGATCCCATTTGTAAATCCAAAAAAAAGAGGTCGTTCAAGCACAAGTTCCATGCTTCCCATGCTTGAGCTTGCTATCAATGCTATCACTTCTGGAAATCAGCATTCTTCGATGTTCAATCCCCAAATTTCTTGACCCATACTCATTTTTCTTATCTGAAGTCCATTCTTTTCTGGATATCTCTGTTTGTTCACTCCCCTTTTCATCCCAACCCGCGGCCTCCAACTGACCTGCGGCTCCCCTCTTCAGCAAGCAGGGCTCTACGGCCACGTACAACACACAGAGGACCGCCGTCCTGGCTGACACAGGGAGCCCTGCTCGGCTGCTGGGAATGGACTTTCTTGGGATGGAATTACTCCTTAAGAATACCTGAGGCGCCCATTGTTGATGAGTTTCTATGAGTTTCTGAAAAAAAAGAGATGTCATTGGCTGTTCTATAAGTGGCTCTTCTTTTATAATTGTGCCATTCGTTTCTAGCTTTCAAATGTCTTTTTCTAGTCACAATCTGCTGGGAGCACTGACAACACGCGGCAAATATAGCTGGCAATGCCAATAGCTCAAAAGCATCGAAGAAGTGAAAAGGAACCTCGGCGCACCGTGACCATCCCACCACAGGCTATAGACAAGTAATGTGCCTTGATTTGCCAAGATTCTAGTATGGTTATGTATGGTTATGTATGGTTTAAATTGATATGTCTATCTTTTTGGGGGGTGCTATACCTGCTATGCCAACGCATCGAGGTTGTTGGCTTCTCTCCCCCAGCAGCAGCGAGTTGAGAGGCCCTACACAGACTCAATCAAGTCAAAGACGGCCACCCAGCAGCTACAACTGGCCAGCGCTGCTTCTTTTACCCTCTGGTAATTTAACACAGCTATTAAAAATTGCCATTAGTGTTTTTACAATGGTGGTTCATATCCATGAATAATGGTTGATAATGGGATGAATATGGGTTACCCTCTGGTAATTTGTTACACCCTATTGAAAATGGCCATTGATAGTTGATTTACCTATCAAAAATTGGGATTTCCATTGAAAATGGCCATTGATAGTTGATTTACCTATCAAAAATTGGGATTTCCATTGAAAATGGCCATTGATAG
>Ga0126342_10014142_pt1 | contig 14107 bp, 10 predicted proteins | sample Cyp1metagenome_FD_92528 | JGI IMG/M metagenome (GOLD analysis project Ga0126342, IMG submission 92528) | Coral microbial communities from Lord Howe Island, Old Settlement Bay, Australia - Cyphastrea 1 metagenome | ecosystem: Host-associated > Invertebrates > Cnidaria > Coral ...
ATTATCATGATATATCGTCCCATCTTAGTAGAAAAATATCATGCTAATTCTTATGGGAATTCATGGGATATGGTGATTATCCCAGATATATAGCAGATATATCTAGATAATTAGATATATCTACTGGGAATTCATGGGAATTCATGGGATATTCATGGTGATTCGACATCCCATGGGTCGCAGCTCCCAAATATGCCCAGGTTCTGGATCTGCTGACGGCCTTGAAATGCAGAAGTCTTGAGGCCACGGGATGCCAGCATGAAAGCAGAGCAAAATTTGACCTGGGGTACTAGGGTACTATCTATCTATCTATCTATCTATCTATATATATATATATAGATATATAGATATGGATAGATATGGATAGATATGGATAGATATGGATAGATATGGATAGATATGGATAGATATGGATAGATATGGATAGATATGGATGGATGGATGGATGGATGGATGGATGGATGGATGATTTGAAAGTAGAGAGTTGCCTTGAACTTTGCTTGCCTTCATGAAACCTTCACAACCGACAGGGGACGACCCAGCACCGATACCCCTAGATTCCAGCACGTTCCCACAATAATATGGAGTAGGGCGCGTTTTTTCATGTTTTTTCTACAGCAACGGCTACAAACAGGGCTGTAAACGGCTACCTCAGTTAGCTTTCTCTTGGAGAGCACCAAACATTTTGTTTGCGGTGATTCACACACCATTCTCACCGATACCCATTTTTGCGCTTATTCTCACTTGCCGAGACTGTGCCCCATGTACTACTCTTACTGCTACCGCTTCTCCTACTACTACTACTACTACCACTACTACTACTACTACTACTATTACTACTATTACTACTCCTACTACTCCTACTACTCCTACTACTCCGACTACTCCTACTACTCCTGCTACTCCCTACTCCTGCTGCTGCTGCTGCTGCTACCACTACCACTACCACTACCACTACCACTACCACTACCACTACCACTACCACTACCACTACTACTACTACGACTACGACTACTACTACTACTACTACTACTACTACTACTACTAACTACTACTACTACTTTTACTTTTACTTTTACTTATACTTTTACTTATACTTGTACTTATAACTACTGTAACTAATGTAACTACCTACTACCCACTACCCACTACCCACTACCTACTACCTACTACCTACTACCGACTACCCACTACCCACTACTAACTACTAACTACTAACTACTAACTACTAGCTACTAACTACTAGCTACTAACTACTAATTACTAACTACTAACTACTAACTACTAACTACTAACTACTGCTACTACTACTACTACTGCTACTACTTCTTCTTCTACTTTTAATAGTACAACGATCAGCATTTTCTACTAGATGTTATCGAGGAGCAAAAACCTTCACAACGGATAGGGGACGACCCAGCTTTGCCCTTGACAATTGCTGGGAACAAATATATCTATATATATATATGTGATAAATACCGTGTATATATATATACATATGGATGGATGGATGGATGGATGGATGGATAGATAGATAGATAGATTTACACAAATATATGGTCATTTGGGGGTTTTTCATGTTTTATCTTAACTTGACAGGCCTTGATTTTTGTACTGATACAAAATCAAAAGCAATGGGGTGTAACCAATATATAGCCAAGGTGGTGGTTTCCAATGTTGTTCAAGTTGGGCATGTCTACAAATAGTATGGTAAATTCCTAATCACCTCTATTTGTTTTGTCTGGGTTTGGTTCACCACCAACCACTTGATTCTCGGACATATTTGACTATTTTTTTTTTGTATAGTTTGATATTATTTGTAGGAAATATCAGGAGATATCATTATAGATATATCGTTTTTTGGGACATCCTGACATCCTCATCTTGATTCATGGCTCAACCACCAGCAGCTGAGGCGGACACGATAAGTCAGAATCTGATGATCAGCGTCGAGCGTCGCTGGCAGCGAGTGCTGGATCTACTGCAGGTCGAGTGCTGGATAGCGGAAATGGCTGGGAAAAACCTGACAGGAGAAGACCTGACAGGGAAACATCATGAAAATATATGATCAAATGATAAAATGTTGAGATTTAAAAGATGATTTGAAATGAAAAGTGAAAACATGGCTAAGATAATTTTTGAATCTGAAGGTCATGAAAAGCAAATGGACATATGGCTATGGATCAATATAGACTTAATATAGATATCATTTTGTGGGGGACTATATCACCAGGGGTTCCAGCAGCTTGGTTGGACTGCCAGAGGGGCAGGAATTCATGGAAATCACTGTTTCTGCACCACGGCCCCTGGAGTGTTGGATTTCTGGAACATGGCCGAAGTAAATGGAGGGCAGAGTGGTTTTATTGGGAATCGTGCGCTGGGTCGGTTTGGAACTATGGGAAGATTCCCGGCAGCATCTCAACAGGACATGGATCAGCAGCAGATGCAGTTGAGTCTCTTCACCTCCAGGGCAGCCATCACCGCCTGTCAGAGCAGGTGGGAGAGGTTGAACAAAATGGCACTGGAGGTTGGGTTTCTTAAAATCTGCCAGGCTAAGATTGAAGTCTTCTGCCTTCCCCAAAGAACAGGGTTTATGGCATTAGGTCGCCCACATTAACGCGGCCAGGTGGCAATGGTCTTTGCAGTTACTGGAAGATCTTGCGAGGAGAAAGATGAGAGGAGCTCACCTTCCGTGCAGCCAACATGAGGGGTGGTTAAACCGCTACAATGAAGGATGTTCCAACCTATTGTAGCCGTTCTAGGCATATGAGAACCAGGGGAAAAAAATTGTGATGTGACGTCTTTAGCCAATTTGCCCCCCCTTGATTCTGGGGTGTGGGGAGCAACCCTGATAGTTGGGGATGCTACAAGCGACCTGGTTGATTTTTTCCTTTTAACGATCATCCCAGTCTCACGATATCTCACGATCAATCTTTTTCAGATGGTTTGAATATGTTTGAATGCGAGCCAGAGGTGAATTGGTTGTTTCGAAAGATGGTGACTTTTCCCAACCAATCAAATGTACTTTTTTGGTTGCAAGAACAGTGGAGGTATGCACTTGGGAGACTTCCGAGATACAAATAGAGTGAAAGCGGTGTTTTACGACGTACAAGCTACGCATCTTTGGCCTCAACCCTGACACATCTTTGGTTCTGAAAAAGGACAGGTGGCAATTTTTCAGAAAAGAACAGCTTGAGCTTGGGAATGAGAAATCAATGCACATTTACTTGGTTTGGCACCCCTCTAGCTCCATTGCTTGTGTAATGTGACAGAGTTTTGTATTGATGTTTACCTATCAGACCTATCAATCTGTGTCCATCCCCATCCATCCTCTAAATATCTAACAACTATCCCCATAAATATCTCATAGACATCCAAGAAATATCCGATAACTATCCCATGAATATCCAATATATATATATATATATTATACCAACGTCCCAAAAATACGCCATGAAATATCTGTAAAGATGTTCAGTGTCACAATATTTCGGATGCCAGCAGGAAACGTCATGGTCTACAGTGCAGCCATCGGGGCATGTGAGGAGGGGCGCCAATGGCAGCAGGCGAGGGGAAGGGGCTCCCCCAACACTGTTGGTGGTGGTGAAGAATGGTGAATCCTCTGGTAATTTTCAAGAATACATAGGCACATAGGTATTGAAAATGGTCATTTACAGTTGATTTACCTATGAAAAACGGTGATTTGTCATAGCAAACTGTTAGTTTACCAGAGGGTAATACACATTTTTTGCTTGGTGGGTTCATGTTTTTTGCCACCCGAAATTATGATCCAAATCGAGGGTTCATCTGGGTCAGCCGGAAGCCCCAATCATTTGGGAGTAGAAACACGGGCTTCCGGGTTTCCGGGTTTCCGATGTTCCTTCAAGCCGATCCATTGAAATGCTCCAGAAACTTCCATATGTTCGCTCTTGTACATGACATCAAAAAGGGCCCTCCGGGGCCCCTTTCATTATGGGCATTCCCCAGATATTTCCAGAGTTCCACCCGGTTTTTGTGCTGCAGGCTTTGGATCTACTGGATGATCTTTCAGACTCAGCCGACTTGGTGGCCTGCAATGCTTGTCTATCCGCCTTAGCTCGCAGTGGCCAATGGCAGAAAGCTGGTGAGCTACTAAGGACGCGGCGCGGCGGGAGAGGCAGCACGGAAATCAACTGAATATATGATAATACAATGTGTGTATAGAATATATCATATGTATAATATGTATATAATAAAATAACATATACAATTAATAATTGATATATACATACAATATATTTAGAACATATAAAATATAATATGATATATATATATATGTATATATATATATAGATATAGATAAAGATATAATCTGCCGACCCCAGCCAACATAGCTAGGTCCTGGCTCGCGGTAATGAAATCCACCCCAACGAGTTGCCATAAGTAGGGGATGAGTTCCCAGATATTTGAGGACTGGGACAGAAATGGGGATGTAGTTTTCAGGGGGATAGTAGAAAACCTCTATGGACTGGGGTAAGTATTACCATAGTAGAAAACCTCTATGGACTGGGCTAGGCTGAGATTGCCCCAAGTTGAAGTGGAGGTTGATGGTGAAAAAAAAACATTGCATTCCAACGCAAATGGATCCTCAAATCGTGTGTTCTCCACGCTCAGGGCGCCCAACTGACATCGAAATGAATATCCAATTCAGCCAATTGAAGAGATGTGTCATGGTATAGCATACACATAGATAGATATTTTACATTCTTTGACCATCACTATTTTTGTTACAGTAATTGGTGGAGATATTACCATTAAAACTCAGCCGCTAAAAGACAATCCCTCCAGCTGTCGGATCGGAGTCTGGATCAGGAGCATGAAGACTCGGGATGTCTATAGCTTCAATTCAGCGATCAGTGCGTGTGAGGACGAGCGCTAAAAGGATAATCCAGGGAAAAGTGAAGGAAATAAAGCTGCAGTGATGTCAAGTGTTCTACAAAAACAGCTGAGAAAATAGGGGATTTTCATGGATTTTTATGTTTTTTTTTTTTAATGGATTTTGATGGATTCGGAGGAAGATGATCTGTTCCTATGATTTCCTATTGAATATGGCTATAAATTCGTTTCTGTTCAAAAGGTTTAGAAATTTGGGGGGCTGCAGTTCGTGTACCTTCCAGATCTTCCAGTAACGTAGATATGATGTATAACTCCGTTGGATTTTCCATGTCTATTAGTATGTTTACTGGAGGAGCGGAGTTCGTTTTATTGGCAATATATATATATATATTATACATAATTATATTGATTTATATTATATATATAATTATTATTATATATATATATATATGTATAATTATTATTATATATATAATTATTATTATATATATATATAATTATTATATATATAATTATAATATATATATAATTATTATATATATAATTATTATATATATAATTATTATATATATAATAATTATATATATATATATGTATATACATATTATGTTTATATTGTATATAGACAGTTACATACATGTATATCCCCACGATAATATCATCATTTTTGGTTAGCCAAAAACGCTTCGGTTTCCACAGACTTCTCCGACTTCTCCATCGCTGTGCAGGACCGCGAGGAATGGCGGATGGCGCTCGGCTTACTGCAGCGGATGCGAAGAGAGAAGATCCAGGTGGAACTTTTCGCGAAAACAAAGGGTCGAATCTAGTGATCAACCCGAGCGAACGGTTGAGCTGGTTGGTGCTTTGGATATGTTTGGATTGCCCATGAAAAACTCCAGTTTTCATAGTGGTAAAAAAAGTGGTGAAAAATAGTGGTTCATGATGTTTTTTTTGAGATATCTGGTTGGTGTTAACTGGAACCATGGAATTTGGATTGACTTTCCCATCATATTGGGAATGGAATGTCATCATCCCAACTGACTTTCAGTCCATCATTTTTCAGAGGGGTAGGTCAACCACCAACCAGATGAGGAGTTCAGGATCTCATGAGGATATAGGATGATTTTTTTGGACGATTTTTGGATGGTAATGCGGATAAATTTCACCCAATTGATGGGGAGCCATGAATCTTGGGCTATTCCCCACAATGTGAATGCGACAACGATATGATTTTCACAGCAATGACTTATTTCCTCGGTTTTTTTCCAGCTCACCAGCTAAGATCGAGGTCCCAGCCCAAAAATCACGGAAAGTTGCCGGACAGTTTTGGCCCGACAAGGCCAACTCCATCCCACTAGACTTCACTAGACTCCAGCTCCCATTTTTTCGTGGTTTGTTCTCAGGGGAATATCATCACTTACAACACCGTGATTTCAGCCTTGGAGTTCCTTGCAGCAGTTGGAGCTGGGATAATCTGGGATGCTGCTGAAGACGAATGTTGGTGGAGATAATTATCCAGACACCGGCCGATACATTGCTATACCGCCGACGCACCCAATGCCCAAATACGCACGCATACATATATATATATATATATATATTAATACATCAAAGCATAAACAAATGTTGATTGATTTCTAAATAATGATTATGTTGATGTCTACTTTCTATCTATTTACAATGTTTTACCGGAGGCTAAGTGCAATCCCTAAGCGAGAAACCGGTGGGAAAAAACCTGGTGGTTTCCCCACTGGAGATCACTGATCCAGGAAAGGTGCAGAATGGCAGAAAGCATTGGCTTTCTTGTCATTGGCCATGGAGCAGTCCATGCAAGCAACCATCATCACCTACAGTGCAACGATCAGCGCTTGCGAGAAAGCTGGCAAGTGGCGAGAGGCCCATAGCTCCAGGAGAGTCGTCCGGCATGCCCTGGGATGCCCTAACCAACCATCGTTTTGGGGCTTCTCTGTAACCATCAAAGAGGTGAAAGCTTGGCTATGCTGGGCTGGTGAAATCTACCACCTGCCATGGAAAATGAATGGCGAAAAACCCACCCCATTGTTGGGGGTTTTGTATTCAGGTGCCCCGAAAAACAAAGATATGCTGTGCACCTAGCGGAAATGCCCCGGCAAGCCTGGCCCATCCCCAATTCTGCAGAACCCCAAAGAATAGTGTTGCCTATATCTCCAAATATATCCCGTTAGGATGGTATATGGCATGGGATTTACCAGATAAAAATGTATCTCCCAAGCCGACAGGGCCATAGTTCCATAGTTTGCTAAGTTGATAGACGCAACTCCAATAAGTGGCGTTTATGGTAGATATATCATGATATATCATGATATCCCAAACTAGTCAATGGGGGTTATAAACAAGCAAACATACTGTGGATGGTTGCGAAATCCTGCACCAGCTGGTAGATGGTTTATCTGATTGTAATCCCATGTTTTGCAGTGTTTCATAGTGATCTAATGGTTATCAACTGGTGCAGGATGGCTTGTCCATCCACAGCTGCGCCAGGCCTTGCATGTCTTGAGGGAAACGACCAAGAGCAGTCTGCAAAGTGTGGTAGCACAGACTGCTGCCATGCGTGCCTGTAGCCAGGCCTGGGTCGAGCCGAGCAATTTGGGGATGGGTTTTATCAGCTGTCAGCTATGGTCAGCTGTCAGGTTAGCATCTGGAAGGTGACCTTGCAACTTCTGGCAGAACTTGGTGCTGGGAATTTCATGAGCCACTCGGTTTTTCAACTCCCGTCGTGTTTTTTGGGCTTTTCAACGCAAAAAAAAGATGACATGATGACTCGTTTAATCCTTGGCATTTCATTGTAATTTCTTGTGAATCTTAGTCATTCCCAACAAGGTAAGTGAAAAACCAACTGTAAAACGCTGAGATTTATCACTGTTCGATCTTTTTGGGGGGTTGCTGCAGTGGTTTTCAGCTTGAAAAAAACGGGGTCCCAATCCAGCAATCCGGGCATCCATCCAGGTTACGACGCAGCCATTTTGGCGTGTGACATAGGCGTGGCTTCCATCGACTGGTCGATGGTCCAGCGTGGCATACTGCACAGCCATGTTATCTCATGTCATGTTGTGGTGATGATGTGTTTTGCAGGTTAACATTGTTGAATAAACATATATCATATAGTATCATATAGTTGTTCTTCAGTGTTTTTCTCTGTGAAGAGTATGTAAAAGTCCGGTTTTTGTTGAAGATTCCGACATTTTAAGCGAAGCAGAATCTGACCCCCGTCCTCCGCGTCGATTTCTGGCTGCTTCAGGAGCACAGTGGCTCCAGCTGTTAGAACTTCTGTCGCTGTTGGATTCAAATCTGCTGAGTGCTATGGACCAAAAAATGGTCGCGTCATATGGGATAGACTGGGATCATATTGGGAGAATATATGAGAATATGACAAACAAATATGACAAAGATTCCATCAGTATGGTGGGCATCATGTTTACTTTTCCAGCAACAAGCTGACCCAGTTGGGTCTGTGGAAAACGCTACGCGATGATCCGATGGTCCCCCAATTTATGTCAATTTGCGTCTCAAAATTTGGAACAATCAATTTAAGAAATTTTGAAACCATGGTGTAAATTTATGTAAATTTACCATCGAATTTCTCAAATTTACCATTTACATCCATTTACCAAATCTACCATGGTCTCATCATTTGCGACAAACCCAAGTGGCAGAGCTGTCTCAATAGTGGTGAGGCTGCAGAGCTATTTTTGTAGGTAGATGCAGAAGTTTACCCTCCTGTAATCAAACAAAAAAAATTGAACTCCCCGAACTAAATGGACTTGTCATTAGAAAGACATCAAGGGGGGGATTGTCCAGCAAGCCACGTTGATCACCAGAAGTTTAGGCTGGAGAAATGTTTGTCACGGTCAGTTTGCAGTTTGCAGATTTGCGGCCTTGATAGAGATGTTGATGAAAAAAGATAGACTCAGATATCTTACTTCAGCTATGTTCAGCTGCATTCTGTTTTGGACTTAAAATGGCTTCACCACAATACCGGAACATCCTATGAGAGATGTCGATGTTAGTCTGACCGCCAGGCCGAAGACTCCAAGAAGCCTCGGGTCTGACCGGCCGGATCCGGCCGGACTGGTGGCGTTTCGAATCCAGCGAAACCCAAACGGCCAAACTTCAGTTGTTTTCTGATTTCTGGAAACAAACTTAATTTAGACTTAGACCATCTCAGACCCCAGTTCTCAGTTATGATTTGCAAAGAACACTGGTCAAATTTAGATCCCAGTTATGATTTGCAAAGCATGTCATGAGCTTGAATCGCTGGATTCACCACGGAACGTCAATTGATGGTCGCAATGGCAATGGCAATGGCAATCTGCACCAACTGCTCTTGGTTTGGCAAAAGGTTCTATATTTGACACGGCGAGGCATGGTTTGATGGATGTTTTGGGAATCTTCCCATCAGGAATCCCCATTTGGATGTCGGAGGGGTGAAGATGCATTTCATGAAGATGCAGATATTTGGATCTGTACATATTGTACAAATGTTCAGGTAAAAATGGGTACATGTCTACATCACATTTCTGCATGACATTGTTTTATTGTTTGGAAATTGAGCTTGAACTGGTCCTCGCCTCCAAAAAGTTTGGTCATGTTTATTTGATTCCTGTTTGGGAGGTTCCTCGGACAATGGAATGTTTGAAGAATTTTGGACATGTTTTTATGAAGCCCGCAGCCCGCAGCTGGCACGGGCCACTCAACGAAGCAGCCATGACGGCAGCCATGGCAAGATGGATGGCACTGGCAACGATGTTCACCGACTCCCTTGCCATCGTTCTCAAGAACGCCAACTTGGAGGACCTGACCGGGGTCAACTGAGTCTCAACTATGGGAATATCAATAGCAAAAAAGGGGTACATAACTTGTAATAACCTATATACAATATACTGGTTGGTGGTTTGGAACATTTTTCCCCACATGTTTGTGTGGGGTTCTTGTTTTTGGTTGTGCACTCCCGCCTTCCTCCTCTCGCCCGCCCGCCACCTGCCACACTTTATACAGCTTGTCCACACACAACTTGCTCACACACAACTTGCTCACACACCACTTGTCATCACACGACTTACTCACACACACACAACTTGTCCACACACAACTTGTCACCACACAACTTGCTCACACACAACTTGACCACACACACAACTTGATCACCACACAACTTGCTCACACACAACTTGACCACACACAACTTGCTCACACACAATTCTGCCACACTTCATACAGCTTGTCCACACACAACTTCCTCACACACAACTTGCTCACACACCACTTGTCATCACACGACTTACACACAACTTGTCCACACACAACTTGTCACCACACAACTTGCTCACACACAACTTGCTCACACACCACTTGTCATGACACGACTTACACACAACTTGTCCACACACAACTTATCACCACGCAACTTGCTCACACACAACTTGACCACACACAACTTGATCACCACACAACTTGCTCACACACAATTTGATCACCAGACAACTTATTCACACACAACTGGTCCACACACAACTTGTCACCACACAACTTACTCACACGCAACTTCTCCACACACAACGGCACTTGGTGACATCGACCTGCACTTTGCGTGGCAGGCGTGACACTTGGTGACATCGGCCTCCACTTTGCGTGGCAGGCGTGGCACTTATGGCACTGGGTTGGTTCCCAGTTGACGCCGTGGGCGCCGCCATGAGGTCTAAAGAAAAAGCAGCGTTCAAGGCAGCTCATAACACGTTACGTGCAATCAGCTTCAGGTATGATTGCGTTAATTGCCTTCATTCTGTGGACCCGGACGAGCTAAGGTCTTTGCTGGCATTGCTGCGTCTGCCTGTCACCCTGCCTCAATTTCGTGTTTCCGATTGCCGTTTCACTTGCATGCAGTCACGCCTGTTAACATCAGATAAGTGAAACTTGCAGTGTTGCCATTCGTTGCTGCTACCGGCCCTGTGGTGCACGCGACTAGATTGACGCGCCGTGCGAAAAATCTATCGTCGCTGCTACAATTTTGATACCGCGCTTGGCACCGAAGAAAAAAAAGCTTCTAATAACCAAAGCACATGACGTTGCATGTGCGCAAGCATGGAAGATGTTCTCGAGCTCGTCTGTTGAACGTGTTTCGATGTGAACGTGTTTCGATGTGTCTGCTGAAGCTGCCATTGATTTTGATTGCCGCGCCGGAAACGCTTGCCTCGCCAGCTCACCAACGACTCATGATTCACTGCACAATTTAGTTGTTCATGCGTGTTGTTGCTGTCTGACTTGCTTGACCTGCCAGGTACCTCTGCACAGCTCGTTCGCCAACCTCCTACATTCGCCAAGCACCGCAGCAGACCGTCCGCTCTCATGACGGTCTTGGCGCAGAGCTTGGCGACATTACACATGCTGCCAAGACCGGCCACTGCCATTCACCTAAACTCATGGTGTTGGCATGCTGGTCTTTGTTGCATACATGCATATGAACATACAAAAATACATATACTTGCATGCATGCATGCATGCATACATACATACATACCATCTTTACACACACCATCTTTCTTTGTCACACACACCATTTTTCACATACAACTTTGTCCCACACAACTGTTTTTACTTCTCGATCCTTCACCACCTCCTTTGTTTTTCCTTCCTCCCCAGTCCCGCTACAACATTTGTTGCTCATTATTGGAAGAAGTTGACATGTGGGGTTATCCGGTCCTTTATTGTTTTCCATATGTAGGAGATAATCCCAACTGACTAATGTTTCTCAGAGGGGTTGAAACCACCAACCAGTATATCGATTCATTGATATTTATTCAATGTGTTCTTCCATCCTACTTGGGATACCCCCTTGGCATGATGATCGCAATTTGTCCTTTGGCTGTTTTCCTGTTTTTTTTTTGCGGGGGATGAAGCCAGCAACCCAACAAACCGTCCCCAAAAAGGATGTCGACATGGGGTTGAGATGGGCACCCCAAATTCCCAATGATTTCCCAAGATTTTATGATCAGAATTGCGATAAGGCCCATCTGTCATTTTGAACACACCCAAAAGATCGCATGTTCATCGATTTTCTTTCATGGCAGAGGAAACAGACTTCGAAGAAGCAGCCTTCGAGATGGGAGAAGACTTTGCAGAGCCAGTTGGCATGGAGATTTTGTGGGAGGCCACGACCCCGAAGTATGGTGGGTCCCTGTGAGGTTGGTCCCTTTCTTCGGGCTGGGCCCGAGATTTCATGGCTGTCAGTTGCTTCACGTCTTCACCGTTGCCCGATCTCTGTGTTTGGTAACGGTTGAACCTTCCATAGCATGACCGGTTGATGTCTTGCCAGACTTGATGCTGACACTAAAGGTCACGCTTGGACATTCATCCAGTTGGACAACTGGATTTAGTTTATATATTGAGAAATATTGAGAGACCAATCCCCCAATCGCACTTCTCAAGGTATATCTACGCCACAGGTACCAACAACCACGCGCCTTCGCTGCATACAACAGAAGGAAACGACTTTAGACATATAGGGGAGAGGACGAGAGCACCCTTACTGTGGTTGACCCTCTTGGTTGATGGTCACAGAGGCCTCTACATGCCGGTCTCAAGATGTTTCATGCATTGGGTTAGTATTTTTTCTTAGGTTATTTGAGTTATTTGAACTCCTGCGAGCCGCTGACTGACTTTGACGACAACCCATTTTCAGAGTAATGTGGCAAACCCTAAACCATGAACCATCCCCAACATCACGATAAATGGTAGAAATCATCCCCAAATGGAAGGTTGATGGTATTGGGATCACCACATTACACCCAATTTCCGGCCCCTTCATGAACAGATCCAATCCTAAAGCAGGGGTTATATGAGTATGTGATATTGGTGGGGCAGGGGTTCATCCCAGTCATTTTAGCCATATCCGATGGTAATTCACTGTTCGCAATTTGGGGTGTAGATCCGTTAGGTTTAGATCCGCTACCTTTCAAATCTCAAAAAAACGCAAAAAATCCCAGAAGTTCATGTCTGACTGTGGTATCACCAAGAGGCAGTAACGAAGCAAAAGAAACTGCGGGCATGAACGGTTTTTCCCTACCAATGCGATTTTTCGGGATAAGCCGTTGATTGAAACAATGGCAGCCAATCTAATGACAAGTGATCCCTGTCAGTTGCACCTGACGATTGAGGATTTTAAAGTAGCAGCAGGCATGACCTCGGCTCAATTGACACTGACCTTAAGCCCATGCAACAATAGACGCCGGCAACAGCAATGCCAAGTGATGACAAGTTTCGCACCTGTATATGCAAGCACATCACCCCTTTAGACACTTGTTGGCCCATTGTGAAACATTTTGAGACATTTTGAGACATTGCGAGATATTTCGAGCAATTTTGAGCAATTTTGAGCAAATTTGTGGCTCATGTCGGGCAATTCTGAACATTTTTGGAAGCACGATATGGCATTGTTGACCTTGGACAGTGCCCAAAATGTCTCAATTGAGGCTGCTTTGAGACATCTTACTTTGGCTGAAAAAGGTGGCTGATGTAAACCCCACGGATCTAGACCCTAAAACGAGATCAGTGAGTAATGATTTCATCATACCATAATTGCATTACCAAATACGGACTTCATTACGCATTGAAGCTTCATTTGGATTTGGGCGTTTTCGATTTTTCAAAATATTGGGAATAATCATCCCAATTGACTAATATTTTTCAGAGGGGTTGAAAACACCAACCAGATCAAACAAAATTTGAAGCACAGTTCTGGTGCTTCTAACACCCCCATATCTATCCATGATCTCAGGGTAAACACTCAAAATAAACAGTTGCAATCGAAGGTGATGGTGGTTTACGGCAAGTTTTGTAGCTATGATAGTTATGTAGATACTCGGTATATCTCAGTATCATATGCTATATATAAATAATATATTAGATATACTATCTAAATTATATATATTATATTAATTATATATATAATTATATTGTTTATATTATATAATATTGAATTTATTATATTATATGTATATATATTATATGTATTATTTATATTATAGATTATTTATATTATAACATATATATATTGTATATATTGTATAGTATATATATATTATAATATATATATATTGTATATATTGTATATATTATATATATTATTTATATATTATATATTTTATATTTTATACATATATATATATATTATATAATTATATATATTATGTATTATATA
>Ga0126342_10014143_pt1 | contig 14106 bp, 14 predicted proteins | sample Cyp1metagenome_FD_92528 | JGI IMG/M metagenome (GOLD analysis project Ga0126342, IMG submission 92528) | Coral microbial communities from Lord Howe Island, Old Settlement Bay, Australia - Cyphastrea 1 metagenome | ecosystem: Host-associated > Invertebrates > Cnidaria > Coral ...
AGCAGAATCAACTTACCAACCATCCGCGGAAGCTGAAACTGTGGTGGCGGAAGCAGCGCGGAAGACCGCGCGGAAGACAAGTAAGATTATAAGAGAATTACATAGGGGTTTTCGCCACCGCTCTACTGGTGATTTACCACTGGGAACCGATCGTTAAACGACTGGCTTCAGGCTGGCGGCCTCACAAAGTTGGAGGGCGTGCTGGCACTTCAGATGAGCGACGACTTCCGGGAGGACGGGCTTTTCCGGAGCCGGGCCGGCAGGAGATGGTTTGGTGCAGCAAAGATGCAAAACCAACTGCCAGGAGTTCCACCAAAGCTACCCTCCGGTAATTTAACATAGCTATTGAAAATGACCATTTATAGTGGATTTTCCCATTGAAAATGGTGATTTTCCATAGTTACGTTAGTTTACCAGAGGGTACAACTTGAGGCAACTTGAGGGTTTTTTCATGTTTTTTTGCTGGGTGAATCGGGATTTGAACAACAGATCTTGACAAGAATGGAGGTGTTCAGATAACTCAAGAGGCACAACCTGCACATATGAGGTTTAACATTGTATATGCGTGTTCCTATGATGATGCTATAGAACCTTCCAAAATGTGGGGATTTAAGCAGATATACGTGGATATGATATGATATAATCTCTTCCACCTTTCCTTATAAACCGACATAGATCTACGCAAACCTATATATATATATATATAGATATACATGAAAAACTACACAAATTTCAATAAATCTACATACATCCACACTCATCTACTCGAAGTAACCTACACAAATTTACACAAAGCTACATCGATCTACGCAAATCCAAAAAGCAAACAGACGTGGACCGAAGCCTCACGAGGCACGTCCCAAAAGATGGTTCCTGCAGGACGGAGCTCCTGATCTGCATGTGGCCACCGTGGCAGCTGCGCAGTTGTTGCAACTCTTGGGGAAGGTGGGGATCTCCAGTGGATGGTGGCAACCACGGAGATAACAAGCCTCGACGCCATTGCTGCAGAGTCACGGTTGATGAACTTTCATAGTTCATGGGTATATCAGCATTTCAAATGTACAAGAATCCTTCAAAATTTGCGGAAGTCAGCAATAAATTCAAGGGATATGATGCGGATTTAGCAATCGTAAAGCTGGTTGATTTTTTGTTGACGCCCTCACGTCGCGACGGAATTCGACGTTTTTATCATGGTTAGGATTGGGGTACTTATCCCCAAAAAGGCCGAACTTTTTCAGGTTAGTTAATTCCTATCATGGATAAATGATGGTTGGTGCTTTAGGGAAACCACCTCAGTTTTGGGTTTATTTGAGATTTGGGGACGATTTTTTGATTGGCCCAAAGCTATTTGGATGTGCAGTTCCTAAGTAGTTTATAGTCCACATAGAATTGGGGAGATTTATCCCCTTCCCAGGATGCACATTCCACTAGCCGGTACGCCACCCTGGAAAGGGAAAAATCCTATGAAGATGAGGAATCATCTGGATGCGCCGGGCTAGTTTTTTGGAGATCTGCGCTATCTGCTATCTGGTTGATAAGTGGATATAGAAATATATAGAACCATATGCCATAGGTACTTAAGTGAGGACGCTGCAGTCAAGGAAGCGCGCAGGATGGGATGCACGCCCAAGTAGGGGAATGAACGCAGCATGGATGTGTTTGGCTTCGTTTGGCTTGGTTTGATTTGATTTGGGTTGGTTTGGTTGGCTGGGTGTTTTGGTTGGCTGGGTGGTTGCTTGGTTGGTTGCTTGGTTGCCTGCTTGGTTGGTTGGTTGCTTGGTTGGTTGGTTGGATGTTTGAAGTTGCAAGGAAGGATGCAATGATGGATGTGATTCCTGGGGCTGAAACAGCCCCAAATCTTCATCACTTCGCCGCTGGTGAACCAGTCGCCCAGTTGAGCCCCCAAAGAGGTGGAGATTTGGGATGTCAATCTCGGCAAAAATGGGATGGCCCTGCCATGAGTCCCCCCCAAAAATGGTGGTCCCCCCAAAAATTGAATGGTTTTGTCATGATTTTCCCATTCAATTGGGAGATTTTTGTGTATATTGAGCTCCTGCACAAACGCAGTTGGGGTTTCTTGTGCAGGAGGTTCAGCTCCAAATGCTCCTGGGTGGCATTTAAACCACAGAAATGAAAATGGTCAAGTATTCAGTATTGTAAACCAGAAAAGGTCTACAAGAGCTCAGCCAAGGGAGTCTTGGGCACAACACATGTGGGTCCCTGGAAGATATCGACCGCTGATGGTAGCTCAGGAGCGAAGAACTGTCGTGGATCTCCTATCTGCCTGATGTGCTCCGGTGGATGAAGGAGAACCCAGGCAGAGAGTTGCGGGGAAGGGGAAGACTTGATAAGACTTGGTGCCCAGCATTGCTTGATTCATCTTGATAGCAACATGCTGGTTGGTGGTTTCAAACATTTTTTATTTTCCATTTCATATATGGGATGTCATCCTTCCCATGGACTTTCATATTTTTCAAGATGGTTGTTGCACCCCCAACCAGCCATGTACAGAACATTTCCATTGGAAAGAAACCAGATTTTTGCCTCGACATTGATGGAGTCTTCCACACAACTGATGGCTAGATGATCATATACCAAACCGGCCGCCCTCTAAAAGGACAATCTTGTAATGAACCGTTGGGGTTAGGGAATGGTCGCCTCCCATGAAAAAGGCCTTAATATACCTAATATACCACCCCTCAATGAACATAGGCCCTGAAAGTAGCTCGAAGCAATAGTGGAAACTCATCTTCCAACCCCCGACTGATGGCAGGTCTATTATTTAATTTCTCGGGTAAAATGCCATTAATAAACCGTCCCAAAATCACCATAAATGGGTGGAAAAGCGGAACATCATCAAAAATACCCAAATGGGTACCCTCTGGTAATTTTAACATAGCTATTGAAAATGGCCATTTATAGTGAAATTTCCCATGAAAAATTGTGATTTTCCATAGTTATGTAAACGTTTACCAGAGGGTAGTGGTCTTTGGCATCGGTTTTCCCACATTGATTGGGAAATCCCATGATTCGGAAAGGCGTCCACCACAAGTCCCACAAATCCCATGTCTTTTCGCGACGGTCATCCCGTTTCAGGCCCGCACCTGCAGCCATTGATCACCGTGCTGGGTAAGCAGTTGGAAGGCCTTTGCAAGGCGGCTTGGTAACCAAAAAACGCGGGTTTTGGAAGATTGACGATGCCAGCCAGGCTGAAGGCTGCATATTTCATGCACAATTTTTGGAAGATGATCTGTGAAATATGGGCTTGGCATCAATTCTGGGTACCAGCCGCAGGGAGAGGGGCGGCCGGTGCCAGACAAGGCGAATCGGGGTGGGAGCGAAAGTGATGGGCCTTCCAGTTGCTGCTTGGTTGTTAAACGTTTTCAAATGGTTTCCAAAGTCATGGGGGTTACCCCAAATCATCCAAGTCATGGATGACCATTTTAGTATTGAAGCCCATGGTGACTTGGGGATACATGGGGATCCACTATTTTAAGAGACCTGCAAATATCTAGTTCTCATTTGCAGCCATATTTGGGAGGAAGGGTGTGACTCCAAGTGCTGTCATTCTTTAACTACGGTGTTGATTCTTCATCAACTTCCATTCAACCTTGGAATCTCGAGGAATTCACGCAGGAGCTCAGTCCATTAGGCATTGGTGGCACACAAGGAATCAACTCCTGTGTTACTTCAAGAGCTGGCTTGAACTTCTTATTTTTTGATTCCCGTGTTTTAATCTGCAGGATAGCCTTGGGTTGTTTTTGTTGGAGGTTAAACAACCCATATTTTGATCCATTTTTCCAGCAGATATTGCCAACCAGAAAGCAATCCATTGATCGCATCCTGAGGAGCTCATGGACTTGCTAATGGCCTGGGCTGAGCAAAATCAGGACGGGAGGACCTGCAACGAAACAGTGGTTTGAAGATCATCATAAATTCCCGGACCTGCAGATGCGATTTTCTGGGGATATGTATAATTACATATATATATATACTTGTATATGTATATAAGAATTACACGAATACATAAATATGTATGTATAGATATAGACATATTTCTTGTCTTTCATCCATTTCAGACGCACCCAAAATTTGGTTAAGCCCGAACATAACATCCAGTTCCTTTTCTTGGATGGGGGTGTTTTGCCTTTAGAAAGTTTTCTTGCAAAAACCTCTGGTTTTGCACCGCTTCACAGTCAGTTCACAAGTTTACCCTTTGGTAATCAGACATGGGTATGGATCAATACCTATTAATACCATTTTTAGGGGGATGAACATCCATAAATCCCAGCTATTTTGATGTTCACCAGGGGTACAAGGTTTTGACACACTGCCACATGGCAATTTCACACTCCCCCATTTTTTTTTGTCGATGATTTTCCCCCAAAAACACCTACATCGAGTGTCGGGATTTCCATTGCTATGTTTGATTACCGGAGGGTATATCATGTACTGCATATCTCAACGTTGGTGACATTGTCCTCGTCCGCAATTTCGGCATTGAAGCTTAGTGGAAGCCGGTGCCAGGAGGAAAATGAAGCGCATGACAGTGTCCTGGTTGGGTTTCATAGGTTTTCCAAGGTTCAGTGGAACACCAATCGGTGGTCAAAGGCTACAAGTGCCATATTTGGAGGATGAATTTATCATAAGAATATCTTGGAATAGCAGCTATTTGGGGGTTCACCAGGGTAGGCTCTTGAAAATTGTGACCCATCTCCTAGGAAGTTTTTTTTGTGGAAGAACTAGTTTTCCCTGAACAGCAGTCCCAACCACAACTTCCACAACTCATGCGGGCAGCCGGTGATTGTGGGCACTTGTTCCGGGCCACGCATGTCGTCGATATGAGATACCAAGTATCTGAACACTTGCAACTGAGGGATGTGGCAAAGCCAATCACCATTTGGGAATGCACAAGTTACATCAACTTACCGCCCATTTATAGCGATATTGGGGATGGTTCTTGGAGGCGATTTAGGGCAGCTACAACCATCGTTGCAAACTTGCCAAGGAGGGACTCTCCAACCAATCGTACGTTCCAACTGACAAGGGGGGAATAATCCCAACCACTGGGGTTATTTGATCTTATTTGCTGGGAAAACTTCTGGCCAGGAATCGGCCATATTTGTATTGGTTGTAGAGCCACATTTTATCCACATCACCACGTTGAAGTTTCAGCAACCACCAAAAATAGATAGAACAGCGATTTACCACTCTTTTAGAACTGGCTACACCCGAGGTTTTGCCTGTCTGGAGTTGTGGGCCAAACGTTCTGACTGCTCAGCTGAGTTCTTGGAAAGGCGAGTTGATGTGTAGGTATATATATATATATATCCAATCTATCAATCTAGCAATCTATCTATTCATCGACTATCTACGGGTAAATCTATCTATGCATAAATTATAGCGACCTCAGCAACAATGAGAGGTTACTGATTTCCAGGAGAGGTCGGCGGGAGTACGGAAGCCCGTCACGAGTCGGAATCCTCGAGAACGCAAGCGTAGTATATAAAGAAAGATGGCTGGAGAGTATACTTCAAGCAAACATGGGATATATCAAGCAATGGGTGTCAGATTTTACCATTAAAGATAGCAACCCTGTTGCGATCGCAAGATGTGTCGATTGGAGATGGTCACTTTCCGGGATGATACGCTCTGCAGGGGACGGAAATGATTGATCGGCAGCTCAGGATATCAAAAACCTTTTCGCAAGAGGATTTTTCATGATTTTTTTTCGACCTTTGTTTTGCCCAGAAATCTGCCATGGTGTTTTCCCGAAGACCCATTTTGCAAAGTGCGACAACCCAAGCTCCAATCCCTCTAGTCATCTCTGGCGGTGGAATAAGTGGAATAGATGCACCACCTTGTTTCATAGATATTAGATACATTTAGATACTGTATATATATGATTATATATGATTATATATGTATAATTACATATATATATATATTATATACATACAATATCACAATAGATCATCTACAAACACCGGAATTTTCCATCAAAGATTGCCGGCTGCCCGGGTACCGGAATCCGGTATTTTCCACATGAAGCGTAGCGTCGCGTAGCCGCCCGCTTTTCCGCCCTCCGCGAGGCTTTCCTTGCGAATCTGCAGCCTGCCCAGTGAAGAGGTCAGCTGTCAGCATTTCATGACTGGATTTATATCAAATGTTATGGCTATTTGATGGCAAAAATAAGGATATCAACCAGCATTTTCTAACATTTCTAACACTTTTAATGAAGACTATGGGGCGATTCAGCCACATTTTATGGCCATTTTGATTGGACATTGATGATAAGTCTGGCATTTTGGGATACCTATAAAGTGATGCATCAAAAAATTGGAGAATTTTGGAAGACACCCAAAAAAACATGATAAAACTGGTCCTTTCTAGTCATAGCATCCAACTCACATTCTAGAGCCCCAGTGCAGACTCCATCCAGTCACAGTCTCCGCTGGATTTTCACGAAATCTCGCAGCTTCGACTTGGCAAAATTTAAGAGCTGAATCTCATAGGATCTACCCCTCCCAATGATGAAAAATTGATGGTAGTTGTGTATTAGTTGTGTCAGTTGTGTCTCAGTTTCGCCGATTCTTGTTGGTCATTATCACCAACAACCATTATTTTGTTGATTTTCCACTAGTTTCTTTTCCTAATTCTACTCATCATCGTAGAAGTGTATACAAATCTCCGAAACGCAACAGCAGGAATCAGGAAATTCCCCCCAGTTGCAAGTTGATTTTTGAGCCCATCGGTTGTAATAGTGTACAGTTTCTCCACCGTACATCTGGTAATCAACCGTGGCAATGGAACACCCAATGTAAATGGAGGTTTCATGGGAACATGGGCTCATTAACAATTTGGGCACCAATTACCCTCCAGTAAATTAACAGTTGGACCCTGCCAGATAGGGGTTGAAAGATTAGTTTCCTCTAAAAATTGGTGATTTTCAGGGTCTATGTTAATTTACCAGAGGGTAATGGTAATTGATGGCCAGTTGATTTTATTGCCCTGTTATGCCAATGGCCGGTTGAACAAACACCACTGATTTTCAGAACAAATGTTTGAGAGAACGCAGAGGCACAGCAACATTCCAGACCCATATCACAAAGTTTGACCAAAAATTGAAAAACGTTGTGCCACTTCTTGATTTCGTGGTGTGATTTGTCTTTCACGATGTGCCTTTCGGTGGGGTGACTTCATGTTAAAAGAGGTGCGAAAGGTCTAGCGCTCGTAATTTATTGGTAATTATATGATGTACATATACATACACATAAATACATACTTATATATATAAATGTATATAAATGTTATCCTTCCACCATGTGGCCGTTGGGATTGAGGCTTCCCTACGACCTTTGGGCAGTGCACTGGCCCGCTTGGTGCGTGGCATGAGGCCTTTGGGCTGGGGCCTTTTTGGGGGATGCCAACCGACTCTGTAGCCTGGAGGGATTCCATTCCGATGGTTTTATGAGTTCCCCATTTTTATGATGAAATGGTTAGAAAGCTGGTTTTAATGGGCTTTAATGGGTTTTAATGGGGTTTTAATGGGTTTTACTGGTGTTTTAATGGGTTTTAATGGGTTTTAATGGTGAGTCCGCTGGTTTCTAACATCCCTTGTTTTTATGGCATTTTGATGGTGCGTGACTCAGCCCGGTGCAATTTCTGATTGGAATCCTGGGGGATGGTCAGCAATCCATTTTCAAAGAGGGAGAAAAATATCCCCAGGGTGTTTGAATTCCCAGGGCTTGGGATGGTATCCCCAGGGTGTTTTTTTTTTAAATGTAACAACTGGGCGCTTGAATGGCTTTGAATAGATGGTTGATCGTTTTTTTGGTGGCTTTGAATTCCCATAGTTTTTGCTATGAAAATCCATAAATCCCGATTTTAGGTTCCGTATACATCACCAGTTGTGCTGCTGATCGGTATGACCATGTGATTCTAAGTTCTGTAAGTTGGGATATGCCCCGAAAAAACTCTGGTGAAATATCTCACTGGGAGGGCAACCTCCAACTGCACCTAGAAGTGATAGGGGCCCATCGCAACTTGTGGGCAAAAAATCCATGGAATTCTATCAGTTATATCAGTTATATATCAGTTATATCAGTAATTCTAAGTGAACCCCCAAGTGGCTATGGATCAATACCTATACATACCATTTTTAGGGGGATGAACATCCATAAATCCCAGCTATTTTGATGTTCACCAGGGGGAACAAACGACCGGATGCTGTTCAGTCAGGTCCAGCTCCTCTGCGGCACTGGTGGCAGCTCAGCGCTTGCTGGGTGCAGCCGAGGAGAGAGCGAAGAAAGTTTGCCGCGATCCGGGAACGGAAATGACTTCAGCAAGTTACATAGAATTTAATCACCATAAATCAATAGGTGGTATAAACCATTCCCAAATGGCTGGTTTATGATTGTTTTAAACAATTTGTGACCATAACATGGGAAACCTGCTTTTTTTGGGCATGAAAAGTATGGAACTTGTCTTTACAGGATGGTCACATTTATTCATCAACCATTTCAGACAAATTTCAAATGTGGGGCCTTTTTTTTTGAATTCGCCCTGGTCATTTTTTGCGAGGGAAGAGAAAAAATGTGAGTTGTTCATCAATAATACCCTCTGGTAATTTAACATAACTATGGAAAATCACCATTTTCAATGGGAAAACTCACTATAAATCACCATTTTCAATAGCTATGTTAAATTACCAGAGGGTAATCAATCCGCGCACTGCGTTGATTCTTTTGGGATCCGAATCTCTGGTTTAGACATGCTGAGAGGCTTCTCCAAGGTTGGTCATGTTACCCATTTTTTGGGCTGGGACATTGAGCCAAGCCACCAGCCAAACCGGAGGACGCAACAAGGCTACTTGGTCCTTACTACGCGACACCCAAGACTGACATGGGCGTTTTCCGCCATGGCCAATAGATGGTCGTAAATGTGTGATGATCAAAAATGGTGATTAATCCATTCATTGGGATTATGTGAATTATGTACCAATTATATATATCTAATATATCTAATTCTAAACACCTCCTTAATGGGATCGTTCACATACCACATATATCAATACATACCATGTAACTTGAACCGGTGGATACCATATATATGTATATATATATATGTATAGATACATGCACATATATACATATACATATACACATACACATACATATACATATACACACACACATACACATACACATACACATCCACATCCACATCCACATCCACATCCACATCCACATCCACATCCACATCCACATCCATCCATCCATCCATCCATCCATCCATACATATGTACATATGTACATATATATATATATATTATATACATCGGTTTGATAACAAGTGGTTGGTATTTTGCAAAAAAGTGGTCATTCTTCCCCTAGGATGATTGACTTACGCCGAGCCGCTGACTTTTTTGGGAGTGCGACTTCATTAAGGGATCATTGGGCGAAGTGACCGTTTCATGGTTTTTCTTTTTTCTCCCCGGATTTGTGTCAGCCTTCTTGAAATTATAGACCGAGAAAGTCAGAAGTAAGTGAATGGTCTTTTTTTTCTGGGCATTACTCTCCTTACTCTGTCCCTTCGAGCTTCATTGACCTCATTGATCTATGTTTAAAATATACTTCTAGGTATGAAACTATATTTCGATTTCGGATGAAACTATGTCAACTATGTTTTGATTTATCTACCTGTAGTTTTTGTTACAAATTCATAGACCCTTTTCTTTGGCCGACGTCTACCGGCCAAAATGTTTTCCCCGTGGGGGTGACAAATATGGTGACCTCGTCGGGGGCGTGAAAAGCGTAATGTCCTATGGGTCATACTGGGGATGCAACGGGGGTTGGTAACTGTCCATTTTGGGTATATTGGACATCACCTTATAGTAGCCATTATAGACCATATACCTAATGGTTGGGTGATGTTCAATGGGGACATTTAATGACCCATGCAGGTAACCATCAAAATGGGGGGGAAGACCTATAGCCGGTATTTTTTTACCTTGATCTGGTTGATGTCGATGGTGACACACACACACATTTTTGCAACAGATGGGAGGATGACCCCCAATGATGAGCATATTTTTCAGAGGGGCCAACATTTTTCAGAATCCGCCGATTGTGAAACATTATAACAATGGGTTTCCCCATGGTTCTTTTTTCATATCTACCAACAAAAATAGCTCAGGGTATATGTCAGATTTGGCAAAAATGATGATATCCCAAGGCAGCGATCGTTTCTTCTTGACTGCCTTGACACCAATGTCCGGGGAAGTCTCAGAGCAAAATTGATCCGCATGGCTTCTTTGAGTTTCATCCATGCTGTTTGGATAGCATCAGCAACAAATGGAGGCCTGTAGCCAATTGGACACTGTGTAGAATGAGGCCTGTTGGCTACAACAGCTTCTTTGCGGATCCCGCAGCAGCAACACATGATAGCTAAAGCCAGGGGGATAATTTCTTAATCCATAGGAAGCGACCAATTTACGAGAACCCCCCATCTTTGGCAGGTAAAAAAAAACACCAAATGCATCCAATCCAGTGAAACCAAAACCAATTGAGCCATGAATACAACTACCATCTGCCCCCAATCATAGCCCACTACTTTGCAACAACTCAAGCTAGTGTCATTTATCATATCCCAATTTTAGGTGGTTAAGCATAAAATCCGTATTTGTTCCTTAAAACATGTTCTCCAATTTTTGCAGGTGAAATATGATGTGTGCTTGGATATGGGTGTGTCTGAAAATGGGGCATACCCCAAATTATAGCCATTTAATAGGGACAAATTATCATTAACCAGAGCGGATTTAGTTTTTTCTCCAACACTTTCGGACAACCCCAAAATTAGAACATGGTTGGTTAGTCGTATATTCCCCTTGTATCCCCTTGTGGCATTCAATGCCATAGTCACCATCCCCAAGTCATAGATGGCTGACTCAACTCTGAGGCCTTCTCTGCTGCTCTGCGCTGCTGATCTTCTCCTGGCCCTCTTTGCGCACGCGTCGGGCAGCACGCGGTCTTCGGGCCGCGGTCTTCGGCGTGCCGGGGCTGCAGGGTGGGGCAGGGTGGTGGATGCGGGTCTCCCAAAAAACGCAGGGTTTGGGGATGGCACTGACTATGACGGGTATACTGAACCATTGGGCATACAAACAATTACCAGTGAATGGGTTGTAAGAATAACTATATCAAGAAACTATTAAATGAATGGATATAAAAGTGTGTATATATATAATTATATAAATATATATACACACACATATTGGACACAGTTATATATAAGTTATAATAGCTTAACATGGCTTAACTACCGTTTAAGAGGTTCAAGTAATAAGTGAGGGATATGGGGGTATAAAAGCACTAACATTTGGGATACAATGGGAGGGCGAATAGCACCCAATTTAGGCCACGCTAGGGAAAACAATGATGAAATATAACCGTTGTGGATTTTGGGAGGTACCTACTGGGTACTGCCAGTTGTAGCAGCTGCAAGCCTGAAGTCAAAACCGTGAAAGCCATCGTGAAAGCTACCCTCTGGTAATTTGTTACATAACTATGGAAAATCACAATTTTTCATGGGAAAATCACCATTTTTCATGGGAAAATCCACTATTTCGACTGGGTCATTTAAACAATAGCTATGTTTGACATCACCAGGCCGGCTATCGTCCAAAATTCTCCAAGATCTTCCAGAGATTTTGACGCCCGAGGTGATCGACGGCATCCGCAACTGGCCTGATGGGGATGCGGCTCTGTATTGTTGCTTACCCTCTGGTAAACGTTTACAAAAAACTATGGAAAGATCCACCATTTTCAATGGGTAAATCAACTATTTCAATGGCAATGTTTAATAGTTATGTTAAATTACCAGAGGGTAGCCCGCAAGTTTTCCGGGTGAATTTTCCATTCTTGGCAAAGTCTCTTTGGAGTTTTTGTGACTCCAACCGGTCATTTTCCCCTTTTTTTGGGTCGTTTGAATCACCGTTCCGTCGAAGTTGGTTCATTGTTGCTGGCTATGCAGCCACCAATATTTCTGGTTTCATGAAATCATCCATGTTGAATCCGAGTCTTTCGGCAACTTTTTTTCGCTCCGGTACTGCCTAACATAGCTATGGAGTTTTTTCGGTGCGTAACATAGATGATTTAAAGCTCATGTTAAAATGGGCCTAAATTACCCTATGATTGTGGCCTAAATCATAGATGATTGTCTGACTTAATTTAGGCCACATTTTCTCGGTGCTTTTTACATGTTTTAGCCCCAGTAAAAGCTCCATTTTTCAGCTGACAGCGAGGCAGCTCTCACAGCTGGAGTCCTTGCTTTTGAGCTGCGCCTGTGAAAGTGCCCGAAAAGCACCAGGCGTGTGGGAGATGGGGAAGGTTCATGGTGATCAAAACAAGGGTTTCGCCTCTGGTAAACCAACACATTGCTATGGAAAATCGCTATTTTCAGAAGTAAATCAACTATAATGGGTCATTTTCGAGAGCTTTTTGTATGTTTACCAGAGGTTAGGTTCATGGGTCATGGTCAAGGTTTATTGACTTGGAGGTTTCCCAAGTCCACTTGGATGACCTAATGACAGAGCTTTCCCCTGTGAAAAACAAAAGGGTGACCTGGAGATCCCCAACGATGCGCAAACCCGGTTCTTATTCAGGGTTTGTGATGGGAATCGGGACATCCACCATTTTTTCAATGGGTAAATAATTAATTAAATGGTGGATAATGATGGTTAATGATGGTTAATGATGGTTAATGTTAAATAGGTAAAACATTAATTAAATAATGATGGTTAAAACACCCCCTAATGATGGTTAATGATGGTTACCATCTGGTTATGACTAACATAGCTGGCTGGAAAATCCCAACCATAAATGGAGGTTTCTAGCTGGGAAAATCATCTATTTCTATGGGCCATGGCTTCGATTGCTACGTTAAATAGCCTAATCGGGTAATCATGGCGTTAGCCAACTAAGAGCTTGACCCTGAGAATCACTGTTAAGGAGGAATGTTGTCTTCCAACCCCTGACACATGGCAGCATCTATGTCAATTTAGAGGATGGTAATGATGCTTAATCGTGGTTAATGATGAATGATGATGGTTCATGATGCCTGATGATAGTAAACCTTGATTCAATTGATGAAGGGGGGTAAATAGGAGAATACGTGCCCGATTTCTTAGATTAATTCCTCCAGGTTGATTTAAAAAAAAACTCCAGGTATTGAGTTCATTAATCCCGTCGTTCATTGGGAAACCACGATGTCCAACCCCGGAAGAGCCCTGGATGATTGAATTGGGATGGTATCTTTGCTTTGGTCCCCATTTTGGGTGATTTCAGCATGTTTGATCATTTCTGTTGGCTTATAGTGATATATATATATAGTTACAATACATACATAGATCATTACATATATATGTATATATATATACATGTACATATATATCTATACATATACATATACATATACATATACATATACATATACATATACATACACATACACCTACCTACCTAACCTACCTGCCTGCCTGCATGCATGCATGCATGCATGCATGCATGCATGCATCCATACATACATACATACATACATACATACATACGTTACATACATTACATATGTTACATACGTTACATACGTTACATACGTTACATACGTTACATACGTTACATACGCTACATACGTTACATACGTTACATACGTTACATACGTTACATACGTTACAAACGTTACATCCGTTACATCCGCTACATGCGTTACATGCGTTACATACGTTACATGCGTTACATGCATACATACGACATACATACATACATACATACATACATACATACATACAGACAGACGACATATATACATACATGCATACATACACACAGACAGACAATACAATACAATACAATACAATACAATACAAATACAAATACAAATACAATACAATACAATACATTACATTACATTACCTTACCTTACCTTACCTACATACATACAATACATACAATACATACAATACATACAATACATACAATACATACAATACATACAATACATACAATACATACAATACATACAATACATACAATACATACAATACATACAATA
>Ga0126342_10014144_pt1 | contig 14106 bp, 9 predicted proteins | sample Cyp1metagenome_FD_92528 | JGI IMG/M metagenome (GOLD analysis project Ga0126342, IMG submission 92528) | Coral microbial communities from Lord Howe Island, Old Settlement Bay, Australia - Cyphastrea 1 metagenome | ecosystem: Host-associated > Invertebrates > Cnidaria > Coral ...
CAGTTGTGGTAAGGTGACCACTGCAACCATTGCAACCATTCCAAAAAACACAACTCCAACCACCTGTCGGTCCATCAGTGGATTCGCTCTGCCATCCGTGATTCACAACAACCAACCTCTCCTGTAGGTTTCCTATTTTTGAAACTTCCGCCGCCGCCTTGTGCGGTACTACTGGTATATGTGAAAATCAAGCAGGGGAATGGACATCAAGCAGGGCAAATGTTGTTTTTTTAATGTTTTCCCAAGGTTTTTTTATCTGCTAAAGTATACGACATATTATATGCTTCGTCAAGCCGTTGAAAATTGTTGTCGATATCATCAGCACAGACTGTGGATGGAAGAAATCCTGCACCAGTTGATAGGTGGTTTAACGGTTTATCCCATTGTGTATACGGTTTCAACATGTTTCAGCCATCCACGGTGTTGCAGGATCTCTTCCGCCGTAAGACTTTCGAGTTACAATTTACTGCAAGAATCAAGTTCTGCTCCTAAGGCCGCATAACAATTATCTTTAGGTTGGCGACAGTATGTTAATTCAGCCGTGCTTTGGCGTTTGGCCTGGCCCAAGGTTGACCATCAATGGAACACCATGTCCGATGAGCCATGGGTGCGGAGCCGAGGGCTTCCCAAGATGAGCATGTCATGTCTACCAAACGACCCTCCGTTTGTACCACCCAAAAAAACTAAAAAAATGTCAAAGTATAAAGATTATGAGGTAAAACATCATTTTTATGTGTTCTTAGAGGGTCTAGCTATATGGAAATATCGGATTGTTGAATATTGTTGATATATGGTTGATATACTATGATTTGCTATGATATATCATGTCCATGTAGAGAAGGTCTCACCTGTATTGTAATGTTTAGCATCAAATATGGAATGTTCCAAACCATTTTCTTCATCCCTGTGGGTTTTCGGCTGTCGGGTGAGTGATATCCACCTTGGGATCCCTTACGAAAAAAACATGTCATTTATTGTGTATATTTATATATATATATATATATAGAGAGACCTTGGTGAAACAATATATGTCATATACATACATGTCATATATGTATGTATGTATGTAAGTATGTATGCATGTATGTATGTATGTATGTAAGTAAGTATGTATGCATGTATGTATGTATGTATGTAATGTAATGTATGTAATGTAATGTAATGTATGTAATGTAATGTATGTAATGTAATGTATGTAATGTAATGTATGTAATGTATGTCATGTATGTAATGTATGTAATGTATGTAATGCATGTGATGTATGTAATGTCTTGTAATTCAATGTAATGTAATGTAATGTAATGTAATGTATGTATGTATTAATGTAATGTAATGTAACGTAACGTAACGTAATGTAATGTAACGTAATGTAATGTAATGTAATGTAATGGTATGTATGTATGTATGTATGTATGTATGTATGCATGTATGTATTTATGTATGTATGTATGTGTGTATGTATGTATGTATGTATGTATGTGTGTATTGTAATGTAATGTATTGTAATGTAATGTAATGTAATGTGATGTGATGTAGTGTGATGTAATGTAATGTATGTAATGTATGTAATGTATGTAATGTTTGTAATGTATGTAATGTATGTAATGTATGTCATGTATGTAATGTATGTAATGTATGTAATGTATGTAATGTTTGTAATGTATGTAATGTATGTAATGTATGTAATGTAATGTAATGTAATGTAGTGTAGTGTAGTGTAGTGTGATGTAATGTAACGTAACGTAATGTAATGTAATGTAGTGTAGTGTAATGTAATGTAATGTATGTATGTATGCATGTATGTATGTATGTAATGTATGTAATGTATGTAATGTAATGTAATGTAATGTAATGTAATGTATTAATGTAATGTAGTGTAGTGTGATGTAATGTAATGTAATGTCATGTAATGTAATGTAATGTCATGTAATGTAATGTAATGTATTGTATGTATGCATGTATGTATGTATGTATCCATATCTTTGAAACTCTTCATCCCCAAGACCTTGGTGGCGCGCCCAACAGCTCCGCCAGGTCTCTCAGCTCAGGAGCATCATGGTCCGCTGCCCCAGTGGCTGCAATCTACCCGTGTTGGTTTGCTGATTATATATATATATATATATACATATTTATATTTATATCTATATCTATATCTGTATTTATGTTTATATATATATATACATATGATGGGGTTATTTACCCCATAACTGGAGTGCGGTTCCAGTTAGTGGTAATATCCATAATCATATTATTCCCAGTTACATAGCTGGATATCCCCAGTTGGGAGAGAAAACCACAAACCCTAAACCCTTTGTACGTTGGGGATGATCGTTATCCGTGAGGCAAGGGATGATAAAAAAACAGTGATTTGAGGCAAGAAACCCAGGTTTCACCATTTAACTATGAGAATTATGAAGCTGAGAGTCTGAGAGGTGCCCAAAACAAATTCAGGAACCATTCCATCCATTCCATGGATCTGGTTCGGAAGATGTCTCAAATTCAATCCTATGATTTCTGTGAAAATCAGAGGTGGGTGTTGTCTGAAAATCAGAGGAAAAGAATTGAACATCTCATAAATCCACTGCTGAATTACCATGTTCCATGTTGAAATAAATGGCATGTGTTTACGGTATATATAGCCCATTGCCGGACATGCCCAGTAGAATCAAACTATGCTCAGTTCAGTTCGAGCCTTAAGTGCTTGGAGACCTTGGAAACCTTGGAGACGGTGGGTATCTCACTCACACTGACACCTGCAGGAGTATCCAAACCCATAGGATTCATGTATGGTATATATGGTAACATTTACCATCAATATACCCCCTTTATGTTAGCATATATACCAGCACCATGGATCCTATGGGAAATAGTGACTCAATTTCTTGTGAGCCTTTATGGGAATATACTTGGAGAATCATCCCACGAATCGTTTTTTGTTTTTCATAACCCTGGTGAATTAGTAAGTCTCCATTTAGTGGGTTTATCCCATGTATTATATATATATACCCTCTGGTAAACGTTTACATAACTATGGAAAATAACAATTTTTAATGGCTAAATCAACGAACTAAACGGCCATGGCTTCAATAGTTTCTTGTATGTTTACCAGGGTTATAAATATAGGTACTAACCAGTTACATCCAGTAGGATGATGTGGGATGATCCCCCAGAGAAGAAATCAGCGCCGCTGATTGGCGTTCGCCATGTTGGTTGCTTCGGTAAATCAACGGAAAACGATGGAAAGATCCAGCATTTTATAGCTGGGTAAATCAACGAACTTTCTAATCTATGGCCATGTTCAAACTAGTGATTTTGACATAACCAGAGGGTAGCTCTAATCATTGTGGCCCAGTACTTCAAAATGAGGCGCGGGTTTTTTTCCTGCCCTATTTTTCAAAGGATATCCAACTTGGACCCCGCGACCGAAGTCTTTCCAGGATATCATTCTTGGCAGACAAGAAGATTCAGGTGCAGGGAACCAGCAGGTCACCCACCACCATGGTTGCTTGGATAAGAAACACCCTCTTTAATGTCAACCCTGGATTAAGAAACCGCTAGGCTGTTAGGGGGTACCAATTCAGTAACAGTATCATATGAAATCACTTATGTAAAGACTGAGATTGGCAGTCACACAGTACTTGTGCAAAAGTTATTGCTGATGAATAAAGGTGCAATACACCCCAGGAAAAGCTGACTTTGCTTCTCAAGGATCCTCCGTTCTCAATCCACAATCATGTACTACATGTACAAACGGTCGATTTTTCAGTTGGTCACATTATCCACATAATAGAACTATGTATATATATACATGTATTATTTACCAGATTGTCCATGTATGCTATCTTCAATTATCGATTTCCCCTCAAGCAAACCAACTGTGAGCAACTACAAATGTATGATGTATGTTCCAAAAAAACAAAAAATGTAAGTGTACCAAGATTAACTATTGATTATTGGGTAAAACAGCATTTGTAAGGGTACTTAAAGAGTCTAGGTAGTTCTATCTCATTAATTCAATGATCCTTTTTTCCATGATTCGACGTAGAATTGTCTCCACTTCCTGATGTTGCAGGGGCTGGAAAAGACGATGTCTGGGATATTCTCGAGGCGAAGATGGGACGTGTGTATGGATCATGTCGGTTGGAAGGGAATTTGATGGTGACCTCTGGTCACTGATTCGTCCTTAGGTTAGGGACTATACCCAGGGCTGAATTCAGAAGCTTCAATCACCCAACTGCTGGGCTGATTCTCCGATTTTTCTGGGACTCCACAGCATACAGTAATCATACTTCCTGAATCTTCCTGACCTAAGCCCTAGTTTTTGGCATGGATCAAGTCCTTTGCTGGTGGCTTGAGCCAGGAGGCTCCTCCAAAAGAGCAGCCCAACTGTTGGCTTCGCTTAGGCACTGGGGGGCCCTCAATGACTCCAAAATCGGCAGGGGACATCGACAATCCTCTCCGGTTAACAGCGGCTTGCTGGAAATCCCTGATGTTTTTGGATTCTTTTGCCATTCAAACCTCCATTATCCCATAGGATCCATGGTGCTGGTATATATGCTAACATAAAGGGGGTATATTGATGGGATCCATGTCACCATATATAGCATACATGGATCCTATGGGTTATTGGGGGATTTTCCGTGATTTTCCAGCCGCCTTTGATTACCACAGGATAGACGAAAAAGAATTCTTTCGATGACGGAACGTTTGGAAAACCATGGAACCATTGAAGCTCACCGTCCTTTCCGGGCTAAATCCGGGCCGAGAAAACCTTCCCACTATCCCAAAGGAAGAAACTTTCGGGAACCGTCCAAGCGGATGCCCTTCAGATTTTGGGGTACGAGACTTGAGATCAACACAATAGCCCTGGAGGACGCTGGAGTTTGAACACTCAGAAAGTGGTGATGAAGAGCTGCAAACTTAGGGAGGTTTAAGGTTTATAGATGAAGTGTTTTCCATGTAGCCTCTGATAAACATGTTTTTCTGTGAAAAAGGTAAATACTCTATTTTGTAGATGATTGAGTTGCAGTATGTTGCAGCTTCAAGGGATTTGCCACTGGTCGGATTGTTCGAGGGTAATGTGATACATAATTTTCCAGTGGTCTTGTACCCTTCATTGGATTGGTTTATTTATTATGTCTTTAACCAAGAAAACCCCTATATATTTGGGGAAAACCACGGTTTCCGCTTAAGATGTTCCCTTAAAGCAAGCCCCTTTTTAGTGCCTTGCCCCGTGTCGACAGGTGCTTCCCTCTTCGGAATCGACATGATGGGCCTTCACCACTCCGTGGAAAGTGACCTCGACATAGACCAGGACTCCGTGCGACGAGTGGAACGACTCAGACTGGTAGCTCGACAACGGAATGGAGGATCAATGTCAACCCTGGATGAATAAAGCCCGTCTACGGCTGTGACTAATTGGGAGGATACCATTTAAGTATCAGATTATGACTATTGGAGGAGTATCATTCATGTTTAATGGGTTTTTTCATGGGATGTCACCATGAAAAGTGGTGATTTAATAGGATCTAATGGGATTTAATAGGATCTAATGTGGGTAAGACAATGCCATAAACCACCCATGACTGGGAATGGTAATTTTATACCACCTATAAAAATGGCAATGACTGGGGGATGGTTTATTATTTTTTTTGGTTTTACCCACATTAAAAATCATTAAAACAATGATATGCATTTTTTTAAACCACCCATATGGAGGAGGAGGATTAATCATATTAAGGATTTAGGGCATAACAGGGAAAACAAATCGACTTCCAGGACTTGCACCCCTATGGATCGATGGTTGAAAGCCCACCCATTTGTGATGTTGGGGATGGTTTACTATTGGCTTTAACCACATTTACAGGCTTTAGACTGTAGCATCACGCACCCAAACGATAGAATCGTGAAATCATTCGAAAAATAGTGGTAACTTTAACTTGACAATACATTCCCAATCTTAAAACAAGATTTCATCGGCAAAATTACAGATGCAATGTCCCACTATTTTTGCTGAGTACTTAGGTATCTCAATTGCAACATTTTTTTTGACCCAGTTTCCTTTGGCTGGGAATGGTGATTGGTATTGGATTTATCATCGTTAACTTGGATTATCACTGATAAAAACCAGGGTTGGTGGATACATCTAGGAATCGATCGGTTTACAAACCAACTTGTAACTGGGGGGCCTTCCTGTGGATGGGATCGAGATTGATCATTGGCTGGTAGCCTTTGGTAAACATACAAAAAGCTGTTGAAAATGGCAGAAATAGCTGATTTACCCATTGAACATGGTGGATCTTTCCATAGTTATGTAAACGTTTACCGGGTAAATTTCAGGGAGGGTTGTTCAATCTCGCAAGACACTCAAAGTATCCATGGACTTGGTAAAAGCATGCAACAAGATTGAACTTATGGGGTAAAATACACATGTTCAACTCATGTTCATAGGTCAATTGAGGGTCTAGGCCCCTCTGACCGCAGCACCGGGTCCAGGCTGCTGACAGTGACTCTAGCATGGCTTGAGGGCTGCGTGAGCTACCAGGTGTTGCAGCTGATTGGAGAAATCACTGATTCAAAGTTCATAACCAAAAATCATAGTGTCCAAATAATGTCCAAATATACGTATAAATATAATGTCCAAACATACGTAAAGAAAATTGTGTTAGAGCGGATCCTAATTCATGTCCTATCAATGCCTCTCATATTTGCCATAGCAACTTGGGCATCACAGGATTCTGATCACAGCCATCCCACAAGCGGCCACTGCCCTGCCTTCAACGCGCGGCCTGCGGTGGTTTTCATACCCAGGAAGCGCGTGGGGAATCGATTCTTTACGTCACTCTTCAGCAGCTCAAACTTCGAGCAAAACGGGAGCGCAGCTGGCAGGCAGCCAGAAATCCTCTTAGTATTCTCTTAGTATCTTTTCGGTAATTTCAACCATGGCAATGGAAAATATGAAAATCCACCATAAATGGAGGTTTGAATAGTTTGAATGGGAAAATCAGTTGTAAATGAGGGATTGTCCAACGCTATCTATATAGTGCAAAATGGGAATTGTCCAGGAAAAAATGGTGTTTTGCCCCACAATCTTAGTACTTCACCATTTTTTGGGGGGGTACAAACGGAGGGTTCAGGTGGTTCTTATTTCTCCCTGAAGACTTGTGCATGTTTCGAACCGGAAGATCCCGGGCCCCTGGTTTGATACTCCATGATCCTCGGCCAACGTGTTCGAACTGGGTGATTTTCCAGAATTGCTTGAAGATCTGGGGGTTTCTTAAAGTGGGGGTCCCAAAAAAAACCATGGGTTTCATTTCGGGACATCCCCATTTTAGGAAACCTCCAGCTATAGCTGCATGAATGCTCATGAATGCTCATGATTGGATGGTTGGGATGTGTTGTTGGGATATTTGAGCTGTTGGTGTGGCGGGACACGCCCAATCTTTAGAGTAATTGTTTATATTTATGGCCATGTTCTAAGGGATGATTGTGTTTGAATTGTGTCTTTTGAATTTCGCCAGCAAAAATGGGGCTTTGCCGGGCTTTGCCACAATTCATGGTGACGCGCCCGGTTTATCATGAGGGCCCAATTGAAAGGGCCCCGATTAGGACGGGTTATATATTTCGAAAGCCGAATTTGGAGGTTGTATGAGCATCGTATAAGCTGTATCCATTCTAATCCCGCCCGAGCCATCCCCCTAATATTCAACACCCCCATATGGTCCCAAGATGTTTTCCACTCCCCTAGATCCACCATGGTTTCTCGGGGGTGTTCGAATCGGGGAATGGGATTGCTGGACCACTTCTTCGCTGCAGCTTGATTTGGAGTCAAAGTTTGTGTTTGTTTTTGCAACAAGTTTCTGCTTCAGCATCATGTGGGGACACTCTACCTGATTAATCAATCTACAGGCGTACGTTAAGAGCGTTAATATTTTTCGCAGGTATTTTAAATGTCTTCAACACGTGTCAGATGACAATCACATCATCAATTTGAGGAGCTTAGAATCCTCACTTAAGTCTTGATAATGTCTTGATATTTCTTGCCACTAGCTCTTCTCTGTGAGATGTATATCACTTCCATCACTTCCACTCAGCGGGCAGTGTTTTTCACAGCGGACGCGCTTTATTGCGGGCGACTCTGAACACCGCGCTTGAAGCGGGCGCCATGAACTTAGAGCCTTCACCTCAGTGTTGATGCTTCAATGGGAGTGGAACCCATGGGTTCCCATATGTTCCCATCATTGGAGGATCACTGGTTGATGCTGGTTGTTTTATTTCATGGAAAATCCCAAACAAACATGGATGATTTAGGGGTCCCTTCATGACTTTGGAAACCTCCAATGGTTATTGACTAGTTGCTTCTATGTTTCATTTGATTCAATAGGGATGTTAACCATCAAACAATATGAAGATAGAAGTGAATATGAGATAATAAAACTGATATATATATAAATGATGATTGATGATGGGTGAGGTTGTATCAGATATTGGGGAATATCGCAATCCATTTTCACGGAGATTCCCGTTCTCAACCAACCAGTAGACAAGTGTTCACTCCGTTGGATCAATTCCGTTTCCATATCGATCATTTAGCATCAGACTTCTTACTTGGAAACCATAGTTTTTGTCGGGCTTTTATCCCAATTATCCCAACTTATGGACACTTCAAATTTCATGGTAACCCTCTGGTAAATTAACATAACTATGGAAAATCACCATGCTATTAATGGGAAAACTCACTATTTCTATGGCCATTTTCAATAGCTATTTTGACATAACCAGAGGGTAACCCAGCCATAGGCTAACCTTTAGTAGCCGCTGCCGGGCGTAGATCGCTGACCCAACGAGGTCCGAGTATCCAAATCACTTGGAGCTCCGGACGTACCTTGGAAACTTCTCCACACATCGGCTAGCTCCTCAGGTCTTTGGGGGCGCTACTGCATGTTCATTCTCCATTGGAATAATTCAACATACCCTCTGGTAATTTAACATAACTATTGAAAATGGCCATTTATAGTGGATTTTCCCTTAAAAAATGGTGATTTTCCATAGCTATGTTAAATTACCAGAAATTGAAACATATTAAAACATGGAAGAAATCTTGTCATCAAACATGGCTTGCTGGAGAATTCTTCATTGACTGGTTGGTGGTTTGGAACATGAATGGATTATTTTTCCATATATTGGGAATGTCGTCATTCCAACTGACGAACTCATATTTTTCGGAAGGGGTAGGTTGAAACCACCAACCAGATTGATATTCCATGATTTTCCCAACATCATTCTGGGAATTTTTTAGACAAAAATGATGAGACCGGTCCGGGTCGCTGATTCTGGAGATCCAGGAATCTACCGGTCTTCACCATCTCCAAAACGGGCGTGGAGGAAGAACTTGGGCGTCCACTCCCGAGGAAAGATGGGAGGTTGGAGATGGCGCCTTTGAAGAAATGGGGGGATGACAGATTGGAGGCACTAGATGGGTGAGTTTTTGCAATTGTTTTCTTTTTAATGTTAGCATAATAGTTATGTATTAGTTAAGTTATGTAATAAATATCAACACAATAATAATAGTAATATAGTAATGATAATGATTAGGTTCTATGTTTATTATGATCATTATATTTTTTGGTGAAGTAGGTAGAAGTTAGATTTCGCGACATCGCCACCCTCGATGCAAATGGGCAATGAAGCTTGAGAAGGGAAAACCCCACTGGTTTGAGATGATCTGGTCACTGGCAACTTGTCGTCACTTCGATGTGAAGTAGACATTGCTGTCCCTTCAAGATGAGTCAAAGTGCATGTTTGGAGGAAATAAACTGGCCAAAGCACCAAACTGCTCGATGGTGTCGGGTATCTCCAGGCGAATGATGGAACAGCAGTTTCTCCTAAGGAGTTGTTGTAGATGCCCTCATGATGTTCTCAAAGACATCTCTGGTATCCAGTGGGCCCCGGGACCGACAGGACCCAAACTTCCGCAGATCACTTGGCGTGAGAAGCTCACAGGGGATTAGCCCGTGGGGGGGTGAGATTTTTTCCACTTCTTGACCCTCAAAACTCGTACAGAATTCATGGGAATTCTTGAAGTACAACAGTACAACAAAGATACTCAAAGATGACGCCCTTGCTACAAAACTACACAGACACTTTGCCAATTTTCAGGATCCGGTTTATTTTTATTTTTTGGGGAGGGTGGCCAATTACCAATACTATATATTCCTAGACCCTCCAAGTATCCTTACAAATCGTGTTTTACCCCAGATATTACTTCTTCCCATTTTTGTTTGGCTATTTTGCAGGGTCGTTTGAAACATTTAGATCAACAACCCATAGACCACATGCACCGACACAAGGCCTGGCCACTATCCAGTGGAGCGAGACTTTCCGACCACCACGCGGAGATATGAGGCAGCAGCAGCAAACTGCGCAGCTGCGGCGCTTTGCTGCCTTGAATCAGTTGCCAAGTGAACCAGGGTTCCAGTTGCGAAGTGCTGTAGTGCCCCGTGGTTCACGGATGATTTCTGGGTGAGTTGTGAGAAGTTCAGATTCGGATCATCATCCATTATGATCCAGAAATTTCTGGATGATTTCAAGGAGATTCCATCTGGATGGCTCACCAGGACTCGGGCAACCCGGGCAACGCAGTGTTGATGTCATCAAATCTCTAGGACCCTAGGAGGTGAGCCTTACTAGTTAATTATAGGGTTACAATCCCATCTAATATGTGTATATATAATTATATATATATGTAGTTATAACATGTTATAACATATTTTAACATGTTACAACATGTTATAACATGTTGTGTAACATGTTATAACATGTTGTGTAACATGTTATAACATGTTATAACTATCATAAACCCAACAGGTCACCCTGTGAATGCAACGAACCTCCCCCATTCGAAACTGGGGCCTGGTGGCTGGTTTCTGTTTCAGAGGACGGAGATGATCCTAGGATCAAATTTCTAGTCCTCAGATGTCCTCAGATTTGAGACAATCCATTGTTGATGGTTACAACATGTTACAACATCTTATACATGAGTCCAAATTGTGGCCATCAGCGCAAGCCTTTTTCAAGATTCGCCAATGATTCTAGGAGAAACTGGGGGTTCAACAGCTCGTCAGGAGTTCGCGAGTGAAGCAGGTCTTGATGCCCTATGAGGAGCGGGGCTTCCATGTTCGGCGGCATCATAAATAGTTGACCTATCCCACACTAATATTGGGGATATCATTGGGGGATATTGCTTCGTTGCTATTTTTTCAATTGGTATCTAGTGAGGATGTAATTAAATGATATTAAATGAGTAAACGTATAAAAGTGGGATTAACGGGTTGATTAAGATAATTATGATATCCATCAAAAGGGATTCATCGGATCAAAGGTTAAGTACTAATGGATTCTAGTGAGGTTATAACTAAAGTAACTAAAGGTTTACCAACAGTTTGATGTTTGGGTGTCTGAAAAAGGGGTAGCCATGGGTAGCCAATTTTCCGAGCCCAGACAAGCCACCCAGAAATAGTGGTTTGCGCGTAATCCTACTCCACAATCCCTGAGGTTATCCGATATATTAAGTTAGGAGTGATTATATGTATGTATATTAATATACATATTATATATAAATATCTATATGTTAACCTGTTAACTAGCATTGATAGCTGTAGTAGCTATCCGATAACTTATCCAATCTATAATATACACATATAGCCAACCAGTCACAAAATAGGTTTTATTGGGGGGTGATTCTCCAAGTACTTTCTGGTAGCCTTCAGACATCAGGAATGTTGGATGATCGCAAGTTTGACCAAGTCTGGTCCATTTGTTGATTTGTTGTTGACCTTTTTTCCCCATATAGTCCAATCAACAACTGAGGAATGTCATGAAAGCCATATATTCCAAGTCTGTCCAATCATTTCTAGCCGTTTTGTTTGGTGACTGTCAGCAAAATTCACTCTAAATTGAATGGGGAATGGCATGTATGGTACCCAGTTGGATATGATATTCATGGGATCCATCGTTGGTTTGTAACCATGAACTAGACCCTGGGACCCTCTAAGTATCCATAAACATTAAAAAAAAATATGATATTTTCCCTCATAATCTTAGATGATCTTAGATGTTTTCCCCTTTTTTTTGTGTTTTTTTTTGGGAGTCTATAGGTACATCTAGGTACTATCACTTCCCTCTCAGGTTTTCGGACAACTTCTCTCCCCCTACCCATCTCGACTTCGTCTCAGGACAGGCGGAAGGTGGCAGAAAGGGCCCTGCCGGGCTTGAAGAACCCGGGCCCAGGGTAGGGGCGCTTGGTGGATGAGTCGGACTCGTTGGGGGATACCCTCTGGTAAACTAACATAGCTATGGAAAATCACTATTTTTTATGGGAAAATCCACTATAAATGGCCATTTCAATAGCTATGTTAAATTACCAGAGGGTACGAATCGTGCTGGTGGATTTGTGTTCAAAGCCCCAAGCCCTTTGCATCAACACATTGGCGCCTCATGTCCCAATTTAAGCAGTTGGACCCAGCTGGATTTTTTGAATTCAATTTAAGTTGAATACCACGACGGTCGATGGATAAACCATGTGCGAAACTGTGCTGAAACGGGGGTAGTTCTGACTGGACTCTCCCTACTTAGCCTTTTGAAATGGGGTTATATCCCACTGATTGACCGCGGTGTAACCGCGGTAAATGCACACACCACTGTGCCCCGCAGTGGTTTGTAGGAGATGCGGCTCAAGATTTTTCAAGCCTCACAACTACTTCACTACTTCCAATGATTTGCGATCCTAAAAAATGCAGAAAAGAAATAATCTTGAATCATCATAAACTGGTTTTGTGATGTTTTGTGAGCCCCCCCTGTCCCGCAGGCATTACTATGAGCACAGTCTCAGCTATCAGACTGGAGTGCGCAGGGTTTCTCAGTGATGCCATCGTCTCCAAACTCGTTGGAGGTTGTAGTCCAACCATATTCCAACAATTTTTTCTCAAAACATGTCTTCAAATACCCGTGAAAAACCATCCACATATGGATCCATATGGTCTGTGGACATCTTCTCACTATGATATGGGGTTGAATCTGATCTCTATGACACGATAATATGGAGGTTTTCGAATATAGGGCTACACCCAAATCATCCAAAATTAGACCAGTTTTTTCGTATTGAAACCTATGGTTTGGGGATTAAATTTAGGACACCCTCCATTATTCACAATTATTAGCCATAGATTAACGATAGGTTAAGCACAAATTAACAAAAGATTAACCATAGATAAATCATAGATTAACCATAGATTAACCATAAAAAATAACCATAAAAATGACCATAAAAATGACCATAGATTAACCATAGATTAACCATATTATATTAACCATAGATCAACCATAGGTCAACCATAGATCAACCATAGATCAACCATAGATTAACCATAGACCAACCATAGATCAACCATAGATCAACCATAGATTAACCATAGATCAACCATAGATCAACCATAGATCAACCATAGATCAACCATAGACCAACCATAGATCAACCATAGAACAACCATATATCTCATAAATTAGCCATAGGTATACCATAGGTTAACCATAGATTAACCATAGATTAAGCATAGATTAACCATAGATGAACCATAGATCAACCATAGATGAACCATAGATCAACCATAGATGAACCATAGATTAAGCATAGATCAACCATAGATTAACCATCGATTAACCATAGATTAACCATATATCAACCATAGATCAACCATAGATCAACCATAGATCAACCATAGGTCAACCATAGAGCAACCATAGATAAACTAGAGATCAACCATAGATGAACCATAGATTAACCATAGATGAACCATAGATCAACCATAGATGAACCATAGATTAAGCATAGATCAACCATAGTTTAACCATAGATTAACCATAGATTAACCATAGGTTACCATAAAAATAACAATAAAAATGACCATAGATTAACCATAGATTAACCATTGGTTGACCATAGATTAACCATAGATTAACTATAGATCAACCATAAATGAACCGTAGATCAACCATAGATTAACCATAGATTAACCATAGATTAACCATATTATATTAATCATAGATCAA
>Ga0126342_10014145_pt1 | contig 14105 bp, 12 predicted proteins | sample Cyp1metagenome_FD_92528 | JGI IMG/M metagenome (GOLD analysis project Ga0126342, IMG submission 92528) | Coral microbial communities from Lord Howe Island, Old Settlement Bay, Australia - Cyphastrea 1 metagenome | ecosystem: Host-associated > Invertebrates > Cnidaria > Coral ...
GCGAGAACAGGAAAACGCCGAGGAGACTAGCACTATTGGCCGCATTTCTCGGTTTTCTCCTTTTCTCGGTTTTCTCGGTTTTCTCGGTTTTCTCGGTTTTCTGGTTTTCTCGGTTTTCTCGGTTTTCTGGTTTTCTCGGTTTTCTCGGTTTTCTGGTTTTCTGGTTTTCTCGTTTCCTTGCATCTCATCGTCTTAGGCACGTCGCGTGGATTTCTTGCTTAGCTGGGCGGTATGATCTGCATCCCGGGTAGTAATTGCATGATGACATCATGATGACCTCTGTGTATGCATCTTTTCATATTCAATCATATTCATATATATATATATACACAGGTTCATGTGTGTGATATACATATACCTTCACAAGCATAGTAATATGATGCAATATGAATAGCTTTTGTTATCTTGTGGACTGGACAGCGGGCTTAGTGCGATACCCTTTTAGCGGACGTTGTGTATAAGTGTGACCAGCTGTTTTTGCCATAAAATTTGGGCTCCCACCGTCACTCTTTGCGTCTACAAGGAAGTGGCGTTACCACTGCACGTCCGGCTGAAGATTTGAGTATTCACTGGTCAGGACGCACTTTTTTTTGATTTCCAACACACTTCCCGTCGGAAATCCCTGCAGCTCACCTGTGGTCTCCCACCCAACCGGCGCTGGAAAGCTGGCAGCGGCTTTGGCTGCACGCCATTGTTGAAGTTCCAACACACCTCAGCGTACCACCAGGTGTTGAGAAATGTTGAAAACCCACCAAGGCAGCTGGAAAACTCCAAAAAACATGGGTTCCGTTTCTCCGATTTTTTGGGGCAACAAACTCCATGGGAGTTACAGTATTATCATTGTTCCAATTTCAATGGATTTTTTAGGGCAAAAACAACTGGGAAAACCCATGGTATGCCTGTTTGGACATGGTACCGATCGGCTCGCCATCGAGATCCTCCTCTACACCTGGCGGTTTCGGATGTTAGATACCTCAGTTTACCCTATAAACGCAGGTAGCTATGGAAAATCACCGTGTTTAATGGGATTGAATAGGTATATCATGGTATATCTATTTTGATGGGCCATGGCTTCCATTACTAAATTACCAGAGGGTATCGAGTATCGATAAAAAAATATCTTCCAAAGCCATGATTGGGGGCTCACTAACGTGAATTATATATATATACATCTATCTTATCTGTGATTTGCTGCAAACGTTCCCACAAGGCCTTCAAGGATACTAAATGATACTAGAATGGCAACATGAAACCTGATCGATCCTGGTAACTGTAATTATTTGTCTTAACCCCAAGCCACCCAACAGCCCAGGTGGGTTTCTCTTCAAGCCAGGCCAACAGACCAGCTGTGGCCAGGCCATACAGTTGAATCACCAAGTTTTTGCTGGGGAAATCGTGCTTTTGAGCCGCGAAAGCCCATATTTCTTTGAATGAAATCATTTTTGGTTGGCGACATCTCAGCTTTTGTGGTTCATGTTTTCTTGGTTGACACTGTTTACACCTAATTAGTCCTAAATATGTTCAGATTCAAGCAGTTTCTCGCCTTTCGTGCTGAACACCATACCAGTTAAGACATGATTGTGTCGTCCAATCGGTCGAGACTATCCAACGCGTTGCCCCCGGGCTATGGGTTGATAAAACTTAGCGCAGGATTTTAACCCCAGTTGCAAGAGATGACAAAGTGGATCAACATAAGTCATGAGTTAATAAGAATAACACATAATCATACATAATCTATCATAATTTTGCAACGATCTTATAACATATCAGTTGTTATTATATACCATTCTCATCACCAGTTACTGTATATTATAACATATTATAACACTAATAAGATGTCGTGGTAAACATGGCACGGATAAACCCTGGTCCCAGCGCACCTACCAAGTGGGATGACTCCGCCATCTCCAGTGAGGACCATCTGCTGGGTGCGGTGATGCGACGTCTGGAGCTTTTGGAGCTCCTGGGGGAATGGAAATGTGTGTTGTTTTAAGAATCAGATAGGTTACAACTTGTTGCAGTACATATGTATGCATATGTATGTATATGCACACACACACACATATATATATATATATAAACTTATGTGTGTGTGTGCCTTTTTGGCACTACATGTTTTAAAACAAATATGTAGGCCTATTTCTACTAAAATGATGACGAAAATTATGACCATCATCATGCTGTCTATCATTGTTATTGCAACAAAAAGTCTGATGATGGTGACGATGCTTACCATTTGATTGTTAGAATGTATATTATATATGTGTGTGTGCATTGGGTGGTTGTTGTTGTTGTTGTTGTTGTTGTTGTTGTTGTTGTTGTTGTTGCTTGTACTCAATGCTGGCATTTCGCACAACACCTTATCATCATTATGGTCATGGTGATCTGAAGGAGGTGGGTTGCATTCGCAGCTGGGGAGGATCACACTCTTCAAGTGTCATTACCACCTTGTGCATTTATATAATCCAGATTGCATGGGCCTTTAAAAACCCCATCAATGGCTTAGAAAGGCAATTATTTCATCGTTTTCAACATGTTGAGCCGAACCGATCGCCGTGATGTCAACATGATAGGCAGGAGGTGTTTTGGCCCCTGTGACCCTGCGTGCCAGATTTGTTTGTGGGAGTACGCCAACCGAAGGGCCGTATGTGTTCTCAGAAATGTCCACATGTGATCATCCTTGAAAGCATCCCCCATCATTCTCCCAATTTCTCCTCCATTGGCCCCCTACATCTCAACCATTCAAACCGCACTCCTCTCCACTTCCAATGGCACTCCATCCAGGTCATCTCCAGCCTCCAACGGCACCGCCAGCGGCTCCGCCACCGGCTCCGGCGCCACCGGCTTCGGCGCTACCGGCTCCGGCACCTGCGGCGTGTCACGGACGTCGTCCTTGCTGCGCTGGGCCCAGTATTCTTCAAAGATCCGCAGCCGCCGCAGCAGCAGCGACTTGGAGCTGCTCCCTGAACCAAAGAGGCCGCGGTTGCGACAGCGCCGCTCCAGTGCGATGAGGTCCAAAGAGCTGTAGACATCCAGTTTCCTGGGATCGACGCGTTGAAGGAAAGAAAGTCGAAAGGTGCAAAGATCTGGTGCGTTCTGCTGAGCTTCCAGGTTTTTTTTGCGCTCAATCAGTCCAATTTGCCTGCACCCTTTGACACCTGAAATGGATCCAAATGAGTTGGTCTGAAAATGGGGCGTCCCCAATTCACTATAATTAATTAGGTGTCCCCATTGGAATTGCCATAAATTGGATGGTAAAAATCCCCCATTTTCAGACACACTCGAAGATCCTTTGGTTACGCATCCCACAAAAACCTCCCCATCAAAATGCTACAACCCCCCATGAGCATATCCCCATGTTCAAAGGTCACCACCCTAAGCCCAGCCCCCAAGCCGCCCCAAGCGCCCAGCTTCAAGCGAATCTCTTTGGACATCGCCTGTTCCTTCGCCTCCAAAGCCAGGGCCCCACCAAAGGCCGCCGCCTCTAAACCTGGGCCGCGACAGGCGACCGCCCCAAGCCCCCATGGCATCCATGGCCGGCCGGCCGCGACGGGTGTCCTTGGAGCATCTTGGAGCGTCCGAAAATGGACTAGGCACCATCCAGATACAAAGTGGGATAGAAGTCCGAAGCGCGCCAAACCTGGGCGGACAGAAATTGGAACATCGAAGTTTGGCAGGTCACGGGCGGTGACCCTACTAGGCAAAATCGGGGGATATCCTCATCACAGTCCGCAATGGGGAGTTGTAGTGACCTCTCCAGTTCCTACCAAACACAGATGGTCATAGACATGACATACGGGTGCAAGGCACAGCTAAGCGAACTATTTCGCGGTACTGTATATCCCATATTTCTGGGGGGTCCAACCTCCAATTCTCGGTGATTATCCTGCCGTCTTGGACATCACCATCATCATCATCATCATCATCATGATCATGATGTTCATTTTCAAATTCGAATATATATATATATAAGAAGAAATTCAACTAATACAACTAGAGTATAGATAAGAACTACGAGTATCACGAAAACATACCAAACCTGGACCCATCTCCTTCAGCAGTTTTTCAGCCGAATGTCCTTCAGAAGATGCTTCACACGCATCTCCGCCTCAGCGGAACCCGCCTGAAGACCCACATAGACTCGGTGAAAGATGCCGGGAAGAAGCTCCTCGCAGATTAAAAAAAAAACGTGCGCAGTGAAAGATATGACGTGTTCAAAGTGTTCAGATAAATACATTAACATGATCATTCATGCATCGGCACGTGCATAATATGCTATATGCATATATCTATCTATCTATCTATCTATCTATCTATCTATCTATCTATCTATCTATCTATCTATCGCTCTCCATCGCCATCTATGCATATGATTGAATAATTATATGTATGTTGTCGCATATGTCTCCATATAATCTTAATTTATAGATTCGCTCTATCCAGTATGTTCGTTCTCTCAAGACTACACTACACATGAGCGAGTCAGCAGCAATGACGGCATGGACCTATTTGACTCAGAATTTCAAGCGCAGCTGTGGACCATCTTGCTGATGTGGCTATGAGTCAAAACCCTGGTATCGTAATAGAGCTGGTTAATGGAGGTTTATTCAGTTTATTCATGTTTATTCCCCTGAATATAGCAAGAATGGATTTTGACCCATCCTCATCGAAACCGGCCGCAATTCCCTCAGCGAAACCCAGCCACCCTTTGCGTTTTTCCGGTCCCGTGGCCCGTGGCCCAAACATCGATGGGCACCTCAAAGACTGAGCGATAGGTGTTTGCACCTGGACATCGATTTGCGCCAGCATTATGCAGAATATCTGAGATACCTCAGCTGTGTCGCCGGTCAGCTGTGTCAAGCTACTTTGAAAAGCCCATCCCTGCAAATCCACAACGGCCGGCAGGATGCAATAGAGACAAGCAAAGTCCTTGGCAGCAATCGAAGGGCTGACCCTTTGCTCTGGAAAGGGCGAATCTACACTCTGGTAATTTAATTAACTATTGAAAATGACCATTTATAGTTGATTTATCTATGAAAAATGGTGCTTTTGCATAGCTATGTTAAATTACCAGAGGGTAACAATCTAGAAGACAAGGTTGATCGTGTAGGTTGTCCCTTCCAGCGCGCCGAGATTATAGATTCTCGACAGCTGATTCAAGCATGCAGCCCTGAATTCCTACATCTACCAACGTTGCAGATCAACCAGGAGCATTCCAAGACATAGTCACAACACGTTCGCAGCCCCATCTTGGCCACGCGGAACATTACCATAGAACCCCAAAATGGATCTGGAAAATAAGTTTAACAAATTTGCCAAATTTTTGGGGTGGTTGCGTTTTCACTTTCTAATGCATAACTACTAATAATTTGACATCATTGCAACTTGCCATAAGACTTGCCATGAACTCTCCAACATCTCCCAAGAATATCCATGAACATCCAAGATCAAATCAATATGCACCAATATCATCCAACTTTCAAATACCCTCTGGTAATTTAACATAGCTATTGAAAATGGTGATTTATATAGTGGATTTACCCATTGAAAATTGTGATTTTCCATAGTTATGTTAGTTTACTAGAGGGTAATATCCATAAATTCTGGGCTAAGTCTCCCCCTTGCGCCGCTCCCACCGAGCTTCCATGTTTCCCAGCGGCCCGGCGCACGCCACAGCCCTGGTGGCCAGGTGGGTGGCCACGGCCCGGGCCACCGCGGGGCCCGACGCGGCGGCGTCGAGGCAGAAGAGCATCACGGAGCCCACCGCCAAGCTCCGCAGGGAGCTGGCCTTGGAAAATCGATTGTTATTTTTATTATATATTATAATTATTGCTATATTTATGGTTTTATTTATTTATTCATTTAAAAGAAACACGGAGGTTTACTAGGTGGCTTTGTCTTGGGGACTACTTTCCCATTGGTTAATTCGAAAATCATCTATATAAGTAGTTACATGTAGTTACTGTATGGTTTGCGATTTTTTATACTAGGAAAATATCGGGAAGGCATCTATGAACATGGAGATGTTTCATGATTTGAATGGGAAAACATGGAGAAATCATCTATCAGAGCAGGATTGTCCATTGCCATCCATTGCCATCTTTGTTTGGAGGATAGTCCCATTGTTTTTGTTTCAAGGGATTGGTTTCCCTCTCTTAATCCTCTTAATCTACTAGTACAATCTGGGACATGTACCGCAACCCCTAGAAAATGAAAGATTTGATCTCAGCGGATTACCCCAAAAAGATTGTGTACCAATTGGGAGAAATGATTTTGTCACAAGGATTTTGAGGATGAAAACATGGATTGGTTTTCCGAACTCCAAGGATTTTGTGGGAAGAAATAGGGAACACATTGTTTGTGGTAGTGGATGGTAATGGGGTATACAAGTATGAGTCATGATTCACATGGATTATTGATCCTTAAACTTGAACTCAATAAATCTTCATAAAAATGGTGAGCCGTTGGTGTATTACACATAACTCCATACACAAACCTGGAATATCTAGGATATTTCATGGGTTTCTACCCCCAACTTCCAGGATCGTCTGGCCAAGCTGGCATCATCCAGAAGAGAATCCAGAACCAAAATGAGGCCTCCCGCTGTGCCAGGATTTTCAGCAATCAAATCAAGCAAAACATGAACGTTGTGCATAATTTGTCCACCCGGGTATTGATTCATCAAATTGCGATGCCTTTGCCATGAAGCGTCACTTGTAGGGGGACCACTTTTCCCTGGATTTTCCATGATTTTCTAAGGTTTCCCCCTGATTATCCGACCCAAAACCGAAGGAAGCTCCTTGCGTCTCCGGCGGCATCGCCACCGGTTGCGCTGGCTCAAGTTGCAGCGCTTGCGGCGTTTGCAACACCTCCACCTTGGGCGGTGGCGGTGGCAAAGGTGGATCTTGGGGGTCTTGGAGCTGGTTCCAAGGGAAAAATTGCATTACAACCCAACACAAGTGATGATAATAGATTTGGGACCATCTTGTTTTTCTCCTCACTGCACCTAACATCACCTAACTGTTCCGGCCTGGACAGCTTCCTGCCCAACTGTAATCAATTCACCTCGAAGCTGCATCACAGCGAAGCAAAAAATGAATTTGAGAGCTTTCTCCCTCCAGCCTCTTGCCAAGGAGAATGCTCATGGCAGAAAGCAGCTGACATTGAGAGGCCCAAGCCGTCTCAGTTTCAGCATGCCCCGACCCATGCCGATTGCCACTTGCGAAATACTTCTCACATCACCGCAGCGGGCTGTGGTGAGGCTTCTGTACATTTGAAAACTGGAAACCACTGCATTCACTGCATTAGCTTCTTCTCATTCGCACTGCTCTAGGCCGCACTCTTGCCAACCACACGGGCGCGAGCTGCTGATGCCCTGTCCTTGATGTAGTCCGCAGAGGCGGCCGCCTTTCCCTTCACGATGTCAACGCCGGAAGAGATACGTGACACGGTCTTGGTGCGGAGTTCCTGAATCTCTCCGCGCTTGGCATAGGCGCCATAGCCAGCTGCACCACCGCTCAAAGCACCAGCAGTGGCGCCCACAGCAGTGCCCATGAAGAGACCAGCGCCACCTCCCAGGGCAGCACCGACTGGAATGGAAAGGCCAAAGGTAAAGAGTGCTGGCACCACGCCCACAGCAGCTCCGACCACAGTGCCAGCGCACAAGCCGGTGGCAGCACCTGTAGTGCCCAGGGTGGTCGCACCACCAGCAACGCCTACAGCAGTCGCGCGCACATGGTCATTCTTGGCAAAAGCGTGTGCCTTGTCCCGGGCCTCGGAGGCCTTGGCCTTGGCACTGTCTACGGTTTGCAGAGCCTTGGCGCGGCCGGCGGCCACACGCGCCTTGGCACTGTCCACGGTTTGCAGAGCCTTGGCGCGGCCGGCGGCCACACGCGCCTTGGCACCGTCCACGATTTCCTGGATGCGGTCCTTGATGCTTTTTCTGGTGGATGCAATGAATGCCAGACTGGTCGCCCGGGCATTGCGATAGCTGCTCCTAGCTGCACTGTCAACGCTGGCAATGCTAAAGGCCACATACTCCCGGGCAAGCTGCACGTTGTCACGAGACCAAGTGCGCACACCATCCTTGCGCAACTTGGCATAGCTGGCGCCAGCTGCTGCCTTTGCATCTGTCAACTTCTTTGCTGTGGTAGATTTCAATGACTTTGCAGAAGCCAGGAGCATTTGTGCTCGGGAAACCGTCCCCTTCTTCATCTCCTGAGCGGTATCCAACACCTTGGCCTTCAGTGCAGTCACGGATTGCACCGTTTCCACCTTCAGGCTTTGGACCTTCACGGCCGCCAGCTCCAAGAAATCCACCGCACGAGCCTTGGTGGCCATCAGCAGCTTCATGGATTTGGTCTTCAAGGCGCTCAGGCGCCCGGGGATCTCGGCTTTCATGGCGGAGGACAAGCTCTGTTCCGTCTTCACCGTCTTCATCTTTTTGAAGAAACTTCCCGGGATTGTCTCTGCAGTGGATTGATGCTGTATGCTTGAGCCAAGATTCGGGTACCCCTGACTCCCAATCTGCTCCATTTTGGGCTGAAGTGACACTGTCGGATGTCGGAACCCCGGTATGACTACAACCCGGCACAATCGAATACTCAAGAACGCATTTCAACAAAAAACATCAATTGCGGGCCGAGTAAAATAACCCATGATGGATGAAACAAATTGTCTTTACGGTTTTCTAGGTATCTCTCTCTCTCTCTCTCGATTTTCATGAGTTCCTCAAAACTGTTCGACCGTATCTAGGGAACCCAACTGCTTGAGTCGTTTCCTTCTGAGCATCTTCCCTTGCGTTGGGATGCAATTGTAGTTGAGAGATGGTGAGAGTGGCACTAGAATGAAGCATCAAATGGACTAGTCAATGGATGGATTCAAGGGAAAATCTACAGTGTATATACAGGATACCATGGTCTTTACCTGTTTCTTACCATCAAAATCCATCAAATATGGCGGATTCCTTTGTCCCTTCGATTCCGGAAGCAGCCACCTGTGATTTCCCGCGGCTCTCGGCGTCTCAGTGGTGCGACCTGGGCTGGTCTTGAAGGGAAAATCTACGGTTGAAACAAGTTGAAACCTGCAAATTGTCCCAAGCAATTCTGGGAAGTTTGGCAATTTCAAAAAAGGACCGTGGGATATGGCAGTGTGTCAAAACCAATAGTACCCCTGTAGTTCACATCAAAATAGCTGGGTTAAAATGGATGTGAATAACCCCCTAGAAATGGTATGTATAGGTATTGATCCATAGCCATATAGTCCAGTTGTTAACAATGGAAGTGGTTTTTTATGCCCTGTTTCAATCGAACAACTCCTCACTGGATCGTTCTCCACTCAGCCACGGTTGTTGAATGTGTGTGTGTTTTTGGGTAATTTGCAGGATGATGCAGGATAAACAATGTAACATCAATATCTCTTCCCCCTTCTGAATACCAAAGTTTTGAGCCCAAATAATTTTAGTAAAGCAAGTCAACAAACCATCCTCTTAAATTTATCGTTAAATGCTTTGGATAAATCATCAATCTATATTGGTGGATTCTCTCGTTCGGTTCCAGCCACCCTGGCGTTATCTCAGGGTCCCACTCTCGGCTGCAACTCCTGGATACCCAGGTACCACGGAGTGAAAGCCCCCGTGCCACATGATATGATGCTATGTATGGTTATGTTTATATCTTTATACATGAGGCATTTGCAGTATCCATTGTAGCTTATGTTTACATCTCTATAAAGTTGGCATTTGCAGTATCCATCTCTTATATATATATATATATGTGTGTGTGTAATATATACATACAGTTTTATATTTATATACTGTGTATTGTGTGTCAGTTGTCGGTTTTGAACAATTGAAAGCATGGATTTCTGGGTCACAACCAGGAAGGTTTTGGGGGTTTGGGGCCCAAACGTTAGCAGCCATGGCAATCGAATTGCTGACTTGGAGCAATTCGAACAGGGAGCGCAAATCCAACTATCACCAGCAGGTTGATAACGTTACAATTAATAGTTAATCGTCGCCAAGAATGGTCAACAATTGTCAATCAACAAAGGTTAATGGTAAATAATGGTCAATAATGGTCACTAATGGTCACTAATGGTCAATAATGGTCAATCATGCTTAATAATTAATGGATATTCATGGTTACTAAGGCAAAGTGCCAGGATGGTAGGGAGTGGAGATTGCGACACGGAATGACTAGCCATCGCACCATCCCATTTGGGGAATGCGTGTCGATCCTGGTGTCCGGTGAAGGGGGGGGTCATCCCACCATGCGGATGAGTTTGGGCTTTTACCATGATGATTCACTATGATTCAATGTAATTCTGCTTATTATACAACTCACTAACATATTAACGAGCTAGTCTACATAGTGTCTACACCAGTCCTGATGTGGAGAGATATTTTAGTACGAAGAGCTCAATATCACCACTGGTCACCACTGTTTGGCCAAACTCCGCTTTGCAGGATATGGATCCTGCCCCCGGCATACCCGCCATTGATTAGTGAGGATGCAAATTACCTGTGGGTTCAAGGGAACCCAGTTTTCGGAATTCCGCAGCCCTTTCCAACCATGGTTATAGTTTTACAATAACATTTAAGAACTATAAGCCACTTATAAATAGCGGATAACCCATTTAGGGGACTTACCAACCAGGATTCCTCACCACTTCCGCGGTATGTCCCTCCCACATGTTGTCACCTGTCCTTCCACTCGTCTCCTGCGCCGTGTACGCGGAACTTTTCGCCGCACGCGGCGTTTCAAGCCTGGCCGTTTGGGGCCGTGGGGCCGTGGGGCCGGTGTGCCACGATGTTCCATGCTGGATTTCAGTTGGTGCCTTCCAAATTAATAGCTGGAACTGTAGGAGCGGCCCTTTCCAGTCACAGGATGCGGTAAAATCATCAAAGCTTCAGCCGGAGGCTGAAGTCCCAATGATCCAATGTGAAAGAGCTGGGTGAACCAGAATGATGGCAGCAAATAACGGTGATGAACTAACTACTTTAACAAGAACTGATAGTTGAAGAGTTGAAACATGCACCCAAAATCAAAAAGCAGCTGATGCGGCTCAATCAGCTCCCAAACTCAGTGGAACATTGATAAAATTGCCCCCGTAGAATCCTTGAGCAAGATAATGTTGCAAAAACCTACCTCTGTGAGTAAAGACCCTGGCCAGAATTCCGCCGGACCTCTGGCTCTGGAGGGGGGCTGCGCTGCCCGCCCTGTAGATGTGGTCAGTCATCTCATGTTGCTTGCTTAACATAGAGAGCAACATGGGGCAACCATTTGAACGGTTTCTATATATACACATGGATTTGCATAACGAACCCGCAAATATATGTCTGTATATATATATATGTATATATTCCCTATAGATTCCCCAAGTAGTGGATTTCCCATGGAAAAAATAAAAAACATCTTCAGCAAATCCAAGTAGATTGTATAGTTTAATGCTATAAATACTAATATCATATCTCATATGTCATATCTTATCACTGGTGGTGTCCCAGGTCTCTCGCCAGGAACCCTTGGCTGCGGTCTGCCAGGCAAACGGCCCGCGGCGGATTCCCGATCTTCATGGTTGGTATCACTGGGGCTGTAGTATATTGTATGCCCATAGGGGATCCCCCAGCCATGTTAGCAGAGGGATCATCCCAGCACCTGCTTGGCGTGCGCCGGTCTTTCCATCCAAGGTCACTCGGCGGCGCCTGGAGTATTTGCGGCGGGGATGACCCCTGAATCTAAGGAAATAGTCGCAAAGACGGTGAGCAGCTCATCTCAGGTGACACTACCCTCCGAAAACATACAAAAAGCTATTGAAAATGGCCATTTATAGTGGATTTACCCATTACACATGGTGATTTTCCATAATTAGTTATGTTAGTTTGCCAGATGGTAGTTTGTGCATGGTTTTGGGTCCAAGCCAGGTCAAAGTAACATTTATGCGGCAGTGGACAAGACTCCAATCATGAACCCCAAATAGCCCCCCGGGCCTCGACCGTGCCCGACTGTCGCGGCTGTCGCGGCTGTCCCGGCTGTCACGGCTGTCACCTGACCATGGCTTCGCAATAAATCCGAACCCCCAAAAGAAAAACCCGCTGGCAACCCAGACTTAAGAATGTAGTATTGAACAATAGGTTCTTGTGGGGCATTGTTTGGAGGGAACGGATTACAACAAATGCGTTCATCATCCGTAGTGATGTACCCGGTGCAAATGGGGCTATCATTCTGCAAAAATCAGTGTTTCATCTTCTAATGACAACTGCGGATTGACAAACCCTGACTGTCAACTGGGAGGCCTACTCCACAATTACTGTAATAAGTCACAAATTGCTCAAATTGGCACACCTTTTGGTAAACTGGTGGTTTATCAATCCGCTAGCGCCGAAAAGTGTGCCCACTATCAGCGCCTCCATCAGCGCTGTCCCGACTATCTTGGCTGTCCCGGTCCGAGTCCGCCCGGCCGTAGCCGTAGCCGTAGCCGTGGCCGTGGCCATAGCCATAGCCACCAGGGATGTCGGGTCCGCGACTATCGCGGCTGTCACGGCTATCACCGCGCCTGTCAGGGTTCGCTGAAGGAAAGCTAAGGCAAGCTGACTCAGGAGATCTATCTTTTATTTATAGATCAATATAGAAATAACACGACATCACAACATTACCATATAAATCATTATAAATCTATATGATGCATGAGTACATCCACCCATGGCTGGCCTCGACACCTGGCCGGGAGCTGGGTCGAGCTGAACCCTCCAAAAAATGCGTGGGCATCGGCGTACAAAGAAAAGAGCTTTGAACCACTATGAAGTGGTGATTTCAAATGTAATGTTGGGTTAATGTTGGGTTCCAACATCGAGTTCAACATATAGCTGTTGCTTAAAATGAGAAATCCCCAAGTCACCATTGGTTTCAATATTAACATGATCTAATGACTTCAATGATTTGGGGGTACCCCCATGCCCCATGACTGAGGAAACCTCTACATTTCAAGGAACTGGCCGTATGGCTGCGACATTTGCCGAGCATTCTGAGTTCAGAGCCTCCAATCCTTTGTAGCCATAGCCTCGAGGTGCGCCCCCTAGTTAGTCCTAGTTAGAAGTTGGTTGATAACCCCATCTATATATATAACCAGTTTGATATTTTTTGGGATATTGACTTACTGGTGCTTGGTAGGGAATGAGGGAATGATCCACAATAACTATTAGTAATAATCCCATTCCCCCATTCCCATCCATTCCCTACTAAGCACCAGTAAGCTGATGGGATATTGATATATATATATATCCTTTGTAAACCAACAGTTGGCCTTGGAATCCTTTGTAAACCCCTATTTAATTATACATAAACCAACTTGGAGATCTGTGGGGTAAGCTTCCTGAGGCCCTGGGGACCCGACCGTTCGGCTCGTGCCCGGCAGTGCTCGGCGCCTGGGCAGGGCAGGATTTTTTCCGCCGGCTGTGCATCCCCCTTGCTTTTTGGGTACCGTTACATAGGAATACATATATATACAACCCCCACCAAATCATGAGTTGAAGCCTATGGCTCAGGGTGCAAGTGTAATGTGGCATCTCTCTTACCACCTCCAGTGTCCCCCGAAAACGGGCTTGGCAAACCCCACCCAGTGCTGCCACTGGTTCCTTGGTGTCATGGAAACGGCTTTGAAATCGTGACTTTCAGATGATTTTGAATGAGTTTGGATTCCAGTTTGGATCAGTTTGATGGCGATTTCGCGAAATGCCCATTTAGAGAGACCCTAAAGCTACAGCAGTTCAATCTGCTGGGGCTTCTGAGACAGCGCCGCCAAGAATCGCATGGGCAGCGTGCCCCATGTATGCAGGAGCTGGGTCCTACACCGTGAGGCGATGCCGCTTTGTCCAGAAATGGGGCAGCCAACTTGCAATGGTACAGGGGATAATCATGATTAAACTATCTATGTAGATAGATATATGATATATAGATATATATACACATATACATATACACACATACATAATCCCTTCCTCCTAATACTAAACGTCCCCCTAATACTAAAAACAGGCATCCATCTCCAATTTCCGAAAATTTCAGTTTGGCCAATTTGACTTTTAATTGATCCCCTTTAAAAAACAA
>Ga0126342_10014146_pt1 | contig 14104 bp, 14 predicted proteins | sample Cyp1metagenome_FD_92528 | JGI IMG/M metagenome (GOLD analysis project Ga0126342, IMG submission 92528) | Coral microbial communities from Lord Howe Island, Old Settlement Bay, Australia - Cyphastrea 1 metagenome | ecosystem: Host-associated > Invertebrates > Cnidaria > Coral ...
ACCACCTTTCGGTCAATCAGTGGATTCGCTCTGCCATCCGTGATTCACAACAACCAACGTCTCCTATAGGTTTCCTATTCTGAAACTTCCGCCACCGCCTTGTGCGGTACTACTGGTAAAATTGATGATTTAGGGGTATATACCCCCATTTACCCATAGGATCCATGTATGGTATATATGCCAACATTTGGGGTATATGGATGGTAAATGTTACCATATATAGCATACATGGATCCTATGGGTTATGGAAAACCCCATATGGACATTTACTTGAAAATATCAGAAGTATCGATGCAAATCCAGGTAACTGCCACAAGCATCAACTTGGCCATCACTTCTCAGCAGCAGTGCATGATGCCCACCTGATGAAACCTGGTGGGGGGAAGCCAGTGGGCACGATGATCTGTGGGTACCGAAAAAAAAGAGGAGCCTATCTTTAATATATTTCTGGGGTATAATTCGGAGATATTACCTATATTTCTAAAAAAATCTGGGGTATAATTAGGAGATATTATTATTATTACCTGATTGTATAGGAATTTTCATGGCAGACTGAGCTTTGAAACATTTTGAATTCACTATAACAATCAATTCGTTGGGTGCCTTATTTTCCCACACCCGCAGATGAAAGAACCAAGCAGCCTGGGTGTATGAGACTCCATCCTCCAAAGGTGGAAAGCGACTAAAGCGACACTGATAACAATCAGCACATCCACCAACTGCAAGTGCCTCCGCGGTGCCATTGTTGTGGAGGATCACCATATGATGCCCACCCGCAGAGATGGCTTTGCAAGACATTCGCTTAGTATGTATTTCCTCTAAGAGCCCAGTGAGACCCAACCGATCTCCACAGACCGTCACCCTTCCATCGCTCGCGAGAAGCATCGTGTAATGGGGGCCCGCCGAAATGTCTACATAGGACGAGCCGGCCTCGGGAGCCGGAATGTGATAATTTCCAATGTGATAATTTCCAAATGCTCCAAATTCAAATGTCCACCTCGTCTCTCCAACGGCCAGAGCACGGCCATCACTTCGCAGAAGCACCGTGTGACACTCACCAGCCGACACCTGGGTGTATGAAATCCCCTCCTCTAGGGGCGGAATGTTGCATTGTCCGGCAAAGTTACTTCCACAAGCAACAGCACGGCCGTCACTTCGGAGCAAAACTGTATGACCCCTGCCTGCAGAAACCTGGGTGTATGACAATCCTTCTTCCAAGGCTGGAATGTCGCATTGTCCAAAGCTATTAGTTCCGCAAGCAATCGCGCTGCCATCACTTTGGAGGAGCACTGTGTGGCACCTGCCTGCAGAAACCATGGCAGTCTAGAGACGCTGTTGATGTCTCTTGGGAAAACGTGTGGTTCCAATATCACCACACCGTTGGAAAACAGGTGGTACAGCTTCAATACTGTCTAGTTTTCTCCTCTTTACTGCACTTTTTTCTACTGCAATAATTGTTGATTTTATCATCGACTCGCAATTTCCATTGGTCTAGATTCCTTTTGCAGCATCTTCGACCCATCTGTTGTGTATGTTTCTGATCCAATCAACCCATAGTTTGCAGCCGCAAATCCAGGCGCAAGGCTTGAGCGGCTTGATATGTCCAGCAGCCGCTGTTTAAGAACTGGCCTGTATAGATCATCACTTCATCAATTTAGCCATGTCTCAATGGATATCTGTTTCAACAAAATCCTCAGTTTTTTTCAATCAGGAATCATCTTGTGTTCTCCAAATTGTCCCTTCAAACAGTTCTGGGAATGTTGAACGTTGCGGTCGCCATCAGTGCATTTTGTTGATCTCCGGGCAACTACGAGTAGCTTCATGTTCGCTTTTAGCGAGCCCATATGCTGGATGGTGCTGGAATGGTTACTTACATTTGGGTCAATGTGTGGGTAAATGTTTGGGTTTAGATGTTTATACATTTTCCAGCACCATGGAGCATTGGGGTAGGACCTAAGTCTTTAGTTTGTATCTAGTTCAGGTATTCTCCAGAGATTTGCATCAGATTTTCCCAGACATGGATACGGCCAACATGAATCAAAGCCTAAATCGGGGACGATTTCCCACTATGGCAGGGCGATTTGAACAACAACAACAACAACAACAACAACAACAACAACAACAGCTTGTGGCAACCCAACACCTCACTGGCGACCCCTTTGACCTGTGATTGTTGGAATGCACAAGCTCCAGAGCTGTATTCAAGTGCACCGAGAGGTGCACCGATATGAGAGAGGAGAACCTATGATTGAGATTGGGACCCTTGAAAATTAAGACTTGGAAAAATATGTTCCTCTTGGAACTTGCCATTTTGACCATTTTGATGGACAGTTTCGCGTCCCACTTAACCTAGAAAGCAACATAAACTATAAACCATCCAAAAGCTATCACAAATCCAATATCAATCCCAACAAAAATCAATAGTTCAAAAGGAGTGAAATAATCCCTGCTGGTTTTTCAAGGCCAAGCTTCAAATCATCCAGTTGCTGTTCACCATCCCGTGCTCCACGGGAACTTTCTAGCACACTGAGTACCTGCGCCATGGACAGACCTCAGGGCAGATGTCGCGGAAAATCCCTTGCCCAACAACAACTTGGACATCCCAAAGAAGTTACTCTCTGGTAAACAGTTTGCTATGGAAAATGGCCAATTCTAGTTGATCTACCTATATAAAAGAGTGATTTTCCCGTAGCTATGTAAACATTTACCGGAGGGAACCAACAGATCACCTTGAAATGGGCGAAGCCCAGAATGATTCGACTGGGTCAAGTACTAAAGCCTCGGTTTCTGTTGACTCTAAGTATTCCCCGAAGCTCGATACATATATATATAATATAATACTTATACAGAAATCAATGGGCGTTTCTTGAAATGTAGGATCCCCAGAACCATAGGTTTCAATACTAAAATGGTCTAAGTTTGGATGATTTGGGTACCCTGATTCTGGGAAACCTCCATATATCCACATATGGTTCCAGTAGTTGGAAGGCCGTGCTGAGGCAACTTTGGGCAGGTTGTTTTCCAAGTTGGGGCTCAATTTCTCGGAGCCATAGCCACAGATCATGTTATCAAAACATCCGGGCTTTGGGCAATGGTCAATAGTCCATGATGTGCTAAACGTGGGACATATGATTTAAACATATTTAAAATACACATCAACATACATCAACAAACATTGTATGATGTGCTAAACCCAATGCCATAGAATATCCCATTCAGCAACCGTGACTGGGGGTTATAAACAAAACATGATCCCAGCCATAACCCTGGAACTTGGGGATGGTTGATGGCATTCGTGGCATTGATGGCATTGTCTTTACCACATGATTTCCCACTAGAATCACGAAAATCCCAGGATATGTCCATTATTTCATATCATAATGATATGTCCCACTATAATCACTGCTTACCATATATTCCATATTTTTTTTGAGGAAAGCCATGAATCATTTTCGCCTCATCCAGGCTCCCAATGGGATCAGACCTGTGCCCGGCTCGCAGCCAAGAAGCGAAATTGCGACTTCAATGGATCCGGCTCGCTGCGCTGCAGTTCCGAGAAGGTGCGCTCTGTCCAGTGTTTGTAGTTCCTAGCGACTCATGTCTGTCATTCCAATGGATCCAAATGGGTGTAGTGAAGTACCCTTTGGTCCATCAAACGTGGCAATGGAAAATCCTCTATGAATGGAGGTTTATCTTAATGGGAAATGCATCTATAAATATGGGAATTCTGATTGCTATGTTTGACGACACCGGAGGGTAAACGCTTCATGCTCTTTTTGCCAATATTGACCCATGCCCATTTTGCATCCAAAGGTTCAATCCCCAGAAACTATAATCAAAATTCGACCTAACAGACCATAATAAGGCTTGAACGCAGCGTTTCCTGAAAAACACCTGGACCATGTCGTATGTGGAATTCAACCTTTCAGAGGAAATCAAGCACACTCTGGTTGGCACACCATGCCTGTGGTTCATCCAGTTGGACATTTCCATGCAACTGCCATCATATATCTGGATAGATTTCTACAAATTACCGGAATGAATTTACCAGAAATAAAGACATTGTACGCATGATTCCCCCGTCCAATTCTCATCATTCCAGTACTGCTCTAACAGCTTACATCTCATTAATTCCCATCAAATAAAAATTTTGGGTCGGCAAATTCCCATTAAATCACCCTCAATTGAAGTTTGCTGTGAAACTGCCATAGTTCAATTCTTTCTAGAATAACATATGTCTTGTTCAGGTTATTGGCCGGCGATCAGTTCAAGGCTTGAAACTAAGCACCCAAAACAAAAAAAACACAGCTGTAGTCTGTAAATAGTTGTGAAACACCTTACAACCACAGTTCATCATCTTCCAGTTTTGAAAGTAAATGGGGAATACTTCAATAAGTTCTCATCAAATATATAAAAGTAAATACTGGGATATAATGTGGACAATTATTTTCTTAAATGCTAATTTTTGGGGTAGCTTGTCTGTGGACAAACCTCTATATATATATAAATATGAATCAACAGAATATGAAGATATCTTTATAATTCAAGTCATTTGATCCTCCAGTTTCATTTGCAATGTTTAATATATTGTTATCAAATACATCTCCATAAATGCGCATCAACTAGAAGGGGTGTATACTGGAAGTTTATCCACTAGACTTATCAACAAGAATAGTTGTTCCAATCAAACATTGTAATATTGTAATATATTCTAATCATATACAGAAGTCAACATTCATCATATTCCAATAGATGGTCTATTTACATATATATATGATTAGAATAGCACTGGTACTTTGTTTGTAATATTCTTGGATTTTCTTAAGTGGTCCCCTCCAAAAAAAAAACACTATAGATTCCCCAAATGGTGGATTTTCGGGAAACTAAGCCAAATCACCGACTAAACAAATCCAGGTATTGTACAGTTATGGCCATGGCTACCAGTTATAAGTGGTTATTTCTATGGGATTATACATTCTATAAATGGGGTTTTGTTCGTACTTATAACTGATAGCCATGGCCATAACTGTACCCTTTGGTGATCAGGTCCATAGCACTGGAAAATCCTCGGTCCAGGTCCTCCTGGGAGGCCGCCGCCATCGTGGGAGAGGACCGCGACCCGTGGAGCTCTTGATCTTGTCTTCCAGGTCGCGATTGTACCTGGTGGTTTTTGTGCGGGGAAAAAAAAAACAGATAGCAAATGATATATATGGCTAATGATCAATGGTTAATAATGGTTAATAATGGCTAATAATGGTTAATAGATCATCAACCAAATGATATATACATAAATATATATATATACATGGTTAATGGTTAATGCTTAATGATTAATGGTTAATAATGGATATTCATGATAATAAGAATTACCCTCTGGTAAATTAACAGTTTGCGAAATGGAAAATCACCATGTTTAGGTAAATGACCGATCTACATAGCCATTTTCAATAGTTATCTTAAAATTACGAGAGGGTAGCTGCATTTTTTTGCCATGATGATCCTGTGAGATTCAGGTGCCACATTGACTTGATAGCAACTCCCAAAAAAATAAAAGTTCCGGGAAAAATCATCTATACCATCCTACTATAGAAACACTTTTCTAGTTTTTTTTTGGTTTAAGGGCTGCTATCATGGGATTTGATGGAGAGACATAGATCTTGACCTCCCATTGGAGGGGAAAAAATGGCGAAAGGAACAATCATTTAGGCGATTTGTTTGGGGATTTGGACATTGATATCCTGATATCCCAATCTGGGAGTGGGTGAAAATTGGGGTCAATGGTATCCTGAAACTGGGTTGATACTACCTACGCACCAAAACAGGGGCATTTCTGAACAGATGTCTGGCTTCGGGGACTACAAGTGTAATGGTGCTGATTTTGCCACAATATCTAGGCAAAATAACTGTTGGCTGAGCTCGGTGTGAGGTCGCTACCTCCAATTCCTGGAACAAAACACATGCGGACGTGGACTGCAAGTGAATTCTCATGACATGTGAGGGAAAACCAGATTGACTTTGAGAATTACCTACTGTATTGGCTTTTGATGTTTTTCTTGCGGGATCCAGGTGCTTTTTTTCTGGATCACCAACCACCTAAAGAGTTGAGCCACATTTTTTCGATTCCCAATCCAATTTCACCATCATTCCAGTGACCTTGCGACATGAGGTTGTTATCACTTATCCATATATATATATACCTCATTGTGTGCTGTATACCTTTTATATGCCCACGAATCTCTATTATATTATATAGCATCATCTCTGGTGCGGAAAAATCACCCATTGTCCAGATGAGTAGTCAAAGCCCCCTGTTGTGGCTGATTATTATAAGAGGTTACATCCTAATTAATGTTTATTGGAGATGAATTTACAATCCATGAACGGGGAATCCATTCTCAACCAGAAAGGGAGAAGAGAGGGCTTATCCCTTACATTCTCATGAAATATCCCCATCATTATCTCGATTATATCCCCATTGTATACCATCATTGTTGGTTAGATATGATTAGATGCCCCCATAATCACTTGATGATTAAATATGGTTGTATATTATGATATGGTTGAATATAGTTAAATCCCCATTATCCAGATGGATAGTGCACATATTTCACCTGTTTCGCCAAGTTGAAACACCTGAAATCCGGCTCCCGGGGACTCCCTGAGATGCCAAGACACACCACCCAGTCTGGATCTACCTTAGCTCAACAAATGGTTCTTAAAGGTGTTGGAATAGCACCCATTCACTTCGATGATTTTCCAAGGCAAATGGCATTCCATGACAATGTCGAATCAGCAAAAGGTATATAAATCACCATCCCAGTACTAAGCATTCAACAATGTTATGGATGTCTTGTGGATATTCGAATCAAATTCAAGCTCTATCACCAATGGTTGATGTGACATCAGTAGTCATTCGTGATATGAGATTGAATATGTATATCTATGTATATCTTATAATAAGATCATTAGATTGATATTAGAATTGATATTAGATTATTTGATGGCTAAAATTTAGCGAATCGATCATTATTCGGATGGTTTTTTGCACCAAAATTTCCTCTGAAGAACTGACCCATTTTGCCATCGAAGAACTGCCATGGAATACTGCCGAGATAGTATGGATTAATAAAGATTAATAAGATTGATAATAATAACTTACACTAGCATAATAATAGAGTATCTTTATTGATTTAATAAGATTGATAGTATAATATTGTATTTATCATTATAAATCACACATTTTCATTAAATAAATTATTGTCAATCCCTGTCACTATAGGGTTTATGATGGATAACTCAAGTATAAGCCATCCCAGTCCAAATCCATCCAAATCCCAGTTATCCTATAGTTATACTTGATATATACTATCCACCCCAGTCCAAATCCATCGTCATCCCAGTTGCAGCCATCACATCGCCCTGGATGTCAAAGCCTTTGCGACCCGCGCGTCCTGGCCAATGTCAGTGGTGGTCACTCGTGGGTCACGTCACACAACGGGGGTTTTTCACTTGGATTCAACGAACGCAAATGGTGATATTTTATGGTAATATGTTGGTAACATATTCCATACATGGAGCAAATAATGCCCAAATGTTGGTGATATATGCCCAAATGATTATATTTATTGATATTATATATATAATATGCTCCATGTATGGTATATTTACCTACAAAACTGGGTGATTTGGTTCGGGCAAATGTTGGTAAATATGGAATTTACATGGAGCATCTGGGATATATATATAATATACATATGGTCAATCATTAATACGTGATGATTGCTAATGGTTAATAGTGGATATTCATGATATAAAACTTACCCTCTGGTAACAATAGCCATGGAAAATCACCATAGTCAATAGGTAAATAATCTATAAATGGGCCGTGGCTTCCAGTTCTGGTAACGAAAATGATTATATTTATTGATATATGTTGTGTTGTTTTTCATGTTTTAGCCAGGAAAAAAAAGAAAAACCAAGCAGCTAAGCACCCAGTGGGCTAACCAACATTGGATTTAACCAACACATGGGTAGAGATGGGGATAGCACAACACCAACCATGGATACGGACGAGTTTATCCACCAAAAGAGGGATGACCCTATCATATATATATATATATATATGTATGTATAAGGATCGGATATTATATACTGTTAATATATGTATACATGTACATATATATATATACATATAATATAGTGAACGGATGAGTACAAACCAACTCATCACCACCGGGCCGTTTCGGCCGTTTTGAAGAGATACCCCCGAGCGATGGCCGGATGGCCACTGGTGGGTACCAGGAGTTGCTGTTCAGAGCTTCGGTTCAAGGCCTCCAAAAACGCTACCCTCTGGCAAACGTTTACAAAAAACGATGGAAAATCACCATTTTCAATAGTTATATTAGTTTACCAGAGGCTAGTTCATAGGTAACTTGATCTAACCTCACATCACCAAATTCTAGATCCATCGTTATCCCATTCTTGTGACCATGTCTGATGTATCTTGGATATAATTTTCCTATCAATATACCAGTTCATGATATTTCCTTGCACACATATCCCATTCTGAATAATTACTATATTTGGTGGTTCACGCCACTTAGTAAGTAGGTTATACCCCTGGTTATAACTGGGCTAAGTAGGGTTAGTTCACTTATAACTGGGGTTATCATCCACTTACTAACTGGGATGAGCCACCAAGTCGTATCCTGTTAAATACACATCTTTAATGGTTAAATCCAACTTTTCACCATGGCACAGGCCTGCAATCTGATGAAACTCTCGCGATCTCCTTTGGCAAAGCCCCAGGTCGGAGATTCGCAACACAGTGGTTTAGTATTTGTTGTAAACAATAACTCAAGTATAACTATAGGGTTTATGATGGTTTTGAGATGTTCTAAACATGTTAATTACAACTATAGCTTTCTGGGAATTTACAAACCAACTTTATTTAAAAAAAACAAAAACAACTGCGGGGCAGTACCTTGTGATTTCAGCCTATTCCATCACCAGTCAAAAAGTGGGAATACAACTTCTCAGTGATGGAAACAACATCAACATATGATACCACCGAGAAAATACATGTTGATACATGGTCTGTTAGGAATTGGATACTTACTTCAAGAGTACTTGATCAGTTGGACTTCTCACCAATACCAGTGATTCCCAGTGATTCACCTGGAAAATTGTCCCAATAAGGGCCTGGCCATGCGACCATTCTGTAAGACAATGCTGATTTCTCTCCGACTTGGACAATACCGACAGAATAAACAGATACCCTTGACGCGTGGCCAAGATTCCTAGTAAATCCTCAGATATTCTTGCCTTAGCAAATCCAGCACATTCCAGCACATATCACTCATTTTACATCAGTTTACCTTATATTTTACAGGGAATTTACCATACAAGTGTTATCCCACTTCTTCCACGAGTCTTCTCGGCCTATTCCCGGTAAAATCCCGAACGGTTCAGCCAAGACTCATGATGCGCGTCCCTTCGCCTTGGCATTCATCCCGTGAAATGCTTCCACATACTGCCGATGAATGGTTGAATGGTTGAGAAATCCTGCACCAGTTATACAAGTTGATAGATGGGCAAAATCTCATTATAACCCATCATTGACACTGTTTCAATATATTCACCAATGGGAAATGCCTCCCCATTTCTTGACGTTGAAGAAAAACTATGTTCCAACAAGAGTATCTAAATCAAAGAATCTGCATCTTAGCAGCCTTAGCATTGCGGATGTTCATCTTTTACAATGGTTTTAGCATGGTTTTAGCATAGTTTTAGGATCCAATCCATAGGTTCCATGACGGTTCCATGACGGTTCCATGACATCCCACGGCCCGCGTTGCGTTGCGCCGCGGCACCATCGAACTTGCAGAGCCGCGTGAAGAGAACGCTGCGGATGGGCACGTTGATGCCCACACCCAGGGTGTCAGTGCCACAGACCAAAGCCAACAATGACTCCTGGAAGGATCTGGAACTGTGGTAAGGCTATTGTTGGCTACAATATATATATATATATTATACATAGATCTATGTATCTATCTATCTATCTAATCTAATCTAATCTAATCTAATCTAATCTAATCTATCTATCTATCTATCTATCTAATATATGTAGTATATTCTGATGGTTAATAGATGTGAATACTGTTTTACAATGGTAATGCTGCCCTCCGTAATGTTTGTTCCAACTGCGGGCACCACCTTGTGGAGATCCGGAACACATCTTGCAGCTGCTGAAGCAAAAACTTGGGATCTCCAACGTGGGAAACGTTGCAAGAAAGCGGAATTCCTCATCCCAGTTAAAACATGTTAAACACATCCAGTCGCAGTCGATTACCCAACAGGAAATTTACGGTCGGATTGGGTGCAAGTCGATGAGATTCAGTCCGACATGGTCATCCAGTCGATCCAGTCCATCCATGAAAAATCCAGCCTGTAAGTTTTTTTTCATGATCAACCCACTGGAAGATTGGAAACATCCACTGGAAGATCTCAGTGCTTGAATAAGTGACAAAACTCTAAGAAAAAGTGGCATTTTGTCAGATCAAAAAAATGATCAATCCACGGTTTATTTGCTGATCAAATCCATCTAGTTGCTGTTGATCAATACATTATAATGGATCCAAAATCATAATCCACTGAATTATGATTGGATTGAAACCACACACAAAATTATTGACATACCCTCTGGTTATTTCATGTAGCGGACTGAAACATCACATTTGTTAATTAGGTAAATCATCACTTTGATCATCGATTTAATCTATTTCTATAGGCCATCTATACCATAGTTACTGTAACTAACCAGGTTCTACTATCTTCAAATTCAATGCATTTTCATCAGCTTCCTTCCATTTTCCCCAGTCAAATACCCAACCTGGTAAACTAACACAGCTATTGAAAATGGTCATAGAAAGTTCCTTGATTTCCATGAAACATACGGTGGATCGTGTACCAGTTCGGTAACCATCCCTGGCTCCTTAGCTCCATATGGCCTGGCCAGAAATCCCTCATATTTAACTGTGATTTCTTACTCAACAAAAAAAAACACTACATATCAGATGGTATTACTACAAGATTTACCATCTCACATTTATTCCATTTATTCCCCATATTTAAACACCAGAGAGAAACACAATTTCTGCAACCTCTGCGGTGTCCTGGGTGAGTTGTTCCACGAGGCGCCGATAGCAGGGTAATAAGCCAGCATGATGGACACCAACACCTGGCAAATGCGACGGATCTATACAGATCTCACCTTCCCCGGCAGATGGTTGAGGGAAAATTATGGGAAAATTATGGGGAATACTATGGAAATACATGTTTTTGTTGCCATTGATTGTGCTTTCCATCGATTGTTGTTTTTTGAATACTCACTCTGAAATCTACGAACCATGATGAAGCACTTTTGAAGCATTGTGAAGCATTCTTGACCGCCTCACTTTGGTGATCCAATCACCTCATCCGGGTAGCAATTCACCAAGCCAGAGTTTGTTTGGGGACTACCTGTTACCTCCACATTTCTAGTGACGTCCTGGGGACCTCGTTCCATGGGGTGTTCCCACTTCTCCATCCAATCTGGCTGGCGAATCTGGTTATTTAACATAGCGAACTGGATCCCTGAAATCAATGTAGGTTTATAGCTGGGAAAATCATCTGTGGGTCATGGCTTCCATAGCATTCCAGCTCGCTATGTCAAATAACCAGAGGGTATATCTAATTATATCTAGTTATTTATAATTATATTTAGATCATCAATTATATTTGTATGTATTTTCCCAGGGGAAAAAACTACATCACCAGATGGGGATGATATATATATATATACATGTATATATTGTTGGTCAAATGTCAGCAATCGGTATTCATAATAACTAAATATAACTAATCATAGTACTACTAGATATAGTGTCTAAAGAACTAGTGGTATTTTGTTTTATTTCGGAAGCAAAATCCTATATACTAATAGTAAGACTAATAGTAATATGGTTAAACAAACCATCATCAATCATTGACAATCAGTACTGGTATTGTTTCCAGACATCAATTATTTGTTGGTTATTCGATCCATTAAATGCCCATACCGTTGCTGAAAAATCCCACCATGAATCCCACCATTCCAACATCAGTATGTGTTCAATCATTACCGTAACAATGCTAGTTTATTGAACATTCAATGGATCATTCTTATGGCATGTTTATTTACATTAACCATTCAAACTCAATCATTATGTCCATCTAAGTATTTATAGAATCCCTTACTATCATCTACTATCCATATCAGTATATACATGTCATATCCCTCGTATCCATGGTAGCATTCTATCAACATCTGGAGATTATATCATCTAAATATCTGAAAGATATACATATTATATATATATATCTTTGTCTGAATAATGTTTATGCAAAAGCGTGTCATTCATGATATTTGCATAGTTATGATTGATATATTCAGTAGATCCAATAGATCCAATGATTCATGTGATCCAATAGAGAACCATGATTATGTCCAATATATGGAGGTGTCCTAAAATATGGGTACCCCGAACCATTGCTTTCCCGCTTATAACGCATTTTGGATGATTTTGGGCTATGGAAACCTCCATATCCAGCATCCAATATTTACATATATTTATATATTACATTTATATTTGTTTATTTACAATACATAGATTTATTCTCAATATCTATATCTATACATCTATATGTCTATATCAATATATCCCTCATAAAATAGATTTTACATCATGGAATAATATTAAATATCTATATATAATCATATGTGATAAATATTGATTATTGATGTATATCCATGATATCTCCAATCCATGTGAAGACTTAAACACCAGTGCATAGCAGATCCTGGCAAACAACAAATGGATATCAAACATGCAATCAACATATTACTATCATATTACTATATAATATCATTATATAATATTACTATGGTTACTAAATAATGCTTATAGACACTATTATAATGGATATTATTATATATAGTGTCAATAGCCATTATAATCATAAACAAACACCAATATAATTATGGATAATGGTATAATAATGGATAATTATGGATTATTATTATGGTTACATCATCTATTACTATACATAATGGATAATCAATATATACCAGGGTCTCCGGGATATCCAGCGTTCGTCGCCTCGCAGCAGCAGTTCCTTCAGCTCCGCGCCGAAGGGCGAGGCAAAGCTCTGCTGCTCCACGCGGCGCTGCAGCTCCGCCGGGGACCGTAAGGCTGGGTGCCTCGGGGGACGGGAAAGTGGGAAGGTTCCGGGGAAGGTTTTCCGGGGAAAAATGGTGAAAACACCATAAAACACCTGGGAATTCCTGGGAAAAAATATGGAAAAATTGTGTTTTTGATTGGGTGATCTTGGATTATGTGGATTTCACCTGCAAAATTGGTGGATTGCCACAAACATGGCAGAATCAAACAAGGAAAAACAGGAGATTCTGTGGAAAAGGCTGGACCACTGGACCATCAATTTCCTTGTAAATTCTCACCCCAATAATGGACAAGAATATGACCAATCACGTGATGTTCACCACACATCAGGTTCTTAGGTGGTCTGATTTGTGTTGCTCAGGACAGCCACCTTAAATCCAGCTGATTTTACAGCTGATTTATCATCATTTTCCAGCTGAACCAGCTGAAGGGATCCACAATATTAACCCATCCTCAAATTCTAGTTTCTTATATTCTATAACTCCTTCTTGCGGTTATTTTACCATGGCGTTTAAATGGTTTTCATGGCACTGTGGATCCTCATTACCCCATGTCTGGAACTCCTCCAAGCCCACCGCTACGCCCAGTCGCAGGACCGGCTTCCCCTCTGCGTCCAACGCTTCAGCCATCAACTTCGCAGTTTCCAAGGCCTGCGACGCGACTTGCGGAGAACAATTGATGGGAGGCAAATGTTGAATGGATGGTTAAAATAATATGTGATCTGAGACGTGATCCGGAGAGAGGTCTGCAGAGTTGGTTTCGACCAGCGAAACCCGAAACCCGAAACCCGAAACCCGAAACCCGAAACCGACTGTTAAAGTTGGTTTCGAACTGCGAAACCCGAA
>Ga0126342_10014147_pt1 | contig 14103 bp, 7 predicted proteins | sample Cyp1metagenome_FD_92528 | JGI IMG/M metagenome (GOLD analysis project Ga0126342, IMG submission 92528) | Coral microbial communities from Lord Howe Island, Old Settlement Bay, Australia - Cyphastrea 1 metagenome | ecosystem: Host-associated > Invertebrates > Cnidaria > Coral ...
ACTACTACTACTACTATTACTACTACTACTACTACTATTACTACTACTACTACTACTACCACTACTACTACTACTATTACTACTACTGCTACTACTATTACTACTACTACTACTATTACTACTACTACTACTATTACTACTACTACTACTATTACTACTACTACTACCACTACTACTACTACTATTACTACTACTACTACTACTATTACAACTACTACTACTACCACTACTACTACTACTATTACTACTACTACTACAACTATTACTACTACTACTACTATTACTACTACTACTACTATTACTACTACTACTATTACTACTACTACTACTTCTACTACTACTACTACTACTACTAACTACTACTACTACTACTACTACTAACTACTACTACTATTACTACTACTACTACTACTACTATTACTACTACTACTACTATTACTACTACTACTACTACTACTACTACTACTACTACTATTCCTATTACAAGAAGCCGCAATAGCCATGGTCAACCCCAAAGCTATGGGATTTAAATCGTTGCCTCGCTGCCGAGGCTCTGTTTTCCGAGGTCATGGAGCCGATGGCTCTTGATCCCTCGGAAGGGCCGGAGGAATGCCGGTAGACACACGACATACTGCGATGTACATATGTGTATACATATAATATAAATAGTTATATATATGTATATATATATATATACAAATATGTAGAATATGTATGTAGAATATGTATGTATATATGTACAATATGTATGTAGAATATGAGGCGAATGCACAATGCGTATGATTAGGTAATATTATGTCATATATTTATTATTTGCACACATGAACCAAACAAAACCAGCAAAATGGAGCTGGCCCACTACGACCATGACCATTGTAGGTCATGTGCGGTGGAACAGGCACCAAGGAGCCGTATGGTTCCCAAACATGACATGCAGCATATGCTGACATATACATACATATGCCACATACTTCCAGAGTTAGGTGTCATTTCATTTTTCTTCAACAAACGCTACTTGGGTAACCGAACTATATACTCGGGATTGGATCATGAATGACCATGATTTGAGTCAGGGTAACCGCCTTCACCATGGGAAAAGACCATCATCGAGCCAGCTAAAGGGTTTGGAGCGCATGGCTGTTGGTCCAGCACTGAAGAGTTGGGAAGCAATATCTCCACTACTGTAATGACATGTAATGGGTTTTCAAGTGACTTCATTCGTTCCAAAAGATTGTGAACATGAACAAACATGACTATAATACTATATATGTGAATTGAACATCATTAAGCCCCAAGAAGAATTATCAACATAAGATCTACATCACATACTAGAAATCTCCAAAGTATCCAAAAATCCTATTTGTTCCTTAGTTAGTAAATCATCCCTTTTTTCGTATCACCTTCCCATCTTCACATCCTTTCGGCCCCGTTTTGGCTCCACGTTTCGCGCATCGAAACTCGCCAGGCCGCGGTGTTGCTGACAGAACTCGAACTTTCGCTTGGCCAGGTCCGGCGGGTCGAAGGGAAAGGCCAGGATCCAGGGGTCCATCTGCAGCACGGGACGCTCCTGGCGATCTTCCGATACGATTTTAGGATATCCTAAATGGGAATTATTATAGGATTATTATAGGGAATAAACATGGGATATATATATATATTTATAGGATTATTAGAAAGGATATTATAGGGAATATAAATGGGATTTTGAAATAAAAAACGTAACGATTTCACAGAGTAAGTAGGGAATATGGTTGACTAAATGTGTAGAACTATAACTATAAATAACTATAACTATAACTCTCTCTCTCTCAACTATAACCCAATATATATAACTGAATATATATTCTCTCTCTCTCTCTCCCCATCGTCATCCCGATATAACTGAATGTATATATATATATGGAATATCATGGAAGCTATAGGCACAACTTTGTTTGACCAACTTACACATGGGGATTAAGTATAGAGCTTAGGTTGATTATGGTTGACCAAATGTGGAGGGGTCCTGGAAATGTTCCTTGCAACCAATCCAATGAAACTCCTTACGTACTATAGTAGTATTAAAATTATCATGAATAGTATGGTGACATATGGAATTCTATGTGATGCATTTTTATTGGTAGATAAATAAAGTATTTTGCTGAATTCTAGATAATCCAGGAGAATTGATAATGTAATAATCAATATATAGTGAATATAGTGAAGTGTGGAAGGGATGGCTAGTTGAGGAGCATGGTTCACACATCTCCTTTCCCTAATCTATTGTATTCCATTTTGTTTCGGGAAGCATGGTTCCGGATGGTTCCGGGTCATTTGAATAACTGAGATGAATATCAAAGTCGGTGTCCCCTTACCGTAGCTATAAAAGTATAGGTCAATCTGGGACAAAATCCAATGTAGGCTTACCCTCCTTTAAAATCCTCACACAGGAAATGAAAATGCCCAATCTTTAACTCTGAAATCATTCCCTCTCTCTCGCTGTCACCCTATCGTCTGAAATCATACCATTCTCAGGCTGGATTACCAAAGGCCTGAGGTTCGGATGAAACAAGTAAGAATTTTCAGGGCTGCTCAGTTCTCGGCCTCCATCTCCTCTTTTTTTAACAGACACTCCCATGTCAAACCTCGAATTTGTTAAACAAACTGATTTTAATAACTGATTGAACAGCTTGTTTCTCACCTCCCATGGCCAAACTCCAAACTCCCCCAGGATGTCTCCCCCGGTTGTCGCCTCCTCACTACCTCGATGATCCAATCCCGGGGAAGCAATTTCGGTATTTGTTTGGGTCTTTGAAGATGGGAAAATGGATGAAACACATATCTGTCAATGCAAGTCAATGGATATATGATATAAATATGTATATATATATATATATATATATTGATTGATATATGATATATGGTCAATCTTAGGGAACATATCTATACATATCTGGTGTTATCTGCCAAAAGGGAGCTTGAAAGCAACGAAAATCACACACAAACTATCAACAATTGACTATTTTTTTCAGATTTGAAGAGCAACTGCATATACCTAAAGCCAGTGGAATTACTTCCTGAAAATTTGGCGTCCCCTTGGAACCTGAGTTTTTACCCATGCCCATGCCCCTTTTGAAGGAGCGTGGGCCATGTGTTCCTTGTTGGTGGACCATCAATCGACATGCCTTTTTGGCGTCCAAGGGGGTAGCCCGGTTGCCAGATGAGTCGCTAACGGTCAACCAAAATATGAACTATTATAAGATTATTATATAATGATTTGATGATCTGATTAACATAATATATCATTATTATTATTAATCAATGGATTAGATTATTAACTATTCTATATATATATATATACACATATATACATATTATATACATATCTCTAAATCAATGAATATGTTCATGGATTTTTTGATTGCTGATCAGCCCCCCTGGGTGAATCCAATCCCAGGTGCTTGAGGATGATGATTCCTCTTCAATCGTCTCACCTTCGCCGGGTGGAAGGTGATTTCTGAAAGCAACATCCAGCCAACCAAACCAATCTAACAGGATTATGGTTTAATATGTTTTAATATTACTCTAGACTCTAGTCACTCTAGTCTAGTTCTTTCTGTTCAAGTTTTCTTTGAACAAAGATCACAGTGTGCTCATTGCTCATCATTCATCATCCATCTCTCAACATAGCCTTGAATTGATCTCTTTGCAGGGCAATCCTGTATTAACAGGCCTGGAAATGCACAAGAAAATCTGCAACATTTTCCTCAGGAAAATTCCCTTGTCGACTCCTCTCCATCCACTCCAGAAACTCCACGAAAAAGTGATGAGCTTCGGAAAGACAACATGTGGCCAGGTTAGAATTCATATTTCCACAGTTTCCCATATCCGGGGAACAAAAAATCTTGCCGCGGAAATCAGTAACAGATAGTAACAATAAAAAAGGAACAATTTTGGATGCCGCGCGGCCGCGCCTCCTTCATGCGCGCCGCCGCCGGGTAAAGGTGCACCGCTGGGAGTGGAACGACCTGCTTTCGGTTTTTCGAAGGGAAAGCTGACAGATCAAACCTGCTACAGTACCATACACTACCAACACATGAATGATTCTCACCTCACAAAATGACCTTTTGGATGCTTTTGGAAACCAACTGTGCATCTTGATCCAAACATTCAAAAGGACAAACAGTCCATCTTTACCAATTGTGAGGCTCCGTGAAGTTGCCGAGTGATGTCAAAAATTGCCCCAGAAATGATCGAAATCATGTCAAAAATTGCCCCAAAAATTCCCTCATTGTTCCGCTTCCAAATCATTGACAATATTCACTTAGGAATGCCGTGAAATTGTGAACTTTTCTGAACCATTTTTGGACGCTCTCCCGCTCTCCCAATTTTTATGGGCTTTTGCCACGGAATCTTGAGTCGGACCGGGAGCAGGTGCCCCAACCACACACCAGAAATATATGTCCGGTAAACTAACAGTTTGCTACGGAAAATCGCCACTTTACAGGTAAATTATAAGTGATTCAACGAACTAAATGGGTCATGTGAAAATTGCTATGTGAAATCATCAGCACATGCTAGTTTCCCCAAGCTACCATGTTGCCTCGTACGTGGGAATCATCCCTGCCCTCGAGCATAGCAAGTGGTTTTCGCAGCAATGATCGGCGGTATCACTGATGGCCCAAACTAGTCATAGCTGTCATAGTTCCATCTTATCATGGATTGAACAAGGCAATTTTAAATGGGTAAATCAACTATAAATGGCCATGTTCAAAAGCAAACTGTTGAATTACCAGAGGGTATCTCATATTTTCACATCCATGATAAACTCACCTCCAAGTAAAGGAAAGAACATTGTATACACACTCTGGAGAAAATTTCATCAAAATATCATCAACCATCATGTTTAAATTGGTATAAGTCCTGTTCCCCTCCCAGAAACAGGTATAGTATTCAATATATTAATTATTGTGGTTCATTTGTTCGGCAAAGGCAAAGGTGTGATTCTTGATCAGCAGGATGAAATTAGTTCAACTGTACATCAAAACGCGCTCTAGCAAATAAGAACAATCCCCATGGATACGAAAAACAGGATTAAAATCATTTACAGGATCTAGAAGCATCTAGAAGTCTAGATGAAGTATTTATATATAGAAATACCTAGAAGTATTCAGAGCATGTCATGGTGATGTTCTACTTCCAGTCGTCTCTTACCTTTTCAAACCATCCCGTAAAACCCCTCACCTGAGGCACCAGGTGAGCTCGATGCCTGGACCCATGCCGGGTTTTATGGTAAATTTGTTAGTCATCTTTGATGCCCTGCCTATGTATATTTATACAATTATATAAAAAAATATGTATATATATATATAATTAAACATATGTATATATCATCAATATATATATATATAATACTATATGTTCGCATGTATTGCATTATTAAAAAAACATATCTCTATGATTCTCTATGTATCTGTGCGAAGCATCCTCCCACAACACCTTTTTTAAAAGAGTCATTCAAAACTATTTTGTAGTTAGTGGAATCTTAATTCTCTATCTTTCTGATGGTTGCCATACAAACTCTGAGCTGGCTAGTCTCCCATAGGTGTTTCCTGTAGATGTTCCCATCCACCAATCATTTCGCGGTATCACCTCTCAGGTACCTACTACCAGCGCTAAAATTATACAACACTTCGACCTGCCAGATAGAGAATTGGAAGACATATTTCCTCTAAACGTCGCCAATTCTCAGGGTCTATTGTGGTATATTGTCTCTTTGACCCCGGAGCTTACCATGCCCAGTGTTTCAAGCAGCTACTTCGAAATTCTGGATGTTCTGTGAACATGTGTGATTGCCCCCAAACTTTTGAGATAGTGATACTAGCTCAGTAAACATGATGCTCGAAAGTAAAAGTAGTAGCAGTAGTAGCAGTGGCAGTAGCAGTAGCAGCAGCAGCAGCAGTAGTAGTCGTCGTCCTTGTTGTCGTCGTCGTAGTAGTAGTCGTAGTAGTAGTCGTAGTAGTAGTCGTAGTAGTAGTAGTAGCAGCAGCAGTAGTAGTAGTAGTAGTCGTAGTAGTAGTGGTAGTAGTAGTAGTAGCAGCAGTAGTAGTAGTAGTAGCAGCAGAAGTAGTAGTGGTAGTGGTGGTGGTGGTGGTGGTGGTAGTAGTAGTAGTAGTAGAAGCAGTAGTCGTAGTCGTAGTCGTAGTGGTAGTCGTGGCCGTAGTGGTAGTAGTAGTCGTAGTGGCAGTGGTAGTGGTAGTAGTGGTGGTAGTAGTAGTAGTAGCAGCAGTAGTAGTAGTAGTAGAAGTAGTAGCAGTAGTAGTAGTAGTAGTCGTAGTCGTAGTAGTAGTGGTAGTAGTAGTAGTAGCAGCAGTAGTAGTAGTAGTAGCAGCAGAAGTAATAGTGGTAGTGGTGGTGGTGGTGATGGTGGTGGTGGTAGTAGTAGTAGTAGAAGCAGTAGTCGTAGTCGTAGTGGTAGTCGTGGCCGTAGTGGTAGTAGTAGTCGTAGTGGCAGTGGTAGTGGTAGTAGTGGTAGTAGTAGTAGCAGTAGTAGTAGTAGCAGTAGTAGTAGTAGTAGAAGTAGTAGTAGAAGTAGTAGCAGTAGTAGTCGTACTAGAAGTAGTAGTAGTAGTAGTTGTTGTTGTTGTTGTTGTAGTAGTAGTAGTAGTAAGAATAGTAGTAAGAATAGTAGCAGTAGAAGTAGCAGCAGCAGCAGGAGCAGGAGTAGTAGTAGTGCTAGTCATGAGAATGACATTAATACTGACAATTAGCATGATAATATAGATCCACCAGCAACAACAACAACAGCAATCACGTCAAGGCACATCAGGATTGTCTTTGTCCTGGCATTTCGCATTTCGGTCGGCGCTAGATCCAACCCTAAGGGAATCAATTGTGGAATCCAGGCCCATGAAAATCTACGTTGAGAGAACATTTACCCATCAACACTTGGAATCTAGCCATTAAACATGGGTTTAGGACCAATGATGGGTAATTATTGTGTAGAGGTAAAGATTGTATCACTCAACGCCCAAAACGGATGGCGTAATTCTAAAGAAAACAGCGTTTTCATTGCATTTCAGTTTTGACCCATGCCAGAGGTCAGTGGAAAGCATAGGGAAATCCTCATTTGCACATGGTCTTCCATTTTAACAACCATTTTGAAAGGAATTTCCCCTTGCCCTGCTTAAATGCCCAGTGGTAACTGCTTTGTGTGCAACCAGCAGGTGCAGTCCCCAGGGACCCAAGGTGACCCAAGGTGACCTTCATTACCCATGACGGATCCATGGTGCTGGTGTATATATGCTAACATAAAGGGGGTATATTGATGGGATCCATGTTACCATATATATATATAGCATACATGGATCCTATGGGTTCTGACCATGCAGGTGGTATCAACTGTTTCTCCTTACATGGTTTGTTGTTTCAGTTGTTTCTGCTGAGTTTGCCACCCGCCTCAACGCCCGCGGGTCGCGGCCCGGCCTTGCCAATGCGTGAGTTGAGGCCCAGCCAGTCCACCGTCAACTCTTCGGAGGCCTCGCCTGGTGCACCCAAAAATTCAGTGGAAAATCATGGGTAAATATCAGTAAATGGGTTGATTATCCCATGTAATACTGGGGATCTGGTGGGAAAATTATGGGATATCATTTGATAATGGGTGGGAATAGTTCCGAGCGCTAAACCATGCTAAACCAAGGTTTTAAGGTTGGCATTGCATATTTACATATATGTACATGTCTTGAATATGAGGGGAGGGTATGATTAGAGACCTGCCCCCGTTAATAATAAACACATATAAACACCCTGTCCCCCAGAAAACATGGTTTAGCAAAGACTTTACATATCTTTGGGACCACACAATTGGGCTGTGAATAATATGGTGGGGGGCATGGGATTAATGTGGTGAACCCACTAGCCAAAGCAATCCCATTTGCCAACCACTTTACATCATCCCAAATAAGGGTACACCCAGTAATGAACCTCTAATTTTTGGACATAGGTTTATTTTTTGGATTTACCCATCTGATGTTGGATTATTTGGGTTCATCTATTTTCATATTGTTGTGAATGGGTTACTGTACCCCCTGATATTCGGGGATTTACATGTACTAATGGGGGATATTGGGGGATGGGAAGTCCAGATCTTCCGTGCCTGCATCCGCCCTCTCGGCGTTGTCCGTCGCTGCAGCCGCCGCAGAATCGGCACTGGCCGCGGCGTCCGTGGCGGCGGAGTCGGCGTCGGCGGGGTCCGCGGCGGAGTCGGCGGGGTCCGCGGCGGAATCGCGGTGCGGGGGCTTCTCGGGTGGTTCCTGAGACGAAGGGGCAGGGATTACGGTATAGGAATACAACAGGGATGCAACATGATGCAGCACTTGTTTGAGTTCGACATGTATAAACACAAGATAGATAGATAGATAGATAGATATATATATATATATATATATATATTATATATTTATGACAAGTCATGTATAAATGTAATATATATATATATAAGAAAATAAATGTTAGTTGCATAGATATAAACTAAATATCATAGCAAACAAATGCAAACAACAATAGGTATTACAAGACTTGCATCTGTGATTTCGTTGTTTTTTTTGGATGCAGGCAAACAAGTTGGAATATCTCTTAGAAACCAGTGGATGATGTGCATCCCAAGAATCACTAGTCCAAGCACTTGTGGGTTAACCCTGCAATTAAAGATGGGTTGTTAAGCGAAAATGAGCAGCCATCAAGTATGATGGAGGACATGAACCCCTTGATTCGCAAGCACCAAAAATGGTTCCAGGCATGCGGGGCATGGGTCGCACCTAAAGGACCTGGACTCTGCAAAAAAAAAGGCGATGCCAGTAATGAGAACATCATTTGGGTGTTTCTTGCGATTGGGGGCTCCAAAAGCCCGTGGAGTCTTCCTGTGCAGCAAAGATGTTTAAACAACAATCTATTTTGGACGGTGTTGGGATCCCCAATCTTATGGAACTGACAACTGGTCGTTGGGGTCATGACCATCAACCATCTGAACAAATGCTCAAAATCTTTCAAATGGAATGTTTCCAACACCTTTCAACTTAAGGTTTTGGGAGCACAACCCAATAGTATCAAAGCATGTAGATGATCATATTGGTGGATGCCATGTCCAACAAATCTGAAACATCAAGGCCAAGCTCTCCCTTTCCAATCTTTCCATTCGACCAAGCTACCAATTCTTTGATTTTCTCCTGCAGCTTCCGAATGTCTTCCAAGATATCCTTCCAACGGCAAGTGTTCGGGCCCCAGGGGGCGATCTTTGGCCAACTGGGGCACCACAAAACCGGATCTGGCCACCTCTGATCCTTATGCTTTTCCCGGCAACGTGGGGAACCCAACGCAGTAATTCAATAAACCTACCATTGTTCAGGACGGCTTTTACCAGCCAACTTATTACTTATGGTAATGTAGTAATATTGGGATGGTTCCTGCCTGGGTTCTACCACATGTTTTGGATTTGAGATAGCGACCTCACAACGACCTCTAGGTCCTCTAGGTGTAAATTGCCAGAGAAAAAACGGGATCAATCGTCAGTGATGTTCTTCTTGGTTGTGTTTCACTATCAAAAGAACATTGATAAGATCTGGCGTTCTGAAAAACTTTGAGAGACCTGATGTTTTCTCCATGAAATTTCATGGTTTCCCAAAGATCAGTCAATTGGCTTAGGGGGGTTGAGTGAAAAGGAAATTCAGGCTTTCATCAGTGAATATGGCCAGGTCCTGCGGGGTATCACTCTCTCCAACTCTGGAATTTAATAACAGTCTTTGATTCATCTAGTGCCACAACGAAGGTCAAAATGGGTCCCAGGCAAATTAATCCAAATATAATTAGATGCTAAGGTATGTCTCAACATATTAGTAGATACGATAAATTGTCCACCCGATTTTGCACTCTCATCTGGGTAGACCTAGATAAAAATCTGCAAAACAAAATCAGGCTTGACGCCTTCCTCCGCTGGTGTCCATTGGCGATATCTGCCCGGTGAGTCTGCAAAATGCGCTCCATCACAGCTCCTGGAGCCCGCCGCTTTCAAGCAATGGGGGAGACACAGGCCGGCAAGATGGGGAACACATGTGGCGGGTACTTATCCTAAATGTTCATAAAATCACGCTCGCACATGTGATTTAAGGATACTCAAGACAATTTTGGATGTTTTCCCCACGTTTAACTATAATTGATGATGTGGCTTGAGTTCGCCTATGTCAAAAAACGATGGCCATGAGACTTGCCACCGATCACCACTGAGAACATCCCTCTTCACCTACGACATCCTAAGACCCCAGGTGTCGTACTTTCTCGCATGCCTGATAGCTGCAAACAATATGTATATGTTCACATAGACATGCAAAGAATCTAAGACACACAAAGTAGAAAAAACAATCCAGCACATATATACGTATTTATATAGTATAAACATATTTCATATAAGAAAAATAAAACATGATTTATTCAATGCACTGCCAACCCTATCAAAGAAACTTGAGTGACTGAAGGAACTCCTTCAGTCAACCCCCTCCGTGCGTGCATTATTTGCAGGACGTTTCAGCCCATCTCTGTTTGACGGGCTCGCTATAGCTGGGCACCTTTGAACCCAGCAGATCTGCAGAATCCAAGAAGGCCACGGATCGGCGCGTTAAAGGGGCGCCGTGGCGACTATACGCCAAGGGAATGTTCATCCCTTGGCGAATCTGGTGGATCCGGTGGATGATGCATTTGAATACAGTGCCAATGAGGATCAAAATATATCAAAATGATCATCCAAGTGATAATCAACACTAATTAATTAATACTATGATGAGTATGCAAACGCCCCATCCCCCATCCAAGATCACTGAAAGCTAGGCATGTCGTGACTCTTTGCAAATGGCCACTGGATGCCCTGGATGCCCTGGATGACCCCGACACCTTCGCCTCAGTGCAACATCAACAGGAGCGCAACGGCGGCCAGGGCAATGTGGCCAGCCTTGGAAGTTTCCACAAGCGAATGGTCGATGTCCTGAGAGGCGGGAAAGGGATCATCTTGAGCTGAGATGGTTGTGATGATTGCAGCCACAAGCGTAAATATGCAAGAAACTATCGCAACTCTATTTTCAGGTGAGTATCAGTGACCATTAGAAGTTCAACAGATCCATCTGCCAGTGTATCAGCCAGCTATTCTAAATCACACCTCTGCCCGTGTGTTTAAGCAAAAGAAAGAAATTACACCACCGTAGGCCTCAAACAGTGGGTGGATTCAAGAAGTGTTTTGAGGAACAGGGTCAAACACATGAAATAGCAGCGACAGGAATCGTGAACATGTCTGCCATAAGTGCCAGAAACCACTTCACATTTAGTTTTTGTTGGTTTCCCTTGCTTTGTCGCAACGTTAAATGCCGAAAAACGATGAAGGAAACATCCGATGGGGGTGCAAGTATCTGGATCCAAACACTCGAATCAAGCAGCTTAGGATTGTCAAATTGAATGTAAGGAAAATATCGGAGGATGAAAGTGAAAGATGACATCATTCTCAACCCCCAAGCCTACAGCTTCCAAGTGGGCGAGCAGCTTCACGCTAGAAACGTGCATTCACTAATTTGTAAAGCATCCACAAAAATGGAATATAAGACCACTCGCCACAAAGGGAAACAAAAAGGGAAACAAGCTGGGCAACAAGCTGGCAAACAGGGGAGACAAGGCCTTGGGAAGACGGACGCGCCTTCCAACAAAGGTTTGCAAGAAGTGAGAGAAGCTGGGAGACAAGCTGGGAGACAAGCTGGGAGACAAGCCGGGAGACAAGCTGAGAGACAAGCTGGGAGACAAGCTGAGAGACAAGCTGGGAGACAAGCTGGGAAACAAAGGGGACAAGGACTCGGAAAAAAACACACCATCCAACAAAGGGAAACAAGAAGGGTTACGATGGGAGACAAAGGGAGACAAGACCCTTGGGAAGGCGGACACACCATCCAACAAAGGGAAAAAAGAAGGAAGACAAGCTGGGAGACAAGATGAGACAAGGCCTCGCGAAGGCGGACACACCATCCAACAAAGGCACACACATAGGGGGTGGTAAAATGGGAGACAAGGTGGGAGATAAGCTGGGAGACAAGGGAGACAAAGCCTTGGGAACTGGGATACAATGCGAGAGACAAGCTGGGAGACAATCTAGGAAACAAGCTGGCAGACAAGTTGGGAGGCCCCGGGAAGGCGGACACACCATCCAACAAAAGGAGACAAGGGAGACAAGCTGAGACAATCTGGGGGACAAGCTAAGAGACAAGAGGGACAAGGCCTCGGAAAGGCGGAAACATCATCCAACAAAGAGCAACAAAAAAGAAGACAAGCTGGGAGACAAGCGGGGGGACAAGATGGAAGACTAGCTGGGAGACAAGCTGGGAGACAAGGGAGACAAGGCGACACACCATCCAACGAAGGGAAACAAGAAGGAAGACAAGATGGAAGACAAGCTGGGAGACAAGCTGGGAGACAAGGGAGACAAGGCGACACACCATCCAACGAAGGGAAACAAGAAGGAAGACAAGCTGAGAGACAAGCTGGGAGACAAGCCGGAGACAAGATGGGAGACAAGCTGGGAGACTAGATGGGAGACAAGCTGGGAGGCAAGACTAGATCGAAGACAAGCTGGGAGACAAGCCGGGAGACAAACTTGGACACAAGCTGGGTGATTCTACCGTCGGCGGCCCCACAAGCAAAACAAACCGAATCAAACACAAATACCATGTGCCCCATCACTCGGCAATGCAACGGAGTACAGATGGCTAAAGCCTCTTTTAGAAACAAGAAACCACATCAATGCCAACAAAGGGATCCCAACCAAAGGTAACCCTTAGTTAAGCCCAAACCGGCATCACCCTGCACACACCAAACCCCTTTCTTTTTTGACTCGCAATGGATGGAACAACACCAGATTTCTACTCTGGCCCTTGCACATAACATCAGCTGTCCAGCTGACCAGCACTGCCCGTGCTTCCCCACCCCGGTTTTAAAAAAAAAGTGCGGGTGGGTGGGGGAAACAACAGCAACACCTGTCAAAAGCCAAGTGGTCCTAACCAATACAGTAGGAACCACAACACAATCAGCAAAGCTGGACATAAATCAAAGCAAGCACATGACCAACCATCATGCTCCCGGGGGTCCTAACAATCTTAAGACTGGAAACCCCGAACACAGAAGGGCCTAGACTATCGCAACACCCTATGTGGCCTGGGGTGCCACTCCACGAGACAAGTTGGGAGACAAGCTTGGACACAAGCTGGGACACAAGCCGGGAGACAAGTTGGGAGACAAGCTGGGAGACAAGCTGGGACACAAGCTGGGAGACAAGTTGGGAGACAAGCTGGGAGACAAGCTGGTAGACAAGGAAGGCAAAGCCTCGGGAAGGCGGACACACCATCCATGGAACAAAGCGAAACAAGAAGAAAGACAAGCTGGGCGACAATAAGGGGAGACAAGGGGAGACAAGACCTTGGGAAAGCGGACACACCATCCAACACAGGCACACATGCGGGGAGACAATGGGAGACTGGGAGACAAGGCCGTGGGAAGGCGGACACACCTTCCACACACTTGAGAAGGTGGACACACCATCCAACACAAGCAGACATGTGGGGAGACAAGGGGAGACAAGACCTCCGGAAGGCGGACACACCATCCAATACAGGCATGCGTGTGGGGAGACAAGGGGAGACAAGACCTCAGGAAGCGCATACCATCCAACAAAGGGAAACAAGAAGCGGTACAATGGGAGACAAAGGGAGGCAAGACCCTCGCCAAGGCGGACACGCCATCCAACAAGGGGAAACAAGAAGGGTTACGATGGGAGACAAAGGGAGACAAGACACTCGGTAAGGCGGACACGCCATCCAACAAAGGGAAACAAGAAGGGTTACGATTGGAGACAAAGGGAGACAATCCCCTTGGGAAGGCGGACACACCATCCAACAAAGGGAAACAAGAAGGGTTACGATTGGAGACAAAGGGAGACAAGACCCAGGCGGACACACCATCCAACAAAGGGAAACAAGAAGGGTTACGATTGGAGACAAAGGGAGACAAGACCCTTGGGAAGGCGGACACACCATCCAACAAAGGGAA
>Ga0126342_10014148_pt1 | contig 14101 bp, 12 predicted proteins | sample Cyp1metagenome_FD_92528 | JGI IMG/M metagenome (GOLD analysis project Ga0126342, IMG submission 92528) | Coral microbial communities from Lord Howe Island, Old Settlement Bay, Australia - Cyphastrea 1 metagenome | ecosystem: Host-associated > Invertebrates > Cnidaria > Coral ...
TACCTTTGTTATTTTCCCCATAGGAATTACGGTAATTTGCAACATCATTTGTTTGTGAATGGGAAACCTCTACGCTGCAACGCCTGGGCAAAACCCAGGCGTTGCGCGTATATATACATACATGTATCTATATGGTTATATATATACATATAAAGAGGCTCGTAACCCCTTCTACCTATAACCATAAACGATGGTGGATCTTCAAGGATCGACGAAAAAAACGGCCCCATCTCAGGTCGCACTACGACCTGGTGTCGACGCATTGGCTGATGGCTCGAGAAGAGGCCTTAGTGGCGGAGACGGCTGATGGCCCAAGGCACTCTTCCGGTGCTGAGCAAAAAGGTGTCACGATTTTCTGATATTTTTGTTTGGATATGAAGCAGAACAACAGATATAATTATATAGAGAGAGAGAGATACAGTACATATTAATACATAGCTATTTTATTCTATTGATTGCTGATTATACTGTACAATACTGTAGAGTATATATATAATTACTGGTCTTGTTGTTCTTACTTGTTGATTCCTTGTGTTGTTATGTGTTCATTAATTATTGATTGTTGACTATGTGATACATACATACATACATACCTACATACATACATACATACATACATTACATACATTACATACATTACATACATTACATACATACATACATACATACATACATATATATATATTCCATCACATATTCCATCACCGTAAGAATAAAGACCGCCTCCACAAGATAGCCACTCCACACTCCCCACTTTACACTCCATTAGAGCTAGGACTTATACTAACTTGCACTAGTTGGTCGAGCAAGGGTTCATCAATGTTGGTTTACGTTTTGTTTGTTTCACCGACTTGGTGATTCACGTGGTTGTCCAAAATCAGCGAAAAATGTGGCACTTGCCACCAGCAAAGGGAATCCTTGAGCCATGGGGATTAGGGATGGGTCAAGCCCTTCAAAACCCCAGAAAGAATGCCCCGACCCGTAAAGGATCTTTTAGTCGTTGGTGCCCGGGGCAAAGTTATGACCCCATCATTTATACCCAGTGGCTTTGAAAGCCAACTGCTGTACACATGGTTCTCGAAGAAGTGGAGCTGAATCAAACCATGCGGATGCGGTTCAGCGTCAGAGATTGTGGTTCATGTCGATTGGTGGTTTCAACTCAATTTGGTATGTTCTATCCCAAATTATCATCACTATCACTAGCAGTCACTAGCACTTTCACTATCACCATCACCATCCATCACCATCCATCATCACCATCATCACCATCATCATCATCATCATAATCATCATCATCATCCTCATCATCCTCATCATCCTCATCATCCTCATCATCCTCATCATCCTCATCCTCATCCCAAAGAAAACAGACCACCTAGAAGGTAAGGTTTAAAATCAGGCTAAGTAGGATTTATGGTGGACATATCTGATCGTTAGACCAGGTTAGAAAGCAACTAATTGTATTCTATGGGGTCCATGTGCAAATAGCTCAAGCAGCTGGTGTTGTTTTCCTTCTCACTGCTTGTTTTCCCGATTTGGCAATGATTTGCTGGCCATTCTTCCCCATGATATCTCTTTTTCATATCAATTATATATCCCCACCTAGATTTTGGCTGTTCTCATACCCTAGTGCCATGCCAAGCCAATTGTTGTTTCTGATTGTCGCGTTATCTGCCGATTACATCACGAAAGGATACCCCAGTTCTGACTGATTTTGGAACCTTTCCAGGAACCACCGTTTTGGATCGTTTTGGCGTAAATCCCATGGTTCCAACATGTTCCAACCGTAAATGTTGCAACCCAAGCAGGGAATTGAGACCACCATCAAACCCCCAATTCCGATGGTTTCGGCAGCTTCCATTGCTTGGACCCCCCGCTGACTGCGTCCCTGAGAGCCGCCGGCGGCGCAAAAAAATGAGATATGAACAGCAACAAACATGGGAGATTACCCCTGAAGACCAACACATTGCATTGAACCCGCGATGGGCTTTGGAAGATGTGTTTTCCTTATCGGTTCCATGGCCCCATTTTCATGTGGGTTTCGGCCGTTAGTTGGCCAGGCGGTGTAGTGCCAAGGATCTCATAGATGATGGGTAGTATCAAGGTGTATCAAGGGTAAATCATCAAACGATGATTGAAAGCGGCGGAACCGAACTCACACAACATGTCTAATTAGTCTGGATGATGATTTATTGATGGCCCAGCAAATATCAACGAATCAAGTTTAGTTTTCTTTGGTATGAATTATCCAATTGGTTTAGGTGGCGCATGAGGCATTGCTGGGGTCCTAGAACTGATAAGCTATGATTGGTTGTAACTACCAGATGATGTAATGATGAGCTTTGCACTACCCGTAAGTGCGAGGGCCACCAGCAGTTGACGAGGCGTGTGGGTACCTAATTACATTTTTTTCTTGAAGATTGGGTGTTCAAACAGATAGAAAAGTACATCTTCTAAATACACCTAATAATACGAACAGGGCCTCCTATATAGATACATCCAACATCCAAACTGTCCTAGCTCCGGGTCCCCACCTCGACGGAAATCCCCTCAGATTGTTGGTAAACAGTCTCCACTGTTATGTTTTTGGTTCATGTTGGTTATGCCATAACATATTATTGTGCGTTATACCAGTTATATTTTATATATATGTAGTTATATCATATCCCATTCATCAGTTGCTGTTTGAGTACCAACACTGACGAACGGGATATGATCTACCCCACTGCCTAACCGCTTAGACAAAGCAGTTAGCTAAAAAGTGGGTTATGATGAAAAAAAGGATCTACCTCACCCTCTCGGAATCAAACATCGTAAAAATATCCCCACATTTTTCCCCAGCTATAAATACAGTAATATACAGATAATATATATATATCCCCATTTACGGACATTTCCCCCCAGCTATAAACCTCCATTGACTTCGGGGATTTTGAAGTTGCCATCTTGCCAGGCCAGGCGCGAGAGGGCTGCAAGGCAGATTCAGGCGCGAAAAAAACAGGGCCAGAGGTGGGAAAAGATGGGATATTCATGAGATATTCATGGGATTTAATATGATTTAATGGTGATTTAATGGTAATTTAATGGTGATTTAATGGGATTCAATGGGATTTAGTATTATCTAATGGGATTTACCCTCTGGTTGTTCAACATATGGAAGCCATGGCCCATCTATAGATGATAAACATGAATAAACATGATGAATTACCTGTGAAACATGGTGATTTTCCATAGCCATAGCTATGTTGAAGTACCAGAAGGTATTACCATTTGGTAATCAAACATGGCTTGTCCGTCATTTATGGATGATTTTCCCAGCCAGAAACCTTTATTTTCTGGGGGGATGTCCAATTGCCATGTTGGAGGGTAGCTATTATATCCCATGGTCTAGTAGTATAATCACGAAATATCACGAATATGTATCACGAATATGTATCATATTTTATCATCTATGATTGGGATACCCTGCAGTAGGACTGTAGTACATGGGACCTTGGCGAGTAATCATCTAAGAAAAAAATAGAATAGCGTCTCTCCCCGAGCCTCTTGAAAATTCCCCGCCCCAGCATGGGTAAAAAGAACCTGTAGGACCTCACTGAGGTCTGGAAAGATCATCGACGCTTTTCCCCACATTATTTTTGGGGGTACCCTAAATCATCTATTTTCATAAGATTTTCATAGGATTTTCCATGAAATGAACCATCCAGCTATTGGGGTACCCCCAGGAAACCTCCCTTATTGGCCGACCTCAACATGGATGGGAAACCCGCAATGGAAAAAAAATCTCAATGGACATCATCGAACTAAAATGGAGGATTTTCCAGCAGGTTCCACGTTTGATTTACCGGAGGGTTTACTTTTCCAACTTTGGGAATTCGAATCTGCTGAATTCGGTAAGTTATTACCCTCTGGTAAACTAACATAACTATGGAAAATCGCAATGTTTAATATGTAAATCAAATGTAAATGACCATGTTCAATAGCTCTTTGTATGTTTACCAGAGGGTACATTCCCATGTTCCAATGATGGGAATATTTGCTGTGCACAACCAGCTGTGTCAGGCAGCGTATCGTCGCTTCCGTACTGTGTCACATCCCAAGGAGTCAGACGATTTTCGGCGGCTCCCAATTCATGGCCATGGGAGAAAATATGGGAAAATGGACAATATGACAATTATGTACAGACAGATTTCTCAAGGACAATTATAATCAATTATATATGTTTTTCAAATTGGCATGGGATTTGTGGAGTGGCCTTTCGAACCATGGCTTTTGGTTTGTCCAACATCGACGTTCATCCCCAAAAGAGGCTCCCAGAGTAGCATGGCAACCTTTTGCGAATTCCAGATTGAGCTATCTTGCCCAGAAAATCCAAAAGTGATATCCTACTAAGTGTTTTGTAACTTAGTATATTTATGGTAAATACTATAAGCAACTCCATAAACACTGTAGTAAATTACTGTTCTATCTTTTGCTGGGTGGCTATAGAAATTATCATCTCAATTTGTCCCATGAAGCAGGTTCCTTTTTTTCCTACCATGGCGGTATCCATAGGTCTAGCTCTTTAACCCAACTGTTCTTATTTTCTTTTGCAACTCATCTGAGCACCGCAGAAGAACATCCTACATAACCATCCTGCGGCAGATAGAACAAGGGCAGAACAGTTATACTATGTTATACTATATACAGTAATATTTAATATATATATATATATTTAACAAAAATAATATTCGGACAATGATCTTGCCCCTCTAACCATCCAAAAAATAGTCCTACCGCGCAGGAATCACGTGGTGAGGAGCTCAGAAAATGGAACTGATCAGCAGGGTCCCTGCACATCCCTGCGCACGTTTTCTTTTTTTGCGCTTGAAACGTGTGCATCAGTGTGCATGTTCTGTGACATTAAGATTATTTGAGATTCCTACTTCCAGGAATGTCACGTACGAAGGAGACCGACGTTTTATCAACAGGACTTTCCTCACTTTCAAGAAAGGAATGTTAGTAGTCACCCCAGTGGCAGCTTGCAAGCCACACAAGCACTGGAGTTGCAACATGTTGAAAGGTGTTTGCAGCTTACATCGCAAGAAATAATACTCATTATCATTTCATATCATGTCTATTAACAATGTTGTAAAACCGTGAATATGTTGAAGGTGATGAAACAACATATATTCATATCATGCCAAATTCCAACTTCAGTTGGCACTATCCATACATTGCCTACATTACCTATATCTCCAAAAAATCTCATCGCCCGAGGTAGTTCCAAGGAGCTTTCCAAGCCGCCGCTGGCACCTTTGTCGCCGGATCGCCGTGCGGGCGCCGTCTGCCTGGCGCGGACCCCCAAGGGGCCAAGGGGCCGAGCCAAGCTGCAGCGGCGGCGGGATGGGAAAATTGTGGATTTTTCACCATGGGGAAGACATGGGGAAGACCCGTAGAATCCGTAGAACTTCGGATGTTCCCAGAATTATGAAGTTTTATGGCTCAACCGGCAGGAGTTTTACGCACCAAGTTTGGATTTAGAAAAATTAAGGCTTCAACTGAAAATTGGGAGTTATCGAATTGTCATGAATTATCCAGCAACATGAGGGTTGAACAGGTCAAATCCGAGATTTGACACGCCCCTCCCCAGGTGCAGAGTGTGCTTCGAGGCTATCTGGCCAAGGCTCGGCATATCTCGACATCGTTGATCCAGGATCTCAAAGGGGATCCCTAATGGTAATAATATGATTCAATGATCATATATTATCCAACTAGACCTATTATTATAGTAACTATTGGTTGCTAGAGCTATATTATCCATGAAGTATTATCCAACTATTATATGTAATGATATAGTAACTATTATGAATTATGATCCAATTATTGGTTATAATCAATGGTAATAGATGTTATATGATTGGTAACATTATGATTATGACCAATGGTTGGATTATAACAGTTGGATCACAATAGTTTTTGTTTTAATGGTCACAAAGGGGATCTCTGTCATTATTACAATGGATCTTATCATTACAACCATTGTAATAACAATTGTTGGATTATAATAGTTGGAACATGTTGGAACTATAACCATCACGGAACAAGTTGAATCTGTAAGATTCAGTGGTAGATTATCATGTGGTTGCTCCACCTCACTATAGGTAAAGCTAAAAATCCGCGATTTTTTCACCATTACACTTATAGAGCTGGAATAAGCTGTGCTGGATTATAACCATTGTAATAACCATTGCACCAGGTTGGATGGTTGAAACCCTATAAATCATGGGATGTTTACCACCGTTTTCAACTGGATTCAACTGGGGATAACTGGATTTCACTGGCCCACTGTGTTTAAACTCTGGTTTCTGCTTGTTGGATTCTAATTTGCTGGTTGGATTGTAATCCCTTCCCCAAATTTTCTAACCGTTTGATTCTTCTGGTGGTTGATGGTGGATCGAAAAACCATCAACAAATGGAGATTCGATGGGATATAACTAGCCAACAAGGTTATACAATCCAACAATTAGTACATCCTGTTTCAACTGGATGCTGTGTGGATGCTGTGTTGAGGAAAAAGGTGTTGGTTGGTTGGATAATAATGATAGACATTGGATAATAGTTGTTGGATTGTAGTCCCTTCCCCTGTTGGATCTTCGGGACATTGTTTTTTTTTGGGATGGGATCATAGCCTATATCCATGTCTGGGGGGAATCAGGCCATGGCAGCCACTTGACACCGAAAAACACCGGGATGATTTGAGGTGATCAAGGGGTGAGTTCGGTGAGTTATGGTGAGTTTTTCTGCTGGATATGGCCATCATGGAGTTATATATGGAGTTAGATATATGGATATACTGCAGTAAACCATGCACTCGCTCTCAGGAGGGCCTGCAACTTTTGCGCTGGGAGGCAGAAGATAGTCTAGCAAGTGGGCAATAGTAGGAAGATATAACTATATCACCTATATCACCATTTCCAGTAACAGGATATGGGTATTTCCAAAATTGAGGCGCCTCAAATCCTGCAAATGGTCCATTTGAGCAATTTGATCCATTTGAGCCATTTGAGCATACTCCTATATGTTTAATTTTGATATCGCACTGGTTGTTTCGGCGCTCAGTTCCACCCAAGTCCAATGATCATCACCATCACTGAACACGTCGATCATCATTGACAATCATCTGAAGCCAGTGTACAAATACGTCAAGCGCACATACTATATCATACTATCCTTTGTTTGTGATAGTGATATGAATATCTCATGCATATAGGAATATATATATATACATAATTATATTTACGTAGTCACATTGACAGAGACATTTACACACCGTTTGCATACATATGTATGTATGTATGTATGTATGTATGTATGTATATATATATATATGTGTGTATATATATATGTGTGTGTGCGTGCATAGATTGGATCATATGAGTATAGTCTATATTTCAATCCCTACAAGGTTGCACCAACATATCAACTTTGCTTTGATCCTGTTTTATCAACATAGGAGTTTCATAGGAGTTTCATAGGAGTTGTCATCAGTCCAGAGAAGTTGTCATCCATCCAACCCCCCCTTCTAGTAACGCTTGCGCTTAACTGCTGCGGAATGGACTGCATTTGGAAAGGGCCGAGATTCCTTCAACCTCCCAAAACCAGAATGTATATGGCATGATGTCCATAATGAATGATCATGAATACACATATATAATACAATATATACATATTTAGAATTCAAACAAATCATCCTAGATTGGTTTAAGACACCCATCTACAGGAAATCCCAATATTTCGAAGATTCTGAGGGGCTATATAATCCCTATTATCCCTATTATCATCTATAATCTATATATTTATCCCTAGAATGGGACCCCCTTCGAATCCTATAGAAATGCCGTGCCACCGTGCAGGCCGCAGCAGAGCGACAGCAAGCAGCCCAGAGCATTGTCGCTGTGATGCAACGCTTCCAGGTGGAGAATCTGAGAATGGGGAGTTAAAATGGCAGGATTTTTTGATGGGGATAATGGGGACAAAATGGGTATATGAATGGAATATGAATGGAATACTTAAAGATTGGTCCAACTATCGCTTCCATGGCTCGTCCAACCTGGCTGGGAAATCCCTGAACGAGCAAAGGTTCGGTGAAAGGTTCGCTGGAAGTTGGAGAATGGGCAAAGTCTCTTTGAGACACCTTGATATTTTTTGTGCATCCACTTCACTTGGGAAATATATCTGACATTTTTTTGTTCAGTATGTGACATGCTCAAGACTTGGGTAGATGTCATTGCTACATAACTACCGAATATCTCCATTTTAATAGGGAAATTGTCCATAATTGAGCCATTTTCCATAGCTATGTTAGTATACTGCAGGGTAAGCGACAAACATGGGGACTATATACAAAGAATTTTGGGGAGAGATGGGATCTCTTTTGGGAGTTTTTTTTCCCAACGGGATCTTCCAGAAGTGTTTGGAGGGTAAAGCCGCTGATTTGGGGGAAGGTGGGGCCATTGAACAGCATTGATTTCTTGGTTGGACATTGTTATTCATTTTCTCAGAGAGAAGAGTTGAAACTTTAAACCGCAACGTAGTAGGCAGTGGCAGCCAATTTTTAATTTGGTTAGGAAGTGAGTGAAATAAGAGAATGGGTGATCTGATAATTGGTTAACCTTCTCCGATCACTCTTCCATCAGATACAGTGGTGCAGTGCTGCAGCTGCCATAAGATTCACATATACAAATGGATCCGCAGCAGGTGCAAATGGATGTGCTTGCTTTTGCTGCCTTGTGCCGGAGCGTTCAAATGGTGCAAGGTGAGATGCCGAGATGGAGTTGGCTGTTTGGTGTCACAAGAAATGCGAAAGATATGGTGATGTAAACATGACGAAACAAGGTTTTATTGATTTAACCAACAAAATGCAACATGAATTAATATGAAATAATATGAATTAATATGAAATAATATAAATAAAAATGAATTATATAATATGAATTAAAATGAAGTAGTATCAATTAATATGAATTAATATGCTATAATTGTATATATATAATCGATTCAAGAGTTTAGAGCGTTCAACTATTGATGTCTTTTTCAATTTGACCTTGGCACATGATGAAGTCCCGCGGCTGCTTACATATTGGTTTGTACATGTTTGGACATGTGGGTCTCTCTGAAAACAGGGTATCCCAAGTTTTCTGGTAGAAATCCACCATTTTCAGAAACTGGAATCAGGGCCTTGTGAACCTCGTCGACTTGTAAACCTCATATTTTCCCCTGAAAATCATACTTTTACATCTCCCCCAACCATGACTGGAGGTCATTTCACATCTCAAAAAAAAATGGGGCCTACGTCATAAACCCCACTTTGGGATGGTTTAATATGGTTTAAAGATGTTTAAAGCATTTGGTAAACTAACATAGGGCTATTTTTTCCCAGATGATTTGCCGATTCACAATGGAATTGTCCCTAGTTATGTGCATGATTTACCTGAGGGTACCTCATGACGTTCATGGAACATGTTCCGATCTGCTATGTTTGTTCATAAGAGGGTACCCAACTTCAGGCCCGTGCTCAATGGCCGGATATGGATCAATACCTATGGAATGGTACCATTCGAATAGCGGAATGAACAGATTTCGGTGTTGACCAGGGTAGTTTTTTTCCTATTCCCATATCTTCACACAGATGAACAACGTAAACAGCTAGGAAGTCGGCATTAAATGAAGAAACAAATGTGATTTCCTCAGGCGCATCTTGCCCATTCCATGCTTAACACCTAATATTCATATAAAATGTGGTCAAACCTCCACATATTTTGGGCAACCCCCCCAAACAACTGAAGTTGAAGGACCCACCCTGACATTCTTCATCAAGCACCATTGATTCCTGTTGTGGAAGGATAACCGTTGATGTTTTTGAGGTATTTTAACCATGTTTGACTTTCCTCCAAACCAATCAAATTAACAGTTTCCTTGATCAGTTGATTGATCATCCACTAACCGCACTAACCATTGTCAGTTGGGGTTGTCGTCTGCGTAACCATAAATTGCAGGGTGGTGCCCCCCAGCTGTGTTGTGTTTGTTGGTTTATAGCCCCCATTGTATAACTAGTTCGACCTATTTAGTTATTAGAGTTATGTTCACCAACTTAGCCATCTAATCCCATTAAAACACAAAACCGAGCAAAAATCTCATGAAGTCCCTTTAAAACACCATAAAATCCCATGAAATCCACTCATTTGATCCACCCATGGCGTGGCGAATCGCCAGGCGCTTTCCGCAGCCACCAGTGCCGCCTGCTGCTCTGCACCCTGGCCTCAGAGCAGATGCTGCAGCGCCAGGCCGCCGCGCTGATGCTGCAGACCGCGCAGCGGGGACGGGCGGCGCGACGGGAGCTGGCGCGGAGACGTGCCAGGAGGGACGGCCTGTGGCTTGGACGGAGATGGAGATGATGGAGGTTTCCAAATGGGATATCATGGGTATATCATGGGTATAAATATCTATCTATACCATTCTTAAATGGGAGATGGAGAAGATGCTTCTCGCTTCGCGACGACCGCACCGGAGTGTTAGCTCTCGAATTCCAATGAATCCATATATGTTCTATGTTGGGCCTTTGTACTCGTAGGGCTCATGTTGGGAGTATTGTTGGCTCTATGTTGAGCCATGTTGGGCCTATGTTGCGCCCATGTAGGGCTTATGGTGAGGCATGTTGGGCCATGTTAAGCCATTGTTGAGCCATTGTTGAGCCCAAGGTTGGCTACTTCGCGGATTTTAGGCACCTTTAAAACGTGGAAAAACACAGGATTCTAGAGCAATAAAGGGCCCACCCCCCCCCCAGCCAAAGTCTACCTCCGCACCTTCGGCGCGGGCGGATTTTTGGGAGGTTCCTTAAGATCTTAAGCACATCCAAGAAAGTGCCCCCTTTGGGATGTTTTACCAAGAAAGAAAATGAGGGGATGTGACATGATATAATTGGTTTTTCTAACCAATAAAACTGCTTGGTGGTTCCAATGGATGATAAAAACAATCATAGTGGGATATTTGGGATGTTTAACTCATTATTTATATCGGTATATACAGTAAATGGTTTGGAGATGGGTGAAGCAACACCACGGGGGGTATAAAACCATTCATTCCTGGGAACATACATGTGATATCATACAAAATAACCAACAGCATAATATTTGGGTGTGTCCAACAATTGTGGATGCCCCAGATTTGCATCTTTAGCGGGAAAAATTATCATTTAAACCATTTGATTTTGAGGTACTCCGGCAGTACTCCGGGAAGGATTAGCATTGTAATCCGCTGATCTATTCGATTTTCGCAGCATCATAATTAATGTGGGCACGAACATTTTCAAGAAACTCCCTAGCTAGAAGGTTTTTGTTTGCAGGAAACACGGAAACACTTATATTTGGAGGAAAATGCATGGTTTCCTGTAATTCCTCCCTTCAATCCATTGATAGATATTTGTTGTGCAGTATTTGGTGCAGGGTCTCATTGTTGGGTTTAGCTGGAGATGGGTCAGGTCGTTGGGGTGCCCCCCAGAATGCTTAACATTCAAAGATGACCAAGATATATTGAACACTTTTCCCGGGTATGGTTTCTTGATGTTTCTTGTACGTACATAATTGATGCTGGGTTTACCAGAGAAGAATCTTCGATCCAGGACAGTCTCGAATGAACATCTATGAACATCTAAAAGGGGCGGGGATTTTGCAAGGCCAACCTTTTTGGCTCCCTTCATTTTTTGCCCGGGGATTGCCCATCTTGCCCTTTATTGTGGATTTGTGGCCTATATTTACGAAAAAATGTCTAAGTAGTAAGCAGCGAATGAAGTTTCCTTGGAGCAGCAGGTGAATTATTATTCGGAGGGGTCCCCGCGGCCCCGCGGTACCAAGTAAGCAAGGCTTCTGAATCCCAATTCAAGGTGGCACCACACTCAAACAAAAGAACCCCAATCTAAAATGCTATTCCCTCAACAATTACCATCTGGTTATTGAACATAGAGAAGGAAAATGACCCATTTGTAAATGATTTGTGATGCTTTACCTGTTCAAAGTGGTGATTTTTTCATGTTTTCATAGCTATGTTCATTTACCAGAGGGCAATCACAGTCTAGCAGAGTTCGCTAAAAAACATCTGCGGCCACTTAGATGTTGCCAGAACGAACTGAGTGGTAACTGGAGTGCATCCCAGTACATTCCAGTTGATTGGGTATATCCCAATACATACCAGATATAAGGGGTTATAACCCGTTTACAAACCGCCAGTAGCTAATTCTGGCAACATCCAAGTGTGAAAACATTGATGTTCATATTATCCATTTTTCAATGTTTTTTGTCCAGAATCGATTAGGAGATATTGGGGACACTATGGTCAATGGATTGGTTTAAGGGACAATCGACAGGAAACCATAGATTTCCCATTAAATATGGGGGTTTCCTGTAAATTTTCCCTCAAACCAATGATATGGGAAATCTTAAGCACCATTCCACCGGTCACCCAGGTTATTGCTGAGCCCGGGCAAACATCGCGCCATTCGTCAGATCCAGCGTTGTGGCTTGCGCTACTTGGCCTGCTGCGTGCTGCGAGAAGCGGAACGCTGTCGCTGGTGCAAAGCACGGACCATCCAGGCAGCGAACGGACGTGGTTTTTGGAAGGTCAACCATGGTGGGAATCAATGGGATATATTGGGGTATATTGGGGATATGGGAATATTCATTGAAGATATGTTATTTGATGGGGATGCTAACCTATTAATGCTTTTTTGGATAATTGTTAATAATACTGGGATATTATTGTTATTCATGGGGTTGTTATGGTACCATACACTATCACCAGGTTTAGTACTATCAATGGGATCAAAAAAATAGCATGACTTCATATGCATAATAAAGGCATCATGTGGTCCACCCAATAGTAAACTATCCCACTATTTCCATAAAATGGGTGGTAGAAACCATCCCCAAATAGTAGGTTTATGTATGATCGGGATTTATAACCAAAACTATATGTATAAGATATAACCAGCAATATAACCAGCCATCATGGGGAAATTGTGGTAGAACCAGCAATGATCGGACTATAACTAACCAATTATGTACGATATAGATGGACTTGCCATAGTAGGGATACAACGGACACATGGAGGTAGAAACCAGGAAACAATGGGATATATTACAGACAATCTGATGGGTGTCTAGAAATGGGATCCCCAAAATGACCGAATTCGGAACATCAACTTCACTAGATTTCGGTATACCCTTTCAGACAAACCCGGTGCATTAATAAGCGAATAAGCGACAACAAAGGCAAGGAATGGGTTTTGAAGGGATGTATAGCATGCGAAGACTGATCGCTTCCGCAGCTTCTCTTTGAATTTCAATATATGTTCATAGATTAGCGAAGGGATGTTTTTGCACATAGATGTTGCTAGAATTAGCTGATGGTTTGTAAGTGGGTCATAACTCCTTAAATGTATTGGGATATTTGCAATTGTACCATTTAGCTAATTCTGGCAACATCTAGGCCGCTTTCCTTCGTTTTGCGGTTTTGGAAGAATCTTGACTCAGCATGAGGCAAATTGGCGTGGGCACCGCTGTCGACGACAGTGGGAAGACGAAATGTTTAAATGGCGGCAGAGCAGACAGCAGGCGCAGGGCCGGACGGTGTTCTTGCGGCCGCTGTTTTTATAGAAATAGGATTGTTAATACCCTCCGGCAATCTTTGCCATTATATAAGTTTATAATTGTTTATATATATATATATATAATGGGGATTTAATGGGAAACAAAAACCCTCGTAATCAAACCTGGCAATGAAAAATCATGAAATCCCATGTAAATTGAATGGAGATTAAATTCGCTGGGAAAATCATCGAACGAAATGGTAGATTTCCAGCACGCCAAGTTTGATCACCGCAGTCCGAATCCTGGTGCCGAATGGTAAAGGCTAGCAATACTAGTTCCACTATAATGATGTAAAATGTTAAAGGGAACGAGATGACACAACATGTACAGCATGCACTGTTAAAACAACATGCTGTGACCGCCAAACATTGGCTCAAGCGTATGGAGAAAAGGGATGCGTCGCGTGACTCCGCATGGCA
>Ga0126342_10014149_pt1 | contig 14101 bp, 14 predicted proteins | sample Cyp1metagenome_FD_92528 | JGI IMG/M metagenome (GOLD analysis project Ga0126342, IMG submission 92528) | Coral microbial communities from Lord Howe Island, Old Settlement Bay, Australia - Cyphastrea 1 metagenome | ecosystem: Host-associated > Invertebrates > Cnidaria > Coral ...
ATCATTGAAAATTTCAAAAAACAACTATTCCCCAAATGATCGATTTTTAATTAAAATCTTTATAAAAATCATCAGTTTGGATAGCTCCCAAAGGGTACCCCCCATGAGCCCATGTCCCCCATTCATAATAACCAGGGTTTACTCCTGATTAATCAACCACCTTTCTGACCCATGAGATTTTAACAAATCCAATGGAATTCTATTAAGATCTAATTGACGTAAGCCATATCCAAAGTTTTATGGTTCAGAGTTGCTTCTTATTAAGGGGTGTTCAAGAAAATGACCTACAAGGTAGAGTTCCGACCTTGTGGGGGGGGGTTTAATAATCCTGACTTGGCATTATCTGATTATCAGCCGTTTGTGTGATTTGTCAACCCAAGGTGCATTACGCAGTTTGCATAACTTGGGTTGCTCATCTTTGCTCATCCTCACCCATCCTGCCTGATTTTGTGCTGCAGACCGATCCTCCTCAAGAAGCAGTGATGATCAATGCAACTGAGCTGCAAAGGAAACCGAGGTCCTGAACTCATTTGAACTCCTCATGCGGCATTATGCGAGCAAAGTGACATAGTGATGGTATGTGATGGTGACATATGAGTGACGATGAGTGACGATGAGTGACGGCTTTCATTTTGTGAAGTGAAGAGTAGTCTTGCGGCCTACCCCGGTTTGCGGAAAACACCAGGTTTAGGTTGCAAAACAAGTTAGGAATACCCCGAGAACTAGGTAGGCATCGCATGCAAAGCATTTAGCTATCAAAAACAAGTGCGGCATTGGAGAACAAGGTCAGGCCCCCAAAAACGCTGCAGGAACTACAGGAATGGGGAACGAGGTAGGAACACCCCGTCGATTACTTGATGTGCCAAATACTTTCAGCGGCTCATATGGTGACAAGAGTCACAAGATACTGTACCATATTGCAATACTGCATCCACTAAGAATGTCTCTGTACGGCCCTGTTCATCCTTTTCTATTGTCGAGACATTGAGATGCTGCGTGAATTTTCACCATCGAATTGAGTGAGTGTGATCGGTGGGATGGTGGGTCAGCCCAACTCTCTGTTTTGAAATTTGAAGAGTTTGAAGTGGCTGGCATTGGCTGGCAAAAGCTTGCGTTGAATGATCGCCATTCTGAGGCCTTTCAAGCAATGGTTGTGGAGAATAAGACCTCAGGCCGTCAAGCCATGCATAAATTTTATGAGCGATGCCATGCGATGCCATGCGATGCCAAAGCCAATGTGACCTCGTTCGAGAGGCCAAAGAGGTATCAAAGAGTTTTTCATCATGAGCATGTTTGACCAATTGATGCCAATTGAGACCGCTTGAAGTTTGTTTGTCTTGAGATGTGTTGATTCTTGACCTGGGGAGACTTGCACACTTTGCAAAGCAGCTGAGCAACATGCAAAGCCAGATTTATATATGTCTTTTTTTTTTGGATAGGCCCTTGGGAACCATTGGGTGCAAACACTTGCGCCAACCTTGGCACCAGCACCACTCATAAGTTTTCCATTCGTCCCAGTGCTTGGAAAGCTCAGAGCTTAGGGCATCTTAGGGCCTTAGGGCCTTCAATCTAGTGTTCCTCGGCAGGCTTGCTTCGCTTAGTGAAGACACCTGGGCTCTTCTTCCCTTCGGCCTATGAGGTTTTCTTGGAACATTGAGTGATCGTTAGGTCAAGTGCAAGATCTTGTGGCACCTGGAAATGCCAAGATCACTTCAAGCCATCTCAAAGCTTAGTGATTGAACAGGTTTCTGGTAATTTTTGCTTCTTTCGCCAGTCTCCTTTGCTGATGCTGTAATTGGATGTAAATGGAGTATATTGGAGTTATTTGTAGCAACATTCTTCGGATATCTCCCCGTTGACGCCTTTATAATGCAAGCCACCGGCCTGCGGATGCAAATGACATTTTCAAGTCTGGCAGGTTCTGCGAGAATGGAAGCATGCCATCCTGGTTGAAGAGGTGTCGTATGCTGTGGTCAAGGACACGCTGCAGCCTGGTAGCACTATCTGGCTATGTGTTGTTTGCCTGGGTCGACGCGTGCCATGAAAAGAGTTTAACAAGTTCAACACTATCGGTGATGGCCGTGGTTCCTTCGAATTTATTGTAGAAATTTTAATCAGATTGCGCAGAGCCTTTTTAAAATATATTGGAAGAATGCGAGGTCATTGAAAAACCCTAACCTTCTGCCATAACTTCTTGACCACTTGCCAGGAATACATAATGCACATTTATGTACCATGGCCCATGGCCATGCTGTTCCTAGTAGATCACACGCAGGGATTCTACGTGTTTGGAGAACCTCGCCTGTCAACTAACCAAGGACGGGTGTGACAACTGTGAAACCTGGGCCCACCTTGGTGATGCTGGAGGCATACGAGTGCCTTGTTGATATCTGAAATCCAACCTGTGATCGTTTGGATCAACCGACCTGATCAATGATCGGCCAACTTGTCGGATTCAGGTACTCCAGCAACCAGCCTGAATGGAGAGTCCCCGAGTCCCCCTTTATTAAAATACTTGATGAAACATGACATGATGTGTAGGTAATTATCAGTACTGTAAGTCAACAAATTTTGGGCCTTCCAAGTTTGCTTATGCCTTGCAACGACAACGGTACTCCGAGGATACTTGTCAAGATCGGCACCAAGCTGGTGGTGAAGAAGGCGCGGAGAAATGCGGCAACGTTTATCAGAACACACTCCAACTATCTCCAACTTCTAATAAGCAAGAATGCAAGATAAGGAGCCGTGCCAACAGCTGAAAGATGCTAAAAGTGTGACGAATTCAGTGGGCATGGAACAAATGAACAAATCAAACCAAAATAATCAATGTGCAAACTGTGCAAACTGCGTGTTTCCATGAGATTGCCTCGCTTGCTTCATGCTGCATGCCTCGCAAAGCCAGGATGAGTTCCCTCGTTTGGTCGACAGACGCACTGGAGCTGAGGAGGTTGTTGTGGGTCCAGCCGCAGTTTCGCCAGCCCTGGAGGACACCCCGTGCTTCAAGATCCAAGATATTCGAGAGGATCTTAAAACTTCACAAGACAGTGAAAGCAAGAAAGAAAAGATAGTGAAAGCAAGAAAGATTGAACATATTGAAATTGATTCGTGCGAACCAGCTTTAGGATATCTTGGGACTCAGGATATTGCCTGATGACCATTCGCATACAAAGTATTTTACCCGCAAGTAGTTTACAACTGACCCCATGTACATTGTTACATCTAACGCAAGGCCGTGTAATGGCATTATACATAGACGCGACGTAGATACAGCAAAGGCCAGCGCAAGTGCAAAGGTATACTTTATATTTACTATTCTATATCTACATACTGTTTATATGTGTATATATATATGTGTGTGTATCACGAAGCTAGCTTCTGCTAGCTGAAGTCCCTCTTTCTTTAGCAAGGTATTAGCTCGGACTCCAATCGCATGAAACTTCACAGTTAACTACCCCCGTGCCTGGCTGGTTCACAAGCAGTTTGGCGGTGGATCAATCCCACCCGGGGACACTGTTGGCAACATCGGCAGCATCCGCATCCTCTGCATCATTTGCATCGTCAATAGGGCATGGTTTAATACATTCTGTACATTTCTGTACTATCTTTGCGCGGATGAACATCCGTCACAGCATGTCACAGCTTTTCATCATGTGTGTGTTTTCATGCCCAGCTCCCTGCCGAGCTAGCTTTCGTCCCTTACCCCTGGGCCTCAAGCATATTTACATACGGTCGGTACAAATGGAGAGAGTCATAAAGTTTACAAGCAGCACGCAACAATACTTTAGATACAATAAGCACGGACATTCATGATGGATGCATTATGTGCAAAAATAAATAACAAATAATCACACGCACACATAATATAAATTACGTATATTTATATACTATGTAATAGTAATATTGTTATTCTACTTGTTCGTGGGGTTTCCTGGGTATAAGGACAAGGCAACTCCTCGGAGGACCATGCTGGCTATCTACACTGACACAGTCGTTTTGCTTGGCCAGTTCGAACTTACCAGCAACTAGTATCTAGCCCAAAAGAACCATAATTGGGTGACATTATATCATTGTGATTAATCACACCAAATTTGGACATCAGCCTTGTAAGCATTCCCTCTTTCAGGAAGAAGTGCCTGATGGTGTCCAGAGCACGGCTGCTGGACCTGCACGTACGGTTGATGCTGCGTCGAGATGTCGAGATGTCGAGTTCAATGCAGTCTAGCGATGTGTAGATTGACCAGAGGCGAGCAGATGCCAATGCCAGCGCCCAGCGTGCCTTCAGAATAGTGCATGTTTATGATCTGTTTATGCATTTTTGCACTGAGGCCTTGCTGGATCCTTTGACTTCTGCAATTCTCCTGGACAAGGCTACCGGACAGCAGCAGCTGAAGGTGAACACAGGAATTTTGGCGCCGAATGCGCAGCTTGGGCTTTGAAAGTAGGAAATGGAAAGTCTGGGACACCACCGCCACCAACTGCTTCATCCGTTTGCATCAGGTTTTTCAAAAGTCTTGCACAAAGTAGCCACTCGCTTCCTCGATTCAATCATTTTGGCACGTCATTTGTATTGTTTCCGTCTTCAACTGAATCCTGTGGCATTTATGACCATTGAATGCACCAGAGTCAGAACCCATCTGCACAGCGTAGCTTTTGCAAAGAACCTGTAGCAAACGGGAGCGAACAAATCATAAACAAATCCGCGCTTGTTTTATATACATATCCAAATGCGGCACGGGAAGAAAACAGCACACTCGAGGGCGGAAATGTTGGAGTGGCTACATTTAGAGCTTGATTTGTGCCCGCACTGAGGTACCAGAGTATCCTGGAAGTTCGGCCCAAAGTGCGAGTGCTCGATCACCAGGTGTGAACATCGTGGGCGTGAGACTTCCTAGAAATTCATTTGTGTTTCTACAGCTTGGTATTTGGTAGTTTGTGGTTGTGCTTCAATGTGCTTCATTCTTGTATGTCCTTCATGTGAGCTTGTACAGATTTGTACAGTCCTTTCCAGCCATTTGTCCTGTGTCAATGCTGTCGGCAAATGTCGGCGAGGCGGCCGTGACACGCGCTCCGGATGGACAGCTGACCTTGCACACCAGCATCTTGTTGAAACATGTTGAAACAACATTAAACAACATCAAAATACATCAAACATATCAAGCAGATGCCCCCGAAAAAAGATGAAATTGCAGTCATAGCTTGAGTGTGTTCTGACACGTTCTGATCTTGGTCCAAGTGTTTGAATTTATTCTTCTAGGCTGAAACCTGAAAGCCCCCTAAACATTGTGTTGTTTGGGAACCTTGGTTTCTTTACTCTTTTCAAGGGCCTGCCAGGAGGATTGGGCAGGAAAGGCAGTTTAGGACATTGTCAGATAGTGCCGGATTATGCTGAATATTGCTGTTTTTTTTTTCATAATTTTCGTAGTCGACGGAAGTTCTGTTCGTTCCGGCTTTGAGTTTGGCCGGGGAATTGTGTCAAATTATTCCGAGACAAAAAGATCAAAAAGTTGATTGAATCGGACCAGCGAGCAAACATGAATCGTCAAACACGGAACCCCCTACCTGGGCGAGCCAACTGAATTTCTCTTCGGGCGAGGCTCTTTCTTCCTCGCTCCATACCATGAGATCTTTTCACTGGGGTGGTCTGCCTACAACGGCTACGTGACTGAGCCCGCGCCAAAGATAAGTGTGGCTTGGACGTGATTGATGTCTCGACATGATGCGACTTATGTTTCATGGAAATGTTCCTGCACATCACTTGCAAAGCTGACATGTGCCCAAGAGATGTCATTTTTTGCTGCACAGCCCCCACAGCCCCACAGCCCTGATTTGTATTGATTTGTAGCAGACAGTGACAGCATGGAGAGTCACATAGTTGCAACAGCTCTCGTTTGTTGGAAACACGTTTCTGGTTCTTTCGGCCATCCAGGTGAGTGTCATCGATCTTCGTGTCCAGAGGCCTTTCCCTTGTTGTATTTTGAGGGGGCACTACTCTACTGTAGCAGCCACATGGGACAGTTCATCAGTTTGAATATGTTCGAACATTCAGGAGTTGGATGGGGCAGACAAGTGGGATCAAGCAGGTGCAATCTCTCCAACACGACACGCACGAAATCGCCAAGCCTTCCTCCCTCAACGAACAAAAGAACAGCAAGGTGACCTCCTACTGGGTTCCGCCCAGTATTGCATGCTATTGCCGTCCAGGCTGCCATGGCGGTACATGGCGCTCACCAGTGACAATGTTCGAATTCAACTCACAGGCGCGCCGTGGCCATCACTTAGTTGCCCTATAGATCCCTATAGAGTGTCTCATTCGCATCCAAGCCAAATATAGTCGGTACTCCACAGTGGACTGATGAATCGAAAGAGCTTGCTCCATCAAAGCTAGGATGCTGCAGGCCGGGCGATAGGGTGGAATTCATTTCTCATATTTCTCTCAGTAACCTAACCACATTTCTCATCCAATGCAATGCAAGTTGGACAGCAACTTTCTGGATCCCGTCACTAAAGCGCAGAGGTTTTAGAGATACTCTTCAAATCGAACGGGCATGCAGGAGACCAGATGCAGGACCATGCCTTGGACCCATTTGTCCACTGCTTGTTGGATCATTGCTGAAAATGCCAGGGACTACATTTTGGAGCGTGTCTGATGCTCTCAAGATGGCCAGGCCCTCAAAATCTTTTCACATATTTTCAAGTTGAACGTATTTGGCGGATGCTGGTGGATGCTGAGGAGGAGATTGTTTGCAGGCCCAAGATTTTCTTAAATGTAGTAGTTATACAAAGTTATATAATTGTTATATATGTGTAAACTAATTTGATTTATTTTCTGCCGTCTCCTTGTCAAAGGTCACTTCAAGTGAAGATGCCCCTGCAGACGTGGCGCAGCGCTCTAAAGCGAAGCTCTTGAGCCAAGTTGCGCAGGTCAAATATAAAGACTTCATGGCAACATGGCTCGTGTTTGGGACTATACTATAGTCGGTGATGGTACTAGAGAACGAGCAAGACCATTCTGTTGACAAACTTGATGTCCTTAGGTTGTGATCTTCCAAAGTTGCTCTGACCCGTGTAGGGCAAGCACACGAACACGTAAGTGGCGCTTGTCAGAGGGTGTTAGCCGAGATGAGGAGATGCATTGAACTAAAATAGTATCATGAAAAGCAAACTGATTGGTGCTGGTTCGTTGAACATCTTTGAACGAACCCCCAGTCGTGACACTCTCCGCAGCTATGCCCACTTCCGAAGTTTGACATGTCGTTTCCTTCACAAAAGGCATCTATGACGGCCATCATCGACCAGACCTCTCTGCAGCAAGCTGCCGATGTCTTCTACTCGGACCGAGGTGAGACCCCATGGCAGCCATGGGGTTCTGGGGCCATGATGCGAAGAAACTCAGACTCTGCCTCTTCCATTCCTCTTCCATTCTCCCTGAAGATTCTGGCTTCAACCAGCTCCCCCTGCATGTGCACACATTACCAGCTTTGTCTTGTTTAGCTCAGCATAGCTCAGCAGTATCGAAGTCAGAAGTGGTGGGACGCGATGGGGCGCGTAAATCTAGTTTAACAATGTGGAGAGAGAGGGAGGGAATGTGTAATATAAAATAATATAAATAAATATATATATAATATATATATATTTTTTATATAATAATAAATGTTGATATCATTTAACCCTCAGATATAGATCTTCGAAATGCTGATCGTGACAAAGAGAAGAATGCAGCAATGCAGCACACCTGCACTGAGGTCTGTCAGTCTCCAGAGTCGAGATTGTTGGGTCACTTGCCAGCGAGGATGGCATGATGGCCTCCGGGCCCTCAAAATTTCTCAAAGACGCCTGGGTTCATGAAGGAATTTCCATGGTTCATCTGAGGTATGAAGCTATCGATGATGCTGTTGACCCTTGGCTATGAGGTGCATGTTGACCGCATAGAGCACTCAGTTGTGGGCCAAGCGGCTCAACTGCCGAAGCAAATTTGTAAAGTGTGAAAGTGTCCTACAAGATCTCCGCAAGTGTTGTACTCAATTGGAATACATTGGCATGGTCATTGTATTTTTTCTTCCCTCTGACACCTAAAGATTCTTCAAAGCTATTCTTTTTGTCTTCTTTTTTTCCTGTTTTGTACTCCTCATTTGTGTGCATTTGTTTTTTATTTTTCCGATTTTTTCTTTGATTGTCCCTGCCCTACCAGTGCACATGCTTGTTCCATTTTGCCTTCTTACCATGCATTCTAGCTGTCCATGTTTGTCTGGAGTTCGTTTTGAGTAACGGCACTCAACTTACGAATGCGGCGCCATGTGTTTCGGATATAGAGGAACTATTATAGATACTCTCTCTCTCTCTCTATATACGAGTATATATATATATATCATATATCTATATAGTATCTATATGTATATAGCCTACACTAATTATATTTATACATATATATATGTATATATTCTGTATCGGTATATATAATATATATATATATATATATATATCTGTGTGTGTGTGTTTGTATATATCATTATATATATATATATTATTGTTTACATTGTTCAAGCTATCCATCAATTTTGCTACAAATCAGTGCGCGTCATCCATTCCCTGGGTTTTCCGTCTAAATAGATTTCAATGCCTGTGGAACCTTGTCTAAACCCAACGCCAAGGCTACAACCTTGAGAAGTACTGTGGTAGAAGTCGCCACCCAGGCCTCTTGATCACGCTGCCGTGTACGCTTCCTTTCTATATTTTCTGTGTATTGAATGGGCAGGTTGCGTTTGGCCATTCTTCTTCGACTTGTTGCTTCGTTTGAATCTTTTGAATCTTTGGCAGAAGCTGCACAATGTTTGGCAAGAGCGTTACTCGGAGGTGAGCCGAATGATACAGGCACAGACGGTGATCGATGCAGCTTGGCAGTCGGACACCTGCACAAGAAAGGACACGTTATATAGATATGTAATGATATGTATATAGGGATGCATATAACTATATTAAATATGATCTATTTGAATAGATCACTATTTATACACATTCGAGTTATATAGTTATATATGCAGAACACACACCCTAGAAAAAGGTACGAGAGGTGAGCTGTTTTTCGGATGTGAGCAGTTTTGCGATGTTGATTACCGATGACCGATGAATAGGGACAGTGAACTACGGTCCTTGCACTAGTCTGGATGGGCTGTCAAGTGGGAAGGGATGCACAGGGCACTTGTGGAGTCATCACCATATTACAGGTAAATTCTGCAAAGATGAACGGGGAGATCAGGCTGGGACTTGGCAGAAACAATGGGTTTAGCCAGGTGATTCTGACGAGCAGAGATCTGAGAAGTGCAGACACCAGACAGCTTTGTGGCTATATGTGCAGTATTGTTGGGCAAAGTTTGCATTCAACCTTCTGCAGGAATGTCCCCAGACACGACAGAAGCACACTCGTACACTCTTGCGCCTGCAAACCTGTCCATCCTTTTGCATGGTGTCAGCACACACACACACAAGCACACAATGCTGCTTGCATTTCCGGCATGCATACAGTACGTGTTGTCTAGACCGTCTAGACCCATCCGCCATGCAAACATATACAAGTTACAAGCATATGCAAACGGTTGCATACCTCAAAGATTTCGAAGTTTGATAGAGTCACAAGTCATGCGGCGTGCTGTGGCAGGCTGGCAAAGCTCCAAACTGTGCCCAGCTCAGAAAATGGTCACAGAGCACGTGTCACAGGTCACAAGAACTTGTTTGAGATGTGAGTTGATGGATGGGCGTCTTAAAATGTATGAATTTCACGGAGAATCCTGATAGCCTGATAGGTCCTTTAGATTTGGCACGTAGATATGGGAATCAGCTACTATGAAGTCATCATGATTCTCACCCTGAATGGACAACAAGCTTTCTGCGTCAAGCATTTCCTTGCAACCTGACCCTCAAAGCATCATGGTCGAATTTCAGGAATTCATCCAGTCAAAGTCCGTGAACGATTTGCTCCTGGCTATTAGCGAAGGCGTTAAGGAGGGAACGAGACTGGTGGAAGAGGCAAAAGCATTCCTCGACGGCTTGAACACCTCAATCAATGACGCTTGGCAGAGCACAGCTCTAAACAGCTGATGCTGCATGTCCCTATGATTGGAAAGACAACTATGCTTCCCAATGCTTCACTTCATTTCACTTCACGCACCGTACATAACTGTTCTCATCGTTTGGTCCTGAAGTTTGGTGCACGGGTCAACCACTGCCAATTCAGGAGACGGAGAGCCGTGTGGATCTGCATTTTGGCAGCAGGCAAGCCTAGTCTTAGTAAGAATGTGTGATGAGGCAGCCTAAACAACCAACACTTTACCTGAGCGACACCCAATTACATCCAATTACATCTAATTACTGTATGCCATTTGTATGCCCCAGTCCAAGCATGAAATAGTAGGGAGTGGATGAGGAAGTTATTGGTTGTGGTATAGCAGTATTCATGTTACCAGGATGGGGATCTTGGCAGGCTCTGGTGACACCGGAAAAGCCTTTGCCCATCAGATTGTTTTGGAAGGGTTGCAAACCAGTGAATCCCTTGAAACAAATCCTCGTGAAGGACTGCTTGATATTACATGACAATTTTTCCATATTTTTCCTCGTTCCCAACAATGATTATGTGATCCTATTTTGCAGGCTTGCTACATCAGGATTCAGCGCGTTTCATGTTTGTTTCTTGCCTGAAAGATCTGAAAGAATGGGCCAAGGTACAGGAGATACCATGAGCACGATGCGGTCAATGAACTCACTCGGCTGTTCGCAGGCGCAAAAGTGAAAGACAGTTGTACGAGATGTTCAAACTTGACGGGATCTCTGTATGTGCTACAATATATGATAAAAATGTTTGCTAAGTCAACTCTCAATATTTGATGATATTTGCGCTCCATATATGTAAATCTGATCGGTAACACCTGCCTTGGGGTTTTGACCCTTGTACCAAGCTGGCGCTCAGGTGGCCCCGCTTCCTTCTATCTCCATGCCAATGACGCTCAGCTGAAAGCCAGCCCCAACACTCTGTCCTTGAACATGGCGGACGGATAGAAACTCACGATGGCAGCTGCATGCAGCTGCAATGATCAACTAGATTCATTTTTTGGCCTGACTGTCCTGGCTCTAGTGTTCTCAACCTTGCTTGGCTAGGGTTTTAACTGGCTGCTAATGACTGCTGATGCATTCATTACAGTATCGGCAACACCTTCAGACTAAGTTTCACCAAAACACGATGCAGTGGACCTGAGGAAACAGACCTTGTCTTGGCAAACTTTCGGAGCGAACTTTGAGCAGAGCTTGCGGTAGAAATGCCTGGAGGTACCGCAGATCCCCACCTGGGACCAGAATAGCCCAAAAGCATCCCACCGCATCCCACCGCAGAATCTAAGAGTTTGGGACTGAGTAGCATCATCTCACGTGTGTTGCAGACAGGGAGGCTGTATTTTGTAGGTGGTTGCCTTGGTTACTTGCATGTTCTTGCTATCTAAGGTTTTGCGTTTGAATATTTGCAAATGAATGCACATGATGGATGCCACCTTGCACATGACCTTACATGAGACTTCATGTAGGAACAAATGCAGCCCCGCTCCTTTGGACCACTGACAAATCCAAGTCAGCAAATCCTTGTGGCAGGTGAGATAGCACTGCGTTCTTGTGAGAGGTGGTCTCATTAATTTACAGAGCGCAGCAGAGTGCACGTAAAGTCCAGAGGCTGGTGATTTCTACATATTTCGTCATATTTCTACTGTCCTTCGCCTGTGGTGTCCAGATTTGAGAGATCACAAGTGAGGAACTAATCAGTTCATTGTGCCATTCACAATGTTGGGAGATGTTGGGAGCCAAAAAGATCCCAAAGAACTGAAGACATATCATGATAGACCTTGGCTGCTTCTAGCAGATGCTGGCAGTGTGTCCGGGTCGTGGAGGTACTTGCAATCGCACCATACATGAACATGAGCAAGCTAGGATGCCAACATGTTCGCACGCACACACACACACACGCACACGTATGTAATGTAATGTAGTGTAATGCAATGTAGTGTAGTGCAGTGTAATGTTATGTAATGTAATGAATATGAGCGAACATGTAAATGAGTATTTTCAACGTGCACGTAAATGTGCATGCAAATGTAAATGTGCATGCAAATGTAAATGTAATGTAATGTATGGATGTATGTGGATGTATCCAAAGTATGCAATGTGTACGTGTATGCACACGCGTGGTAAACCATTTGTGCATATTGCCGTGCCACTTACTCAGTTGTACGTGTAAACAGACTAGCCAACCAGGGGCTAGCAATGACCAGCAGGTTTTGTGTCTCAGCCTTGGTGCCATATTCATGCAGGAAGCAACAGCATGTTGAGCAGACTATATTTTGCGAGTGGTAGATAAAGACCGACCGGATGTATCCGGATAATATAATGATGGTCTGAATTTAACAAGAACCTCACATCACGTTCATGATTCACCGATACTGCAGCGTTTATCAGAAAAGGGGGTTCTCCTGACAAGACAGGAGCATCCAGTCTACGGTTAGGGTTCTAGCATTTTGGAATCGCTATGGATTTTCAGCGTGGACAGCACAGCAAGTAGCCAGCTTCGCTTTGGTTCAAGTCTATTTTTTCAGGCCTGTTGCTCTAAGACAGCACTGCCTGCGAAAAGTCAGGCGTCAACCCTCAAAGAGGGAGGTGCTTTGAACCCTCTGCTGTGGCATCTGTGGCATGTGATTGCGATCGACAAAAAGCTTTCAGAGCCCTGCCAGACTTTGAGGCTTAATGGGATTCAACGTGAATTTGGGTCTGGCTTTGTAGCGCACTGACTGCAACCACTACATATCCTCCTTAAGCGACCTTCCACCTGCAATCGCCGCGCATATATCACTTAGGTCGCCACGTGTGAGCCCTAAGGCCCTAATTTAATTCTTCAGGAGTTGAGCCCAGCGAGGGCACACTTTATACTGATATTTAAAGACACTTGCTAGTATACTACCGTAATCTACCATATACTACCCCGCTCTGCAGTTCAAACTTGTGAATTTCCTTCCAACACCATTCAACTGCGTTATTTTTTTATTGAATTCCAATGGGACTTGTTACCTGGTGGTGCGCTCTCGTCAGGGATGCCATTCTCTCCTTGGAGTGCTGCATGAGTTTTCCTTACAATCTGCCCGAGGCAATTCAATTATCTATTCTCTCATCAATGGGGATCGTTGATCTATGCAGTAGCTTGCCTAGTGCTTTAGGAATGCTCTATTCTCATGTGATGCGTTCCCTTTCTTGGCCTAGGCCAAAGTTGAAGCGCCGGAATCACTCGCACGCGCCATGCGACAAGGTACTTGGGTTCAGATCATGCAGAATGGATAACTGGCACAGACGGTAGTATGACAATCAACCATGATCAATGAATCAACGAGCAAACAAATAAAATGAACGTGTATATAGCATATACACTTAATGACACACGTACATGTCTATGGAGATTATATAGTGACTGATGGTGGAGGACGTTCAACATCCGTGGTTTTGACTCCTTCGTGACAAGCGGCCCTGGGGCCAAGATTTTGCTTTGAAAAACCGCCTTGGATTAAGCAGTCCCCTCGTGCCCAGAGATGGCCTATGATGGGCCGAGACACGTATCAAAGACAAAATGCATCAAAAAAGAGAAATCCAGCACGCATCAAAAAATAAACATATATAATATACAGGTATCAAAAAAAACATGTCCAGGTGCCACTGAGTGAGACCTCATGCGTTTCGTGCTGCAAACCTAGATCAAAAAAAGATACCCGTATCAAAAACAATATTACAGTAGTAGTAGCAGCAGTAGCAGTAGTAGTCGTAGTAATAGTAATATATAGTCGTAGTCGTAGTCGTAGTTGCAGCCGTAGCCGTAGTCGTAGCCGTAGTCGTAGTAGTAGTAGTAGTAGTAGGAGTAGCAGTAGTAGTAGTAGTAGTAGTAGGAGTAGTAGTAGTAGTAGTAGTAGTAGTAAGTAGTAGTACTTAGTAGTACTTAGTAGTACTTAGTAGTACTTAGTAGTACTTAGTAGTACTTAGTAGTACTTAGTAGTACTTAGTAGTACTTAGTAGTACTTAATAGTACTTAGTA
>Ga0126342_10014150_pt1 | contig 14101 bp, 12 predicted proteins | sample Cyp1metagenome_FD_92528 | JGI IMG/M metagenome (GOLD analysis project Ga0126342, IMG submission 92528) | Coral microbial communities from Lord Howe Island, Old Settlement Bay, Australia - Cyphastrea 1 metagenome | ecosystem: Host-associated > Invertebrates > Cnidaria > Coral ...
GGTGCCAGCCTAAAGTGGCAGGAGAACCCCTGGAATGAATTTCAAAAGGCCTATAAGGGAAAGGGCCTCAATTCTACAATTTTGTCCAGGCTGTACAAGAGCCATAAGGACCGATGACTTTAGATGCCTTGAGCCTACAAGGTGTTTTGGTGAGAGCTTTTTCCTCCTGGGTTTTTGCCATGACGGCAAAAAGGGGGAGCTCGTGTAGCTAAGAACCTTCGACCATACATGGACCATCTGTAGGCATCTTTTGATCGAGAAAAGGCCGTATTGTGCCTTGGGATTTCCGAGATTCCGTATATCCCGTTTAATGTATAATTAACCATGATAGACATGCAGAACATATATCAGGTTGTGACGGAAAAATGTATTTCATGTATATGATCATTATAATGATTCTGAAGTAGATAGAATATGGAAATTCCAAATAATATTCACTAAACATCGCATATCTTTGAAAACCAAACAAATTCATACAATTTTTATCTCTTCCAGGAATATTAGATATTTATATATTAATATATATATATATATATTTTTTAAAAAAAAATAATCATCATTATATATCATATACATATATATATATATCAGATATATATCCCATAAATCCACTGGGTGAATCATGGTGACTTTATCTCCCCAACAAATCGGTCACCTGGAGCTCGGCGGCAAGCGTCGCCCGTTCAAGGCAAAGGGCACGGTGGTCGGGCCACTCCTGAGCCAAGCGTCATAGATAAATCGCTGAAGTAGAGATTGGTTTGAAAATGGAGTATTCACATTGTGCTATCTAGCCATGGCCTTTCAATGGGCTACTGTGTTTTAGCGTGGGCTACTTGCACAATTTCCCAAATCCAGCCACTATAAAATGGCTAGCGTCAACCCGCCAACCCAACATGAGATTGGTGACCGGCTTGAATTCCCAGCTTTCCAGTCAGTTTCAACCCAAAAGGATGGCAGGTGCTGGCTCAATCACCAATTTCATGGTGGGTTGAAAAGTTGAGGCCAGCCATTTTATAGTGTGGGAGTTGGAAATCATACAAGTAGCCCACACTATTCCAAAATGGCCCATTGAAAGGCCAGGGCTGGCATTTGGAGGCATTGGAAGCAAAATCAAGGAATGCAAAAGGATTGCAGATGCTGGCTCAATCACCAATTTCATGTTGGGTTGAAAGGTTGAGGCCAGCCCTTTTTGTGGTCGCAGCACTTGGAAATCATACAAGTAGCCCACGCTATTCCAAAATGGCCCATTGAAAGGCCAGGGTTGGCATTGGGCGGTATTGGGAACGAAATGAAAGAATGCAAAAAAATGGTTTGCCCATCTTCCCTGGGCATGTCTTCACATGGCACAGGGCCGGGCTCCCGAAACATTGTGCCCCTACCCGAGGCATCTTTGATCAAATGATCAATGGCTGCGGATAAGAACAACCTGGATCATGCCTGCACTGCAAAAACCTGACCAAATCTCGACAGATTTCAGCTACAACCTTAAAATCACTATAAAATGTGGTGAGTGACCCCCTGAAGGGCTGCAGCTGGAGGTACGTAAAACGAAATATTGCATGCCTTGACCCTTCTCATTTTATAGAGGATATGTTCATGGGTATCCTACAAGCACAATGGTCTACAATTCGGTGATCACTGTGGTTTGACTTGGGATGTGTGTCCCCAACCCTAGAGGTGAACATACATCTCCAGTCGCCACTTGGGCAACCCATCGCTCTCAGTGTCCCACACTGTGCCACCCAAGGGGAAAGTCCCTGGTCGATTCTTTGGCATCCTGGCAGGCCTCAGAAAACTCGCCAAGGTCTCCATCAAATATTAGTCACTTCTAAAAGATTCATAACTATTTCCTACATATACTGTAAGTAGCAAAACATCCAATCACATCACAACACATCAGTTTTCCAGCAAAAGTATACTAGACATATTCACAAACTTTGAATCAGACTGAAGTAACACACCTTCAAATCGTGTGTAATCTTAATGAACCTGCACTGAAGATTACTCATTCAGACCTATCATCCATATTCAAATTCAGAAGTATGCATAGATATCTATATATAAATAAAAATAATCATCAGTTTTCCTATCACAAAAGTCTGGGTAAATTATCATAATTCATTGACCTGAATTAGGCTATAGTGGGGTAATCCCCCTTACAATTCATCGTTCCAGTGAGGTCACGACGTGAGCTCGATGTGATTTACCCAGAGCTACAGTTCATGGATGTGATAGGACTATAGCAATTATTAACCCATGATTATCCCATGAGTATTCTCCCATGGTAAGCTAAGTAAATCCTCCACCGGCGCCACGGCGTCAGGGCCCCCCCGGCAGTATGCCGCGCATGCCGCCCACGAGGCCCGGGAAGGTGGTGCCCATGCCAATCTGGGATGCTGCCCGTCGTGGGATCACATATATATATATATATGTCTTGGCTTGGCTTGGCTTGGCTTGGCTTGGCTTGGCTTGGCTTGGCTTGGCTTGGCTTGGTTTGGTTTGGTTTGGTTTGGTTTGGTTGGTGGTCAGCACCAGTAGGTGAGACTGGGCCCGCACTTCCCCCCCGGCCAAAGCTTGGGGTTCAAGTCGGCCATCTAGATCTAATGCAGCCAAGACCCAGCTTCTCAAGGAGAAGAAAAAAGTAAAAGAAAGAAAAGGCCGAGCAACAACGTGAAGCGCAGAATGGAACAAGAGACAGAGAAAGAAACATGAAGGTACCGCAAGGAGGCCAGAACCGGCGGACAGCAAACAAGCGCAAAGAAGATTGACGAACAGGAAAGAGGAGGAATAAAGGGGAAGGCCACACCGGACACGGGGTCAAAGGGCACCAAGGCAAAGCCAAACAACAAAGAACCTCAGCAAGAAGAATAGCGAGAGAAGATATGCAACGGCCATTGATCCTGAAAAAAGTGCCTCGTGACATGTTTCACCATCAACGGGGCCCACACGGCGGGTGGGAATTGCAGTAGCCTTGTTGGGAGGCCCTATTGCCAAGCACTAAGGCACAGCGCATGTCTGCTGAGGCGCAACAATCCCACACATACCTGGACAGGTTCTCCGAGGCTGGTGAGAAGATGATGGAAGACGACAATCAACTTGACAACTTGACAACTTGACATATAGAGGGTGATGTGCTTGTTCATCGACGATGTACATGTCAGGTGAGTCCGGTGGGCACAAACATCAAGATGTGGGATAGCTTGCTCAGTCAAATTCTGCAAAGCGAAAAGATCGGAAATGGTGTGATGGTTGATGAGTTCCATCCAAGGAACTGGATTCAGACAAGAGATGTAGGGGAGGAAGCCGCTAGGCCAACTATCTAACCGGTGTTACATTCGGAGCCTAGACTCCCGAACATCGCATGCGTTGAAGCGCGGTAGACTTCACCAGAAGTCACAAGCCAAGGAGGACAGGCAATGCTCCCAATAGAAGTGCTAAAATGCTACAAACTATTAAAAGCCTGGTTACACTCACACACTTGGCTGGGCCCATAAGCGCAGTGAAGATGACAGCCCATCAAAGCCAAGCTGTAAGTTTCGGAGAGGCTGTCCTGCCAGTTGTACCGAAGCAGCAGGAAGAAGACACAGAAGGCTCGAGCGCTGGAAGACGGATGAACAAAGGAGCAGGCAGGGAGGTTTTCAAGGCTGCTCTCTACATGCCCTGAACATCCCCGCAATTACCCCAACACCAAGCTGGAGTTCGCGTGGCGGTGGCCAACAAACAAAGAAGAAAGATAGAACTCAAGTTCTCAAGTTGGACAAAAGCGCTGGGCCTACGCCGGCAGTGAGGAAGCATGGTCACCGCCTGAAATCCCCAAAACTTCGATGTTGGGTATAGAGGGTAGCGAGGAAGGCTCGAGAAGGACATGGCTGGCAATGCAATGAGACTCCGAAAACCATACCCAAAAAGAAGGAAAAGGCCAGCAGCAGTGCGACAGTGAAAGGACGAAGGTGAAAGGTTGCGAGCAAGAGATCACAACCATCTGCAAACTAGATGGAACCTACCAGTAGTCTAGAATCAAGTAATGAATGGGCTCTGTGAAGCAATGACAAGATTGCTGACGCTTCGTTGGGCACATGGCCAGGGAAAGGGGAATGACAAGAAAGAAAGGAAGGCATGGCATAGCATCATAGAAGAGCACCTCAAAGAGCACAGCGAGGCCAGAAGAGCCACACCGCGGCCAGCAACAACAAAGCACAACAAGAAAGAGCAGAAGAGTGTTGGATTCAATACCGGGCCTGAAGGGGCACGCTGCGGCGAGCAACAAAGAAAACGACAAGAGTGAATAAGGGCACCGGCCACTCAGAAGCCAAAAGGGCCGAGAAAGCTGCAAGACAGACGCAAGGACCACACAGTGGCCAGACCGGGGCCAGAAACAAAGAAACACGACAAGGAATTATAACGATGAGAAGGGGTGCCAGAAGGGCCACGCCACGGCCAGCAACAAAGCACAAAGCACGACGAGAAAGAAGAAGGATGAAGAAGGGTGAGGACCACACGGGGGCCAGAAGGACCACGCGGGGGTAAGCAACAAAGATGCAAAGGACATCCCACTGGACGATCCCATTGGACATGCCACTTCTACCAATTCGGCCCGCAATTCATCCTGTTCATGCGCGAGGGAAGATGGCAGTGTCGGGGAAAAACTTCAGTGGATTCATGGTTGCACTATTTTCAGACAAACCCGCAACCCCAAATAGTTATCAAATACCGGTACAATCTAAATAGATTGTAAATGAGTCTAAATGGTTGCTGGTCACCTTCCAAACTTGCAAGAGCTCATGTTGTGCCAAAACTGTTTGAAAGTTGTGGTTTCTATTCAAACCGGTTGTTGTGACTTGCCTCTCCACGATGCTTACCCTAGGTCAACTTTGCAAAGTACGGCCGTGGATGTGTGCGGTGGATGTTAAACACGCCACCTCACCTTTCAGTGTTTGGGCCTCTGTAGCACGCTTGAGTGACTCACAGTAGGCACTCAGGGTTGGGCCGTCCCCAAACCGAAGGGGATATATTTGTATGTGTATATATATATACACATACAAACACATATGTTTTGACTTTACGGGTTCAGTGTGTACAGTGTACAGACATGCGTGCCTTGTTTTTTCTCTACAAAAAGGTATTTGTTGCAACTGGTATAAATGCAAACCGCCAAACTTTCCAACTTGGGGGTTACCTGTAGGCTGGAGTAGTTGTAGTGGCTATCAATCATATCCAGGTGGCACCTAACCCAGCAAAATTTCTATGACATAATCAACCCAAAACAATGAAGCATCAGTGGAACATGACACCAATTAGCTAACTTTTGTGACTATTGCAGATGTCCTGATTTTCCAGTTCACCTTTTTTTGAAATTCCACTTCACGGTTACTTTATGGGCATACAACCCACAAAACAACATGGAACATGCTTGGGTATGCATGCGTCCTCTAAGACCATGTGTCCTTTATATACGACTCTATGATCCCAATAAAAACAAAATAAGATTAGAAACTCTTACTCTCCGAAGGCCCGGCTGTGGCAACACAGCGCCGGCGCCTCTTTGTTGGTTTTTGCCAAGCAGGAAATTTGCAGAAAGTCCAAGATGGGCTGCAGCCGCATGTCTGACAAGCGCAAACAACAAAATCACTGAGGAAAAGGATTTCTACCAAGGTACAAGTAAGGGTGTATATTTATATATATATACATATATTTCGTCTGAAAACATGATCGTCCAATGATTTCCGTTTCTGCCACCTCATACTGTACCCTTCGGGTTCTGTTAGACAAGGCGGCTTGGGTTGAGATTGGGTTCATCTTCTAACCGACTGTAAATTCAAGCAAGACCTGGTGGAAGAAGGACGTGTCCGATTCCCAAAATCTGTCAGGTGATTTTTGCCTTCAATTAATATATGTCTAGTCAAGCCAAGAACTGATCCAGTCAAATCAAGTCTTCATGTCTGCAAAGAAGGTTTGGAATGCAGACATGCTCGATCCCAAATGCTACATGTACAGGTATTCACCGACATTTATATGTCCTGTTTGGGATAAGTAAGTGTATGTTGATGCCTCTATATTCTATAGTAACACATGCGGCATGATCAAAATATGGTATAATGATATGTGGCGTGGTCATTCATCCCATGCCATTGGAATCGAAACATATTTAATTGTGAGTATGAATCCCTATGAATGGACTGATGACCATTCCAAAAAACTGGGCAATTTATACAAGTATACCCAAGTCTTGACCATGGCACATATTATGTGAAACTGACCCAGTATGCCCTTGGATGCTGGATGCTGGCAACCCTCAAGGGCCCGGACGGAGGGCTCCGTCAGCTATGCCTCGAGGGGCGTTGAACCACCCAGGTTCCCAGAAAGCAATCAAAAACCTGCTGGCGTTCTGAGCATCAACCGGCATTTTAGCATCAAACGTGGGGGGTGAGAGTTGACTACAATGTCTTGCTTGGATTATCGAAGGAAGTTTAGAAGTCAAACTTCCCACAATATTATGGACAGATGGAAAAGCAGAGGAGGAAAGAGTCAGGGAAGAGAAAGAAGAGAAAGAATCGGCAGACAAAAGGTACAGGTGCGCGAAAAGTCGCGAAACAATGTGTTTTTCCAATGTTGTGCAGCTCTGGAGGCTCAAAAAAGTAGGCTCGCTAAAGTGGCGGGCGTGGAGCCATCTGGCCAGATGAGAGATGACAAATTGCACGCCTGGAAGTCAAAAACCTAAAAGCCTAAAAACACCTCACGTACAGAACAATTTTGGCAGTGGGAGGGAATGTCGAAACAGTGCACACCATTGTGGAACGAAGCACATATGGAGGTAAAAATGTTAAAGGCGCAACATTCTCGGACAACTTTTGGAAGTTCAGATGTTCAAACACGCCGCTGTGGCGCGAACACATTTAAAAGTAAAAATGATAAAGCATGCCATTTTCGGGCCACTTTTGGAAGTCGAGGTGCTCCAAGTCAAAATGTACAAAACACATCAGCTCGCTGAAAAAGTGCACGCACTTGTGCCGCGAAGCACATTTCCAAGTCAAAATGGTACGAGCACCACTTTTGGACGTTCAGATGTCGTTTCGCGTGGCAGGCGCAAGGGATTGTGCACCTTGTCTAAAGTGAGCAAAACGTGAGGGTTTTGTAGCATTTCAAAACACGATGGCAGGTGGGACATTTGAAGGGAATCTGCAAAGATGCATTTTGCGCGTCAGGCGCAGTACAAAAGACACATGAGTCAGACATGTTAGGAGGTCAGGGCGCTGATTTCCTGACAGGGGTTTCATTTTGGAGCATCAGATCTTCAGGTTTGCTGAGGTGGTTTTGCGTGACAGGTGCAGCACTTCGTATGACCTGTCCTCACTTTTTCGTGGCACGATTGAATGGAAAAATCGCAAAACGAGGCACTCGACTTTCCATTTTTGAAGGAAGTCTCACTGTATTGCTTCATTTTTGATGTTGTCAAGTTCCAAAATTGAGGAAGCCTGGCAGAATTTCATCGCTTTGGCGCTGGGAACTTACAATTCTTGAGCAAGTCTGGCAGAATTTCTTGGTTTTGGAACTGTGCACAGCCATTTTTTGAGGAAGTCTCGTAGAATTGCTTCGTTTCACAGAGAGAGACAGAGACAGACAGACAGACAGACAGACAGACAGAAAGAGAGAGAGAGAGAGGTAGTACTACTGTTATAATATTTTCCCCCACTAAAATTGCCATGTGGGGGGTATATCCCATGTTCAGCAGACTCATATCCCTAGAATTGTGCGGAAATTGCCACCGGATCATGAACATCCTCTAAAGGGAGATCAAGGAGATCTAATTACTGGTGCCCCCAGTCCCTTGTGGGAAAACACGTGGGTTTACCAAGGCATTAGGAGAGTTCATGTTTAAAAAAAAATATTCCACACCTACAATGACCTATCTTCTGGAGGCAATGAAAGCCAATGCGCTGAGAACGCGCTGAGATTCGATCATCATGCTGTAACTGTAACTGGCCATGTCATGTTGAGGACAACTATGCATTGAGAATTCCTGGGTCCATACCAATTTCCGAGACCAAAAAAAGTGTTGCTCGTTGGTGTTTTTTTGTGGCATCCCTGAAGAATAAGTCACGGACAATCATGTCCCAAGAAGGCCGTGAACAAAAAGATGCTAAAACCAACAACCTGGTACAGGAGTCGCCTCTTGTTTTGTGCCTTCATTTCTGTGGTTCCCACGCATTGTCCCCATGAAAAATGGCATGTCCATTGCCATTCATGTTTATATAGATTTTGGAGTGAAATCAAAGTTTGATCACATCCCCGTCATATCATCATTATATCCCGTTTAAAGTGGTGGGTTTGGTACCACCATACCCTACACCATCTACCACGTAGTATCTCCGTTTCATTGGGGATCTGCCAAGAGACTCGCGAAAGTGCGCTTGAGGTTGTCATCTGAGCAATCCTCATGAGAGAAGGACGTGGTGGTTTCGCTGCATCACTAAGTCTTAAGTCTGTGTATTTTATAGGAACCTTGATGTTCAACAATATCTCTCTATATATATATATATAGACACATATACGTAGTATGTCATGACTGATATATCATGATATATCTATAATATATCATAAGTCTGACAGCCAGTTTGTCCCATGTCATCCTTTGTAATCATCTATCCTGTTGAAAGTTTCAAAGGCCCCCACCTGCCGGTTGATGCGCAACCCCTTCCGAAAGATGCGAAAGAAACCCACTTGATCTGAGCCGCGGATCACGCTTCGGGGTCCAGGGTCCGGAGATAGCGGATCGGAATGGAATAAACGCTTACACATGTCTAAATGGTTGGTAATTGCCTCAATTCATGTCATTTCATGACATGTTGTAAATGGTGTAAACGCACCTCATTGTTTTCACTGTCCAACTGTTCTATGTAAGACTACGTATGTTAAGGGCGCAAAAAAAAAGGTATGTTGGGCCTAGCGGGTCATGTCCCTTTTGGTCCCAGTCCATCAGCTGTCAAAAAATATGTTTGCGATTCTTGTTGTTGTGTAAGTCTAAATGCAAAGTGGGGTAGTCTATACACGTCCAGTTTCGGCAGAAACACATCTGGTTAGGTGCACATGTGTGTGGATCAACGAAAAAAAGGTCATCGTCGTCAGCAGTAACAACATCAACGTCCTCTCCTTGTCATAATAGTAATAATAATCGTTATCATCACCATCATCATCATCATCATCATCATCAACCTTCCTGGGTTCCCCTGCCAACAGTGTCACTCGCCTGAACATGATGCTAACTGCCCATCGGACAGCTGGCACCCAAAGAGCCAAAACTCAACATGGGTTTGTCTCAAAATCATGGGGAAAAAACAAATCCCCTGACTTATCAGCATGCTATTCCCAATTAAGATATGAGATTTTGGGGGTATTCCTCATGTTCAGACCATCTTCCACGAATGAACGTCGACATCGATCCGGGTGATAAACCTAATGTGATCCTTTTGAAGGGATTTGCAAAGGTTTACCTTTGGTGAGTTGGGATCTGAAATAACCAGGGTCACAGCCCGGAACGTGGAAACGTTGGTCCGTTGGTCCAGTGCATGTCAATGTTGGTTTGAATACAATCATCTGTTTGGTGGTTTCAACCCCTCTGAAAAATATTCGTCAGTTGGGACTATTATTCCCAATATATGGAAAAGTAAAAAATGGTGCACATATTGAGGTCTGCACTAATGTGGTAAACCAAATGCCAAAAGCAAAGCATTTGCTGGTCATTTTACATCATCCCAAGGGGTAGACCGGTAGACCCAATGACCCAAGTGCCACCTCGGCTCTGACCCTGTCTTCGACCTGGCTTCCAGTGGAGCATCCCCAGTTCCACCATGATTGGATGTAACCCGACTATGAAATTCAGTGGAAGCCCTGTCCAACACAAGAGTTTCTTGAGGAACAAACCATGAATACAACACAACCGCTGTATATTAGTGTATGTGTATATATATATATATAAATTACACGTGCGACTGAAAAATAACATGCGCCTTCTAAAAAACATCCCGGCAAGAGACCCCAAACAGTGTGTAGTTTGGATCCTAAAGGGAAAGGTTGAAAGGACCCAAAAACATATAAACATCAGTGGCTCCCAGCTGGCAGGACAAGAGCGACCCTAGTAGTGAAAGCATGGTGTTTATTGTCAAGGCGGTCTCTGGAAGGAGAGATACCAGGTTAGATTCCGCAAGTTCCTTTGCGAAGATCTCTGTAGGATATTGTGCGCAAGATTTTCCTTACAGGTTTTCTGGAGAAGCTGCTGTGCAAGATCCCTTTGTAAGGCTATCTGTACAAGGCGTCTAAAAGAGATCTCCACAGAAGATCTGAGTAAGAGATCTCAAAGCAAAATCCCTTGTCAAGCTATCTGTAAAAGGTCTCTGAGCAAGATCTCTGTTCTCTTCACCAGGTCTCTGCACAAGATCTGTTTAAGAGGTCTCCTGGCAAGATCTCTATAAGAGACCTCTTGGCAAGATCACTACACAGATCTCTATAAGACGCCTCTTGGCAAGATCTCTGTGCAAGCTCCCTATAAGAGATCTCTTGGCAAGATCTCGTGAAGAGATCTCTGTAGAAGCTCTCTATAAGAGCTCTCTTGGCAAGATCTATGTAAGAGACCTCTTGGCAAGAATTTGGCAGGATCTCTGTACAAGATCTCCACAAGAGGTCTCTTGGCGAGATCTCTTTATGAGGTCTCTGTAGAAGCTGTCTATAAGAGCTCTGTTGGCAAGATCTCTGCAAGGGACCTCTTGGCAAGATCTCAACAGACCTCCATGCAATGTCTCTGTACAAGATCTCTATAAGAGGTCTCTTGGCAAGCTCCCTGGACAAGCTCCCTATAATAGGTCCCTTGGCATGATCTGTTTCAGAGATCTCTGCACAAGCTCTCTATAAGAGCTGTCTTGGCAAGATCTCGGGAAGAGACCTCTTGGCAAGATCTTTGTACAAGATCTCTATCAGAGGTCTCTTGGCAAGATCTCTGTACAAGCTCCCTATAAGAGGTCTCTTGGCAAGATCCCTTGAAGAGATCTCTGCAGAAGTTTGTATAAGAGCTCTGTTGGCAAGATCTCTGTAAGAGACCTCTTGGCAAGATCTCTTGACAAGATCTCTATGAAGGCTCTCTGTACAAGATCTCTATAAGAGGTCTCCGGGGCAAGATCTCCAATCTCTCTATAAAAGACCCCCTTGTCAAGATCTCTGCACAAGATCTCCTTAGTCTTTGACTATCAAAATGAACACCGCGCCACAACGAGAGCGATCTGAGGCCCAAAGTGACGAGAGGGTTGCGCGAGAGGTCTCCCGGCAACCGTTTCGTGCGAGACTGTCCGTCAAAAACGGAAGATGAAGGACCTTTTGTGCTGTAAGGGTCACCAAATCTGCCGGACACGGATGAGAACACCTCGAATAAACACCCGGCCTTACAGTAACCCCTACCGTAAGAACCCCAAGTGTGGCCACATTTTTTGACAACCCCATAAATCCAGATGCTGGGCGCTGTGCTTCGATTCAATTTCTTTAGGGCTTTAAAAAGAGAACATAGAATTCATAGCGATATATAGTGATTAATAGTTAATATGTTATAATATGTTAATATCACCACTAATCTTTGGCCTCCTAGCCAGTACAAACATCATGTCACCATTTCGCTTCACACCACCCACCTGGCAGGGTTTCAACCCAAGGCGTCGCAAGGATGTGCGCACGGCGCGGCCAACCTAGAGCTGATCTCCTAGGATCTGGAAGAAAACGAGCGAAAACATCGGGATGTAAAGCATTGTAAAGCTATTGGAAGATGGGATGCAGCCAATCCGAACCACGTTTGATCTGATGAATCTGAAGGTGTTAGATTTGATCTGATTTGACCACAAAATTGACAAGAGTCAACATTCAACCATCCAAAATCATCCCAAGTACTTGGCAAATATTGGGATGTATCTAAAACTCGTAACAGGTGGGAAAATGTCGGTGGCTGCCATCGTCCAATTGGCAGTTTCCTGGCCACAGTCTTCAATATATCATGAAAAACCGTCAAGAGGTTCAGCATCAATTCATCAATTCGACCATTCATCATCATACCCTCTGGTAAATTAACATAGACCCTGAAAATCACCATTTTTTGGAGGAAACTAATCTTCCAACCCCTATCTACCAGGGTCTATGTTGATTTACTGGAGGTTATATTTAAATGACTGGTGGGTTCTCAATGGTCCCGCAGTTTTAAGTCAGCCATGTGGCGGCATGAATTGGGTCATACTTGGCTGGGTGCTATTCCCAAGCTCGAAGGGATACGGGGTCATGGTTGGTTCTCTTTCAAGGTTCCATTCCAGCCTGGTTTGATAAAAAGATCCACCCTGCACTAGAGATGATTCTCCTATTTGGGCTTGTCTCGAAATAGGGTCTGGTGAATCATCGTGTTCCCTATAAAAATTGCCATAAGTTGGAGACTATACGTACCCGGGACGTACCCCATTGTCAGTCTGATTGTCAGACAAAAAAACAATATCAAGTTGGTGGTTACTGCATATATTCCATCGGATCTGATATTATGTCCTCATTATATCCCCATGATTTTCCTCATGATTCATGCCATTTGGGCCCTTAATTGCCCATTTTCAGGGCCACGTGAGCTGTTTGGTCAAACCCTATGTCATTCCTACCATTCAGGTTGCTGTTTGGTCACGGCTTTTTATAGGGTTTTCCCATCATGGACTGTGATAATCTCCAATAATGTTGGTAAAGCAATAAACCACCTATATCTTGATGTACCAGCCATAAAAATTCTAAGTGATTGGGGATGGTGGATCCTATTGCTTTACTAACATTAGATTGGGTAGTATCATCCCTAATATCCCCTATCATCAAACAATACTTAGCGGTCACTCAGCCATCGGGCCTCAGCCATCACCTGACACAGAAAGAACCAATTTCTGGGTCGGTGGTTTCAATCATTGGTGGAAGAGGAATTGCTTCCGGAAACCATGGGCTTTCTTTACTGCCGGAAACCATGTGCTTTCTTTACTGATTAAAATCGAAGGCGTGCCTATCGTTTTTTTCTTGGAACCCTTCTGGGATTTTAGCAAATCACTGGAAACACTGCCTTTGTCACCTGCGATATAGAAGTCAACAAAAAATGTAAAAGAATCAAACCATCATGCTTTTTGGATCCCCTTGGAATCTTGGAAATCTGGTGGTTTGGGGGTTGGAAATGTTCGGCGTTCCAGAGGATTCCAGAGGACACGCTGAACACATGTCCGACGGCAATGTAGTCGACCTAATAATTCATCCCATTCACAAACCATTGGGGTCATTTTACATACCCTCGGGTAAACTAACATAACTATGGAAAATCACAATTTTTAATGGGAAAACTCACTATTTCAATGGCAATTTTCAATAGCAAACTGTTAGTTTGCCAGAGGGTATTCCACATAGGAATTCTCCTAATTGGTTCATCCCACCCTTCAACCGCTTGGATGGAAAGATATGGAGCCTGATCGATCGGCCGGTTGTCTCGAAGCTTCCCCTGGGACACAAAGGACAGCCACTCCTGCGGCAGCCCCCTGATTTTCAAGCAGATGCATCCAACAATGCATCCAACAATGCATCCAACAAATGTGGGATTTGACATTTTCCTGGACAATTGGGTAGCTTCTGAATGAATGGATTCCTCAAATTCCTCCAATGGGTCGATTTCACATATGTCTTGGCCAAAAACCTCGATCTATGGAGGCAGGCCGCTGAGTCCATTGAGATCATCCCACAATTTACCATACGCTTCAAAATCCGGGCATCCTGGTGAACACCAAGGAAACGATATGAAACCCATATATCAGCGCGAATATTCCATTATATATATATATATATATATTTATAGTTTATATATTATTATTGTTATTATTATTATTATTATTTTATATATATATATATATTAAATTATATTAAATGATATTATATTATATTATATATATATGATATATATATATATATAATATATTATATTATATATAATATATATATATTATATTATATATAATATATATATAATATATAATATATATATAATATATATAATATAATATATATATATTATATA
>Ga0126342_10014151_pt1 | contig 14101 bp, 12 predicted proteins | sample Cyp1metagenome_FD_92528 | JGI IMG/M metagenome (GOLD analysis project Ga0126342, IMG submission 92528) | Coral microbial communities from Lord Howe Island, Old Settlement Bay, Australia - Cyphastrea 1 metagenome | ecosystem: Host-associated > Invertebrates > Cnidaria > Coral ...
CCAATTTGCCTGTTTTGGGCCGAACCTACCTCTGTATGTCGGCAACCTACAGCCTACCCCTGTATGTCGGCAACCTACAGCCCCTAAAGCCTCCAACTTGCCTGTTTTGGGCCGAACCTACCCCTGTATGTCGGCAACCTACAGCCCCTAAAGCCTCCAACTTGCCTGATCTGACTGTTGCATTTCCCACGATTAAAAACAGCTTTCTGCGGGCTTGGCTGGTCGGCCTCCTTGGCCTCGGGGATGTGCTCCAAGACCTTCATCGCTCATCTGTATCATTAAGACACTTTTTGACTTTTTGATGCTGTTTTTTCTCACAAGGTTGGAAGCAGAGGTTTTCAAAGGCCGTAAATAGTTTGGCCAGCATGATTTGATCTTTCACTTGAATCCACTAACCCTGGACATCGCATGCCCTCCTCAAGGCACAGAAGCCAGTCGAAGCGCCTGGAAAGGTGGAGGAATCCGTTTAATCACAGCAGTCCAGAGTGGTACGGAATCATTTCCTGAAATGACAAGGGCTTGTGGGCAATCACAAGGAAGTCACAAAGAATTCAAGAATCTACTGCTCATATTTCAGACCTAACACTGTTCTTCCATCCCTTCAGCTTTGCCTGCCGAGGTCAAAGTACTCATCGAGTCTTTGTGTTTGCACCTGGTTGCATCAGTGTTAGTGTTGCAGCTCAATACTTCGCGAATCAGTCGATAGTGACTTTTCAAGACTTAATCATGTTTTTGGATGTCATGTTTCTGGGCAATATCATGCAATATCATCTTCCCATCTCTACATGGCCCACTGCTGTGCTGGGGGTTCCAAACGGCACCACCAGTGTACAGAGCAGCTTTTGGAGATCCATCGAAAGCTGAGCAGCAATAACTCAGTCCAGCAATAGTTCCAATGAAGCTCTGCCAGTATTCAATCAACGATCCCTTGATGGAACCTGGATAGGCAATTGCAACTATGTTCGCAAGCATTTCTTGGCCGGGTGCCTGCTATCAAGTGACACTGTGAGCACTGCAATATGACATGACAATATTGAAGAAAAAAATGTAAGAATAAGCAAACGTGTATGGTTGCATTCACAGCGTTGTGCAGTCACTTCCCAAACTCAGCATCCAGCTCGCCCGTCTTGTTGAAGAACTTACAATAGTGCCCACCTGAGCACAGGATTAAGAAGTGGATCTAACAGCGTTTAACAGGACGACATAATGAAAAATTGTATATTCCAACAACAAGAGAAATTGAGAGAAACACCTCTAACCGCTCTAACCCCCTGGGCCCTGTCGACCTGCTTCTTTTCACCAGCTTCCCTGTCTAACAGCCGACCTAACAGCCGACCAAGGGACCCCCAGCGCCGAAATCCGCAACGCTGGTGTGACAACCATCGCCATGGCTTGCTGGAGGTGGCCACAGGCGCACCAGAGAAGCCAACAAGGCATGGTCCAAGTGCCAACCATTCGTCAGGTTTCGAACCTGTCACGAAGCTGAACTGGTCAACCAGGTCAGACCGTGCCGGTATGGAGTGCCAAGATGTGCCAAGTGGAAACAGGTCGGCAGCGGCAATGAAGGTCATGTCCATGAAGGCACCTCCCCCATCCTGCAGCTTTGCCCATGAGCACCCATCAACATGGATCACTTTGACGGTGTTTGACGATGTTTGGATCTACTGGATCTACTCCTGCAACAAATACACCTACACCTAGATCACCAAGCAGATTTTGCAAGAAGGATCAAGAGGGCATAGAGAACCACCCAAAATCAGAAAAAGAAAAGAAAGGATGCATTTAGGGCACCAACAGAGAAAAGACAAACCGCACCTATGAAACTATCACGAAAGTGGCTATAGCGGACACTGGAAGCCAGCCTCCTCTGTAACTTATCAAGGGGAAGTTGTGTTATAGCTCATCTCCTCAAGTAATTCCTCAAGTGATGGCCATATCAATGGAGCAAAGGATATCTGAAGCTCCATCCTGGTAGGGCGAAGGAGACGCCTCTGGCAACCTTAGATCCAAGGCAATGAGCTAAACCACTGAGATGCACCATGGAAAACCCAAAAGGTGGATGAAAGATTGATTTGTCCAGTTGATGTCGTTGATGTTTCCCAAAGGTCAAAATTCTGAAGCAAAATCCTTCAAAACACTTTGGCCGCTTGGCCAAAGGTATCAAAGCCTTTTCGTACTTTCCAGGCTAGTTGATGTCATGCCACCAAAATGACTGGCCAAGTTATCCTGTGCGCGATGCTTCCACTGGCTTCCACTGGGTTTCACTGGGTTTCACTGACACGAGTTCCAGAGATCCTGGGTGTGTCGATGCGAGCTTGTCCAGCGTCAGTCTCACCTCAAGGCTACAGAAAAGCAGAGAAACACAGAAGAAAAAAGTTGAACCTCAATATTACAAGTCCAGGCACAATTCCGTGGAACTGAAGATGTTAATTCCAAAACTTTCCTGGGCAGAGAATATATTCGCAAGGAAGAACAATCCCACTTCTCTTGAGGTTGGTGAAACCTTCATCATTGCTAAAGACACAAATCCTTAATGTGAAACCCAACTCGTGAGGAAGCCGCCCCATCACCGTTGACGCCTTGCAGAGGTCATGCACAAATCACCAGCTGCGACCCAGCCTCGGCAAAGGCATCTGCAAACTGCGCAGCAGCAGTCAGGACATCTATCCTCAGCTGCTCAGCTGCTCAGCTCAGCTGCTGTGCATGAATCTTTTGCTCCACTGTTTCTCGCCAAGATTCAACAGTACAAAAAGAAAGGCCCAAGAACTTCCTATGATGCCGAAATATGCCGAATCGCCAAAGTTTGTGACAGGCCATGAAATCGACAGTCTTCGCTGGTGGATGTCAGTCTAGCTATTGGATCCTTTTACAGGATAGCTCTCAGCAGCCCACGTCGGAAGCAAATGGCGCAGCACATCAGTAGAGGTCTGACAAAATTGCAAATCCCCGCCGACGTGTCGAATCCCATGTGACGCAGGTAGTTCACGGTTGCTCAAGCATCTTCAAAAAGGATTTAATTGGCATCCCCAGGACGCGTGCTTCTCATCCTTCGTAATCAACTCCAAAGTCTAATCAAAAATCCAACTGGTTTGGTTGTTTGGTTTTAAAACTAGCAGAAATATTGAGAAAAAACCTGGCCCATCGGCAAACCCAAAAACTCCCTGCGCCCAGCCTCAAAGAGCGACATCCGCGAGTGATAAACTGCCGAGAGCTGTATCTTATGGACCTGTCTCAAGCGTCAAGCAGTGTCAACTGTCACATGGCTGTGGGTCAAAATAACTTGGGCTTCAACTGGATCCCAAAAATAGGATAAAATAGGATAAAAATAGGACAAGACACATTATTTCTTAGGATTAAAACAACTCATAAGGATTGAACCATCCGGGGTTGACATGGTGTCATCCAAACCTTCACCAGTGGAGATGCTTGTAGCATTCTCCTGGTCTCCTGCAAACTACCTGGAGGACGCATTCTGAGTTAGGACATTTTTTCATGTGTCCTTTCCCCAAACTTGATATCATTACTCGTGTCACTATTTTATATGGTTGATCATCATGACTAGTGACTGATGTATATTATGCTATTTATGCAACAGTGTTTGCGGAGTAAAGTAGGAAACATATGGAAACAACTGGAAAAAAAAAAAACATATGTCGCAAACATTTACTGAGCCCTTTTGGTGAATTGATTTTCTGCCTTTGCTCGGCCCAAAAGATCCAACCTCCTCTGAGAGTTTCGCTGCCCAGGTCACAGCATAACCTCAGCGAACATCGGCCACCGGTTGTGTCGCCTTTGGGGGTCGTCCTGAGTCTGGGACCCAAATTATTTCGCAGGTCAGGATACAAGCACCTGCAAGCAACGACACGAATAGTGCCTTACAAGGCCCGTGGCAGGGCATTGTGGCCAACTTGTTGGGAAGTTGATGGAAGAAGGGTAGTGAGAACATTTTGGACATTGAAACAACCATGGCATTCAGAACAGTTTTGATGCTGCTTACAAAATGTAATTGCTTTATATTGCCATTTCAGGGTCAAGGATGTCTTGAACCCCGAGTGTTGTTTGCTCGTGCAACATCCCATTGCAACCAGTAGTTGTAGAGTCGACTGCCTTGTCCCTGGTTCTCCCACCACACACACATTCAGTCACGGGAAAAACGTCGAAGCTCAGCCTTTCTCCATGAACCATGACCAACACGTGCAGAAACTCCATCACTTGTTGAGTTGTCCTGAACGAATGACGTCAAGGTGCAAGTGAACACGTGGAAGGTTGGTGCTGTAGTCGACATGCAAAAACAGATTGTGACTCTCAAATATGGACATTCGGAACATCCCATTCCCGTTCATCAGCTCACTTGCACAACAAAGCACCCAAATGGGATCCTCTGGGTGTGTTTCCCAGTTTTTCCCAGCCTTTGCATCTCAATCACAGGCTGCAAGAGAGCGTAGTAATTGGAAGAGCTAAACCAATCTTCCGGAGTCTGGCCTCCCAAAAACCCCAACAGCAGGCTGTGGTCAATGACGTCAATGCCCCAATCACCAAAAACATCGAATGAAAGCTCCATCCTTTGACTTTCATCGTGACATGTCCATTCAACAATTGCTACATGACACTCTGGATATGAATGCTTTAGTGTTCAATGTTGCTTCAGGCATGCTGCCAGTGAAAGTTGCATTTGGTTCAACTTGGACATCTCAACTACCCTCTCCGTCCTGTTTGGATGATGTAATACCCTCCCCAAATCTCGCCTTCAAACCCGATACCAACCAAAATGTCCTGACAACACACAATTCTGCCGAGACTTTCGTCGAAATGAAAGTGGTACTTTTCAAAGCATGACATAGCACGACCTAGCACTACAGTGATGTGGCACCTCTGATTTTGTTCGAAGCGTGAGATCAGGAGTCTCAGTGGAATTCTAGGCAAGCATCGCCTCCCATCTCTTTGGGAGTAAAGGCTTTCAAAGCCAAAATGTCTTGATCACCAATTGGTATGGGATAATTTCGCTGATGCATCTTAAAATACAAAGGATGATTCCTAAGCCATTCACCATCTGCTACATGAAGCTTGGACAAATCCAAGCCACTTTTGCTTTCTAACTGGCGCATTGGCCGAGGTTTGCGTTCCTGCACCCGGCCCTCAGCCGTTCGCAGGCGCTTCTTGGGGCGTGCTGCCTCTTTGGCACTTTCTTCGGCCATGCGATCATCTTGCACACAGGAAACTGGTCCACCGGCAGCATCTTCCACTGCCTGGGGATCATAATCTCAATCATCCCATCTTACGATATTTTAAGACTTTAAGATTTATTCCAACAATTGAAAAGAAATTAGGGAAAAGAAACTGTCAGAATCCACAGTTCTCAGTCCTCATCTTCCAGCGGCTCAACCTTTGTGGCGTCCATTCTTCGCAAGCGCTTGCACTTGCTGAGCCTCTCTTCTTCTTGCTGGTTGACTTTCTCAATCCGTCGCTCCGTCCAGGCCTGCACGGACGTGACAACGTGACGACGTGCACGGAAAGGAGATTCCCGAAGACTTCTTGGAGTCGCTTCAAACAACAAGAAATGTGGATAAAACTTCCTACCAACATTTATGCAATATACGGGTATCACATCTCAACTTGGGACGGTCTACTATCCGCACAACGACAAGCAAATTACGGCAGCAAAACGGGAAGATTCACGTGTTCGATCCCTTTGGAGAGGCCAGTTCTGAAAAAAAAAAAAACAGCTATCTTTGGCCAAAAGACTTCCTTTTAATGGTTGCAAACTCACCGTTTTGAAGCCCTGAGCCTCCATGTTCAAATGTCTGCAAACTGCCAGCATGTCTTTGTATATTGTACCCTTGGAGCTGATGAAGCAAGACCGAACTTCGCCTGCGGCAAGAAACTGCTGAAGTCTACCGACAGGGTCAACCCAGCCTGCCTTTCATTTTGTGCTTCCAAAGTTGCTATCTGAATTTGATTGGAATCCTGTTTCTCCCCATCGAAACTCTCAACAATGTCATTAGGTCCTTGATCTTTTCATATCTGTTCCATGTTTCTCCGGTGGCTTTGTCGAACAAAAGAGAGTGCTTTCCCAATTCATGGCCATTCAAGAACAGGGAACATGATTTTCTCAAATTGATAATGTTGGAGCTTCCCAACATTTTCCGACCTACCCTGTAGCAAACTAACATAGATATGGAAAGTTCTGAAAAGTTCGCGTTTCACCAAGTGGTGGATTTTCAGGAATTTTGGTATCTTCGTTAGTGTACCGAAGGTCTTCGGATAGTCTCCAGCCTTGGAGTTTGTGGTAGCCGATTTGCCATGTCCGTGGCAGTTCATTTGGCCAATGTTCAATGAGCGCATTGCCCACCCGCAGGTTTTTGCCGTGCTGATCCAAGGGTTTCAATCTGCGTCCCACGTTGACTTCCTATGATTCAATGGCGTTGTCCAGGGAAAATCATGGGAAACTGTGGGTTTTGAGGACTATCAAATCTAGGTTTTTACTGCAACTGTTCCCTTAAATACAAAACCAATGCCATGAAAGAACACAAAAGACATCGAAAAGGATGAAAAAGCGGGGTACTTAGTAAAGGACTCCAAATAAATTGAGGATCCGGAAAGTGTGAAGAAACTGTCGTGCCGTGAAAACTGATCACAATTGCGACCAAAACTGGAATTGTTTCGTACCTTGTACATAAGTAGGGAGTGGCACCGAAGGGGAAAAATCCATAAAATTCTGACCCCACTTCAAATCCAAGTGTCCATGCTTTCCTTGTTCTTGACCTCTAAACGTCTGTGACCTTTCGGTGCTATGTAGACTTTGTATTTTCGGCCTTGCGGCCCCATTCGTATCCCTTGCCCCCAGCCCGGTGGCAGCCAGGAAATGCGTGGCAACGTGCACACTTCCACACCTTCAGGCCAATGGGCTGGAGGTGTTGTGCTGTCGCCCAGCGGCGGAGCGAAACACTCTGTGAGTTCTTCATGTGTAAAAGATAGGAAAATATCGGTGGATTCAGGCAGTTCATCATCACTCTCGTCACCCTCAACCTTCACCGAAGAAACGAGTCGACGTCGTTGAGCCATGCGCATTGCGAACAGACCCAGTGTCTTGATGGGTTTATTTTCTGTCTCTTTCTTTTCGGCTGCTTTCACCTGTTTCTCTCTTTGCTTGATGCGGGCTGGATTCAACGAATCAAGAACAGCCCGGCGGTCTGGAAATTTCGCACCATTTGCATTGAGAAAGCAAACCTTAACTGTCTCTCCTGTTCTAAAATAGCCAATCCGCCAACGACTTGGCAACCACTTCGGCCAGTCAGTGGTAAAGGTATTTGGTATTCCCAATGGCTGACCATGTTGATCCACAGAGCAGAGACTTCTCCCCTCCACCTTTTCCACATCGCGTCGGTGGAAAACCACTTTGGATCCCTTCTCTGGTGGCGCCACATACCTTGTCTTTGAGCCACTTGAAACCAAAACGAAACATGCTGGGATCGTCATCTCCAATCTTCTGGGAGGAAAATGAAACACACAAATACAACTCAATTGAAATCCCGCCAGATACAATTTGCGGAAACGCCTCCCCTTCTCTTTGTAAGGTCTGTAACCTTGCGTCCAGCCTTTTGGCAACCAACTGGTACGTGGCAGATTCGTGACCAACAAACCCTTTGGCCAATGTCTCGGTGGTTTGCGACTTCCACCCAAGGGTGGTGCGAAGCATTCCTAAGTTCTGGATGGTTCTGGGGCCATTCACCTGAAAGAAATGAGACATGTATTTAAACATATTTGATCTATTTAAACTGCTTTTGGGTCATTTTCTTGCATCTTTTCAGAGGGAAAGTCCAAAGACTGCTGGTTGAGCTGCCCAGGCTACAGGCACTAGAAAGTCAATTGGCATGGTCATCGCAGGGACGAAACAATTGAATTTGCTGAAAAATCCAGACACAAAACACCCAAAATCACCCAAAAAGAAAATCGTTGAGAACAAAGGCCAGGTTCTTCGAGTTGCTTTCTGGTGAAAGTTCGAAAGCACTCGACATCATTGCGGAATTCCACATCGGGCCTTGATTTCCGCGTCCCCAGGCCTTGGTGCAGTCTCTCCAGTGGTAGCCCCGTGCCCAGTTAACAACTTTCATCAACTTTCCTATAAACTGGCTTAGCAAACCATCAAGTATTACCTGGTAATTACCTAGTAAAAAAAAAACTGTTTTCCAGACTATGTGAGTCCAATGTACCACTTTCTTACCTTATTTACTTATTTTGGCAACTTTGAAAAGCAATCATCTCAAACAAAAATCTCATAGATCCAGGTGTCGAGCTCTTCTCTGCTTGACGATCTTCTTGGTGCATGCCAGCACAGATTTCTTATCTTTGTACACCGTGTCATCAGGCCCCAAGAAGAAAGGTCTCACCGAGCCGTTCGCAGATTTCTTGTAGGCGATGCGCCAATCTTTCGCGAGCCACTTCGGCCAGAGTTTGATGAACGCATCGCCGAGGACCACACCGTGTTGATCTACAGGTTTCAACCTTTTCCCTTAGAGTTGTTTTGATTGGACAAAGCTCAAAACATATCAAGTTGGCAGCCAATTCCCCTTGAAAAGCTTGTAGATGGATCATTTTTCAAGGGATAAAAGTACCAAAGTTACCTTCAGCACCCAAGTTGCCCAGTGCACGCTCCACACTGGCTCTGTTGTAAAGGGCTCTGGATCCCATCTCCTCTGGAGATATATAGATAGTGGGTCTCCAGCCGCTTCTGCAGGCTTGCCCCCAACCTGGTGGGAGCCAGGGCACGCGTGGCTGCTTTGAGACTTCCAGACCCAGCCCTTGAGGCCAATTGCTGGGAACTGTTTGGCAGTCACCCAGCGGTGGAGCTAAGCATTCCAAGTGCTCTTGATATGTGAAGCTTCGAACTGTCTTCCACGCACCTGAGCTGAAGAGAACAGTGCAAAGCGATCTTAGACACAAAATGTACAATGATGTAAAATGTAAAGTCTATCACATTTTCACAAAATATGTCAGGCTTTTCGGAGTCTCTTTGGATTCATATGGGGCATCGCAGAAAAGGTCTGGCTGATGCATCCCAAGTTCCATGACCTTTCCACGACCCTCGACTCCGAACGAAAAGGATGCCATGAAAAGAAGTTCTGTTAGAATGTTAGAATAGGTAAACTCAGGTAAACTGGTAAACTGTATTAAAATGTTCCATCCGCACTGAAAATGCATCCATTTGCCATTTCCCATGCCCAACCATCCCAGCACCCTAACAAGGGTAAACAGGGTAAACATGCTGCAACGAGTCCAGTGTGCCAAGCCACTGTCGGATGTCTGAACATCCTTGGGAGTGGCCGGACGATCCCACGGAGAAAGTGGATAGCTCTGTGTATGGAATAAGCCCATGAAAATCACGAAATGGGACTTAGGAACTTTGGGAACTTTGGGAACTTTGGGAACTTTAGGAACTAGGATGATCATGGATGATCATAGATTATCATGGATTATCTACCACTTTCCAACTAAGTAACTAGGATGATCACGTAAGTGTTACAACCATTGAGGTGGGATTCTCAAACCTGGCCGGAACCCGGTGTTTTGGGATAATCTTCCTATGAAAGATGTGGATTGTCCAGTGTGCACCAGTGCACCAGACCTGCAGACCTGGTCAAAACCCATGGTTTCTTGCAACTCCGGCTGGATAATTGAAGATGTTAACCCATCCCATATGAACAAAATCTGGCCGGCAGTTTCAATCTCTGAAAACCACTGGATAGTCGTTGAGGATCATCAGATTTTTGCGCATAGCAGTTTGAAGATACTTGAAACAGAAAACAAATTCTAGGATTGGATAGACTGGATAGATAGACACAAAATATGGATAGTACAGATGCGATACCTCCTTTGTTGAAGTATGTCATTGAGAAAGTTCAACAATTAACCACCAAACCACAAAGCAGTTGGTTCAGTTAGTTCCAGGCCCCCACGGATTGATGGCAGGCCCAAGAATCATCCGCTTTCCTCCCCACAGCTCGCTTGGCCGCCATCGCTATCTGTTGGCGGTGGCGACAATGCCCGGCTTGGGCGAGATTTCTGGTGATTTTCACACCAAAATCTGGTAAAATAGCTGGTAAATGGATGTTCCTTTCTCCAATTCCATGCTCACATAGCTACTGAAATGTCTCTCTCCTTTTCTGTTAGCAGAAACTTGAAAGCACTGCTTACGGCATCTAAGCCGCAACCCTCGAAACCACTGCAGGGATACAAAAGCCCAAGAAGCATACTTAATTTGAAGCACCGTTTGGCATTTCACAATTTGAGTCACTGCTTGAGACTCACCCGGAACCCGGGGCTCTGTTTTTGGGCCAAAAGCACTTCTGTCATGAATACCTTTTCAGCAAAGTTTCGCTGGGCACACTCAGATTACCGGTCGTAAGAGTTGTAGACAATGGGCACGATTGGGTCTGACACTTCAACAACATGCCAACGACCCCAAACGATGCGCGAACCACAAATCAAATCAGTTGCACTTGGATACTATCTCCTCTGTCGTCACTGCAAAAAAAATCTCTCTCAATGAATGCGTCTGTTCTTTGGACGTATCAGCCGCAACTTAGTAAACGTTGCTAGAAACTTGATCCAGCTGTCCATCGATGTTGCCAGACTCGGTGTCCTTCCACAAGTTCAGCTCTGCCTTGCTTTGCGCAAAAGAACTGTGGTACTTCTGCGCAACCTTAGCCCATCTTTGCCCGCTCAACTGTTGCTCCTTCTGTGTCCGTCCAGAAGTGCGCGCAAAGAAGCGGATCGATCTGTTGGACTTGATACTACATCGAAACAGGGACAGCACAAAGTTGGATTCTGTTCTGCAAAATAGCATTGCCAAAGTATGTAATTACTCTGAACATGTTCTGTTTTGCTGAGACGTTTCCATAGTTCATATCGATTCATCCGCAGCCCCTTCTTCCGCCCAAAGCCCTGCAGGTGTTGAGCTACTGGCCCAATCGAGCAAGATCATAAGCTTCCTCAGCAGGGAATTTACTCCAGAGAGTGCCAGGGATGTGCTTCTGCACTCAATGGTTGAATCCTAGCGACCAACTAATGGCACTATGCTGACTATGCTTGTTTCTGGGCACGGTGTATCTCTTCCAGCTGTGGCATCCGCACATGCATGGGAAGTCCTTCTTGGCAAGTTGTGGCACCGCCGTATCAGACCTGAATCCGGGATCGAAGCATGCTACTACGTAGCAGATGTCCAAGGAAGTATGTGACCAACGTGTAGCTTGGAGGACAGCAGGTCATGTGCAACCCTTTTCATTGGGACGTGCATGACCCATGAAATCTGCAAACCAGAGGTTCACAGACCCTGTCCAAAGCAAATCCATGCCCTGCAAAAATTGGGCAGCAACATCTGCACCTGAGTCTCAAACAGCCAGTGCGCCACCAGCGGACGAGAAACAAATTCAAAGAGGCCCTGGTGCTGACTTGGAACAAAGGTATGCAAAGTCAAGCTTGATTGACCCTTCCTACCTCTCTGGTCGAACTATGCTCTTCAAGCTTTGAGGTGCCAGCATAGAAAGCGACAACATGATCGAAATATTCATAGTCCACTTTGTAAGGGCAGAAAACACGGGATTCAGTTGATGAGCATGGGCCTCCAAATCCGGAGGAGACCTTTCCTGCGTTTCCTGCGCTACAGCCACCACGACCAAAGCAGCAAAGGCTCCTGTGAATCAAGTCATTCAGGACTGTCGCATGGAAGAGACAATGAAGAGACGCATTCCAACATTTCTGAAGCTGCCAGTGCATGGGGATGCAATTGGGATTCCTTTTTAAGGGAATAACATGGAATAAGCATCATGCAGCATGATTATATCCAGGTCTACCACCATAAGACCAAAAATTCTATCCAGAACATCACAAGAGAATTGGCAGTGCTAGTGATCTTCACGCACCTAAGCGTCCTAAGCGCCATGGCCTGGTCATTAGCCTAGCGGAATGCTCGGCTGGTCATCAGAGTCAATTGAGTGGTGCCAACATGTAACGAACTTGAAGTGATGTTCATCTGATGTGTTCATCTGATGTGTTCATCTGATGTGTTCATCTGATGTTCATGTTTTGGGTACGAATTTGAGGGCTCTCAACCTCTCATACCCTCTAATATCCTCATCAAAGCGCCTTGTGGAATAGCCAGCATCTCAGAGATTTCCCACACGGAAGCAGTCGACATTTGTGTTGATAGCAAGTGGTGTTCAATAAAACCAAATCTTGGAAAAGTTCTGGCAAACAGGACACTACACTATCGACACTATCTTGCTTTGTTTACCTGAGCAAATTGTAGAAGGATGATCCTATTTGGCTAAATGATGAGCAGCTTACCTTATTTCTTGTCACTTTGTTTTGACCATTTCTGTGCAGTCCTGTCGAGGTGCTGCTTGGGATTGTTATCGACTTGGCTGCATGTCGCCTTCAGCCAAAAATTCTGATCCAACAGTGGTGCCTTCAAAGGCTGTGCATTCCAGCGCGTGATGAGGACATGCGGATTTGCTTTCAAATCTGCTTAAAGGCACAGGATGACTCTAACGAATCAGAGATGTTGTTCAAAGACTTTATGCCTCTGTGAGTATGCGCATTTAACATCATTTAGGAAGAACTTCACGAACTAAGCACTCCCGATCTCTTGATCTGGAACCACCTGGCATTGTCCATTTTGATCATCTCTAAACGACGTTGGTGCTGAAATTCTCAAGCAGCTGCAACTGCCTGTCCGGGTGTATCCAGCGGTTCCTCTGGTTCCTCCTCATCAGACATGTCGGACAAGCCCGGACAGTCATAATTGGGAGGACTGGTTCCTCTCTTCTTGTGCTCTTCTTCCCTCCGAGCCATTTCCACCATTCTACGAGTATCTCTCCAATCATCAAAATCAACACAAAGCTTCACCTTGGGAAAGAGTCGTTGAAACTGGCAAAAACACGCCATGCAAGAGATACATGGAGTATGCGAAGCATAAAGCCTCACGGTGCCAGTCACCTCTGCACACTCTGCTTCGAACTCTGCATCTGTTTGGGCACCAGAGGCTTCTTGTACACGAGCAATGACTTTGATCAGTGCTTGTCGTTCTGCATGATTGGACCGGTCATGCTGGGCAAATACAGGAAGCACGTAGGAGCCAGGAGCCCGGAGTCTTGGCCTTTTTGGATCGCGTCGTGGCTTTGGACGTTCATTCTTGGGCTTTTCATCGTCTCTTTGTGTCATCTGTTTGGGCTTTTCCGCGTCAACTCTCTCAAGTTTCTCCGGAGACTTTACCTCTGCTCTTTCAGCCTTCTCAGCTTTCTCAGCTTTCTCAGCTTTCTCAGCTTTCTCGGCTTTTGGCTTTGGTTTTGGGCTCTCGCTTTTCTCCTTGGGCTCCTTGGTGTCCTTGGAGTCCTTGGAGTCCTTCGACAACACCGGCTCCCCATGCGCCTCACGTAGACGTTTCTGGCGCTCTTCTTCCAAGCGTCGCTCCTCCTGGCGGCGTTTGTCTTGTTCACGGAGCTCACGAAGTTGTTGCTTCCTGCTGGGTAAAAAATAGCTTGGCCCACAGAAATATCCTACTAGTTACGAATCTGCAGCCGGATGCATTCCTATGATTCTGCCAATCTGCGCAATCAAAAACAATTGGTTGCACATTGCACACATTTGCACACCACCTGTTTCAAGCCTTCTGACGCAAGAAGATCACAACAAAGGAAACATGTTCATCAAACTTGCAGCTTTTCAAGCCCTCCACTCTCACTTTTCTTTTTTGCAAACAAACTCTAAAGAATAGCGTCACCAGATCCCGCAACTTTGGCAGGCAAGCAAATGCGTGGCCACGGACAAGCACACCCGCAGGACAGCACACTTGTGTCGGTTACCGTCCACCAGCAAAAAGTTCCGGCTGGCCAAGGAGGTTGCATCTTCAGCCACATCATGCCAGGGTCATCAAACTGCAGAAGGTTTCTAGACTCATATCTGGCTTGGTCTGGCTTCACAAGTTTTCCTTCACTGGAGGAACTTTATTACAGCTTCCACCTGTCCACACTGTGATTTTCCTTCTTGAGAATGCCCAAATGAAATCATATGTATGTATATATTGAACTGTTCAAAATGTCATGGA
>Ga0126342_10014152_pt1 | contig 14101 bp, 12 predicted proteins | sample Cyp1metagenome_FD_92528 | JGI IMG/M metagenome (GOLD analysis project Ga0126342, IMG submission 92528) | Coral microbial communities from Lord Howe Island, Old Settlement Bay, Australia - Cyphastrea 1 metagenome | ecosystem: Host-associated > Invertebrates > Cnidaria > Coral ...
ACTTTTCGACCCTCCGGAGCCACAAATCATTGGAAAAACACAGTGTTTCGCGACTTTCCTACCTTTTCGCGCATCTGTAGCTTCTGTCCTCTTACTCTTTCTCTTCTGATCTTCTCTCTTCTATTCTAATCTTTCTCTTCTCTCTGCCTCTTCCCTGCTCTGCTTTTCATCTGTCCATATTGTCGGAAGTTTGACTTCTAAACTTCCTTCGACAAATACACTACTTTACACTACACTGCACTAGGCCACACTACACTACACTACCCTACCCTACATTGCATTACACCACACTCATTACACCACCACAAATGCAACTGCAACTACACTACACTAAACACAACACGACAACTACAACTCCACTACGCTATACCTACAACTGCAGCTGCACTACACCACGCTACATCCAGCAGTTGTGGGTGAGGTGACCGACCAGGTGACCACTGCAACCGCTGTAACCACTCAAAAAAACATCTCCAACCACCTTTCAGTCCATCAGTGGATTCGCTCTGCCATCTGTGATTCACAACAACCAAACTCTCCTATAGGTTTCCTAGTCTGAAACTTCCGCCACCGCCTTGCGCGGTACAACTGGTATCGGGATGATATAGTGGTTGATATATTGTGGATTCCCTTATCTAAATGAGATGGTTCAATGGGTTTTTACCATTTTTCCCGTGTTGTCTCTTAGATTCGCTACAATTTTGCTACTTACCCCCTACTTGAACATAGCTATGGGAAATTGCCTGTTTACAGATGATTGAATATGATTTACCTTTTGAGAATGGTGATGTTCCATAGGGAACTGTTAAATCACTAGAAGACGATCATATGCATAATACCCTGTTATATTTATATTCCCATTCATAGTCCGATATATTCCCACTTAAATCACCAGTTTGCTGCAAATGACACATATGTTATTTTTGATTACCCTTATTTTGGGGCAACCCCCAAAAAAACACCATGAATCGCTGCAGGCACTCCGCAAGCATGTTGAGAAACGTGGCAAACCCGGAGCAGGCCGCGACGCACTTCGGTTAACAGGGGTTTGGAATTATTCTCTTGTCAAGGTGATAAAATGGCAGGAATTCATGGGTGATTTTCTGATTTGTGAATTATTAAGTTGGTGGAAAACTTTTTGGGAATTGTGAATGATGTGTGTACTTTGGGGTAAATGGGTGAACATATTTCACTTGGCAACAACCATTTCAATAATGTTGTTTGCCTGCTATCTATCACTGTTTTTTGATTAAGCTCAGCAGCTGCTTAAATTTGGATGGGTCCCTAGGGCATGTGCGGTCACACAGTGCTCAAATTGTCTCAACACGCACTATAGAGCCATTGTGGTGATGCATGAAACCTACAGCAAATAAGTCGGCTCATGAATGTTTACGGGGTTGGGTCGCAATTTGAGGTCCAGCCAAACTCAGAAAATGTCACGACTAAACCATTCCAATTTTAATCTTCGGGTGCCACATCGTGACCCATTCTTGATCTCCAACGCTGCAAACCGCCGTAGATCAAGCTGGCCTTGATTCCAGCAATGGTTTCTGTAGGCGATTGTCATACAGTGCTTCTCCGGAGTGATGGGAGTGCTGTTGCCATCGGTTATAATTACGCTGGACAATGCAACATCCCAGCTCTAGATGAGGGAATGGCCTACACCCAGGTTTCTGCAGGCGGTCGTCATACAGTGCTTCTCCGCAGTGATGGCTGTGCTGTTGCAATCGGAGACAATAGATTTGGGCAAGGCAACATCCCACCTTTGGATGAGGGAATTGCATACACCCAGATTTCTGCAGGTGCTGGTCATACAGCGCTTCTCCGGAGTGATGGCAATGCAGTCGCCATTGGAGACAATGGAGAGGGACAATGCAACATCCCACCTTTGGATGATGGAATAGCATACACCCAGATTTCTGCAGGCTCTCATCATACAGTTTTTCTCCGTAGTGATGGCTTTGCTGTTGCCGTGGGATCCGATGGATTTGGACGATGCAGCATACCACCTTTAGATCAAGAAATTACATACACCCACATTTCTGCAGGTGCTGGTCATACAGTGCTTCTCCGCAGTGATGGCAAGGCTGTTGCCATCGGACGCAATGTAGACGGACAATGCAGCATACCACCTTTAGATCGGGGAATTACATACATGCAGATTTCTGCCGGCTATGATCATACAGTGCTTCTCCGTAGTGATGGCTTTGCTGTTGCCATCGGAAGAAACATTCACGGAGAATGCAGCATACCACCTTTAGATCGGGGAATTACATACATGCCGGTTTCTGCCGGCGATGATCATACAGTGCTTCTCCGGAGTGATGGCAGCGCTGTTGCCATCGGAAAAAATCATCAGGGACAATGCAACATTTCGTTGCCAGAGCCAGGACTTTGCTACGAGGGCGATTTGATATGTGGCAGACACCTAGCCCTACAACTAGAGTTTGTGGGTGAGGGTGATGCAGTCACGCTGATATGCTCGACTTTGTCTGGCGAAGAACGTTTTCGTTTGACCGTAGAGGGCGTTGATTCGGCCTGGGAGACGCACAAAAGGATTGCCCGTGACATGAATGTGAACCTCCCAAATCTGCAGCTCGTTTTGCCAGATGGGCAGTTGGTGGCCAAAGTCCGCCGTGCAAATCCAGGGGCCTCAGTTGCTGAGGTGAGTCAAAGGACTCAGAACCTGCAGCTCGCATAGCTACAAAACTGCAGTTGCTGAACTGATTCAAAGTCATTAAGCTCCTGGGCCCTCGCACTAAAAATATTGTCATTTTGGTGGTTTGAATACAAAGCGACCGCGACTAACGTGACTTCCAAGCCACAGCGCAGAGACGTCGAGGAGACGATGGTCATCCATGGTCCATGTGTCACCGGCTTGCACCACCAGCCCCTGCGGTCTGAATCGCCCATTAGATCCAATTAATTTGTAGGTTCGTTTGGTTCTTTCTAACCGCAGATGGCATCCGCCCAACAAACATGCCACTGAAAGGTGTTTCCGAAGATCATGCTGAAAAAGACCATGAGAGATGGGCTTTTACATAATACCAATGTATATCAGTGAATGTCAGTCATATCTCTCCATATCAATTATTAACATTTGTTATTGAATATATTCATTGAATTTGGTCATGGATGATGGTTGTTTTTACCCGTTGAACATTGGCATTCCCACGGACCTGGATGCAGGTGCCCCGGAGCAGCAACGCATGCGCATTGCCATCGCCGGGAGCGGCCTGCCATCCGACAACCCACTGGTCTTGGAGGCGCGGCCATGGCGGGGGAAGCGGTGGGTTGGTTTCGGTCTGGTATAAAGAGCAGAAGAAATGCTGAATGCATAACATATTAACATATAACATATCACATTTACAATATGATCAATATGTGTACATATAGCTCTAATTGTATATATGTATAGTAAGTTTCCAACAGTTAGAATATGTAAATTTGACTGGGTCGCTCTTAGAATGGAAAAAATGATACTTTCAAAAACGTCGCACTCAGAATATTTTTTTTGCAGTTAGAATATGTTATTTATATATGTTATATTTCATATATTTATTGATTATTGTTGTTACTTTTTCTTAATATATATATATGTGAAACTATATATATATACTGATTTGAAACATATGTTCTAAAGGAAACACTATATATTTAAATATGATTATTATATATATATATATACATCGATATTTGGTAGCCAACAATGCTGGCACATTTATATTAATAGTTGGTAGCCAACAATGCTGGCGTGCCAACAATATTATATATATAAAGGTTGATTGTTTGCTACAGGACTGTCAAACAAGATTCTAACTGCAATGTTTTGTAACAATCCGAATATAGAAATCAAATAACAAAAAACCACCAAATTCCTTTAAATTCCTTTAAATTCCTTAAAAAACGAATTCACCACAAGACATGGGACGTCCAATTCCCTATGTTTCTAAAATTCCTTTAAATTCATTTAAATTCCTTTAAATTCCTTAAAAAACGAATTTACCACATGACATGGGACTTCCAATTCCTTTAAATTCCGTTATTGGAAATTCCTCGAAAATTCCTTTAAACTTCCTTTAAGTTCCTTTAAATTTCCTTTAAATTCCCCTAAATTCCTTTCAAATTCCTTTAGATTTATTCAAATTCCTTCAAAATCTTTTGAAATGCCAACAATATTATATATAAAGGTTGGTAGTTTGCTACAGGACTGTTAAAAAAGATTCTAACTGCAATGTTTTGTAACAATTTGAATATAGAAATCAAATACCCAAAAACCACCAAATTCCTTCAAATTCATTTAAATTCCTTCAAAATAAAAGACGAATTTACCATATGACATGGGACTTCCAATTCCTTATTTTGGCTAGCAAGAATTCTTTAAATTCCTCCAAATTCTTTTAAAAGCCATTTCAATTCATTATTTAAAAAAATATTTTAAAATTCCTGTAAATTCTAGAAAAAAACGAATTTACCCCATGACATGGGACTTCCAATTCTTTCAAGTCCATAAAATTCCTTTCAAATTCCTTTAAGAGTCATTTAAATTCCTTTGAATTCTTTTAAAACCCCTTTAAATTCATTTAAATTCCTTTATTTGCATTATAGCTTCTAAATAGCTGCTAGCTAGCTGCTAAATAGCTTCCAAATAGTTGCTGAATAGCTCATAAATAGCTGCTAGCTAGCTGCTAAATAGCTTCCAAATAGTTGCTCAGTAGCTTCTAAATAGCATCTAGCTAGCTGCTAAATAGCTTCTAAATAGCTGCTGAATAACTACTAAATAGGTGCTAAATAGCTGCTAAATAGCTTCCAAATAGTTGCTGAATAACTACTAAATAGCTTCTAGCTAGCTGCTAAATAGCTTCCAAATAGTTGCTGAATAACTAATAAATTTGTGTTAAATAGCTTTTACATAGTTGCTGAATAGCTTCTAAATAGCTGCTAGCTAGCTGCTGAATAGCTTCCGAATAGTTGCTGAATAGTTTCTAAATAGCTGCTAGCTAGCTGCTAAATAGCTGCTAGCTAGCTGCTAAAGAGCTTCAAAGTAGTTGCTGAATAGCTTCTAAATAGCTGCTAGCTAGCTGCTAAATAGCCTCCAAATAGTTGCTGAATAGCTTCTAAATAGCTGCTAGCTAGCTGCTAAATAGCTTCTAAAAAGTTGCCGCATAATTCCTAAATAGGTGCTAAATAGTTGCTAAATAGATTGCAAATAGTTGCTGAATAGCTTCTAAATAGCTGCTAGCTAGCTGCTAAATAGCTTCCAAATAGTTGCTGAATAGCTGCTAAATAGCTGCTAGCTAGCTGCTGAATAGCTTCCAAATAGTTGCTGAATAGCTTCTAAATAGCTGCTAGCTAGCTGCTAAATAGCTTCCGAATAGTTGCTGAATAGTTGCTGAATAGTTTCTAAATAGCTGCTAGCTAGCTGCTAAATAGCTTCCAAATAGTTGCTGAATAATTAGTAAATAGGTGCTAAATAGCTTCTAAATAGCTTCCAAATAGTCGCTGAATAGCTTCTAAATAGCTGCTAGCTAGCTGCTAAATAGCTTCCAAATAGCTGCTGAATAGCTTCTAAATAGTTGCTGAATAGCTTCTAAATAGCTGCTAGCTAGCTGCTAAATAGCTTCCAAATATTTGCTGAATAGCTTCTAAATAGCTGCTAGCTAGCTGCTAAATAGCTGCTAGCTACCTGCTAAATAGCTTCAAAATAGTTGCTGAATAGCTTCTAAATAGCTTCCAAATAGTTGCTGAATAGTTCTAAAGAGGTGCTAGCTAGCTGCTAAATACTTGCTGAATAGCGTCTAAATAGTTGCTAGCTTGCTGCTAAATAGTTTCCAAATAGTTGCTGAATAGCTTCTAAATAGCTGCTAGCTAGCTGCTAAATAGCTTCCAAATAGTTGCTGAATAATAGCTTCTAAACAGCTGCTAGCTAGCTGCTAAATAGCTTCCTTAAATAGTTGCTGATTAACTACTAAATAGCTCCTAGCTGTTAAATAGCTTCCAAATAGTTGCTGAATAGCTTCTAAATAGCTGCTAGCTAGCTGCTAAATAGCTTCCGAATAGTTGCTGAATAGTTGCTGAATAGCTTCTAAATAGCTGCTAGCTAGCTGCTAAATAGCTTCCAAATAGTTGCTGAATAGCTTCTAAATAGCTGCTAGCTAGCTGCTAAACAGCTTCCAAATAGTTGCTGAATAGCTTCTAAATAGCTGCTTGCTAGCTGCTAAATAGCTTCAAAATAGTTGCTGAATAGCTTCTCAAAAGCTGCTAGCTACTTGCTAAATAGCTTCCAAATAGTTGCTGAATAACTAATAAATAGGTTCTAAATAGCTTCTAAATAGCTTCCAAAAGGTTGCTAAATAGATGCAAAACAACTCCTAAATAGTTTCTGAATAATTGATAAATGGCTTCTAAATAGCTTCGAAATAGCTGCTAAATAGCTTCAAGCCCTTGTTGAGTTGGTACAGGGATTATTGATTCCTCTCTGGTTTATCACCCACTATGGGAAGCTTTTTTGACATGGAAATAAAAGGGACAGCGGAGGTTAATACCCCAAGTAAGGAATCACACAACTGGATAATCTTTCACATATTATGCATTCATTAGTACTATCATTGTCACGACATTTCTCCAAATCAAAAGATAATATAATATAGTGGATAATTTTCAGCATGATTTAGTATGATTACATTTCTTACTACTATCTTTTCTTACAAAAGAATCCGTCCAACATTTCCAGATAGTTATTCCCTATGACATGCCCCCCAACTGTTAGAAAACACACCAACTATTGTGCTATATGCAATGAATATTTTGAATAAAGCTAGTTTGCATGTACAGTTTTAGTTCTTAATAAATATTCACTCTTATGTCACAACTAATACCAGCATATGAAACAATGGTAAATCTTGCCCCTATGACACCAAGTGCCAACTGTTGTAATGGCAACATGTACCACCCAACATATATAGTGCCAGAATTACACCCGTAAAACTGGACCATATCTTCTATCATTAAGACATCTAAATATATTTTATATCAACATACACATACATATGTATATATATATACACACACATGCTCTCTCTCTCTCTATATATATTTAATATATATATGTATATATAATATCTATACATATACATGATATGATTTATATCCACCACCACCCATTTTTCCCCCCCGTTTCGGCTTCACGGTGACCGCAGGCCTGGAGTTTGCTGCGTCAATGGGAACAGGACAACGTGGCGCTGCGCGCCGAGGCGCGCCTGACCAGCGCCGTGGAGCGGGTGCACGGCGGCTTCAACAGCGCGCAGCCGGAGGCGGCGGACGTTCACCCGGAATAAAAGTGGTGGGTTTTCATGGGACAAAGGGATTTATGTGAATTTTATGGGAATTGCATGGGATTTCATGGGATTTAAGTAGTAGTGGGATGTAGTGCTGATTTAAGGCTCATTTGATGGTGATTCATGGGATTTACAATGGGAACATCTGGAGATGATGATGACATCTTGGAAGATGTGGCACCGATCCAAAGACCTGAGTATAGGCACGGTCAATATCTGATTAGGCAGCTCAGTATTGCACATCAACCAACAACTACTACAACAGTCTCAACGCCAACTTGAACAATTCCAACGCCAACTTGACCAACTTCAACGCCAAATACAAGGTCGTGCCGGGCGTGCCGAGCCCACGAACACCACTTTTACATGAGATCACACTCAGCTCAGGGAATGTTCTCAGAGGTGATGATTTGGAAGGCCGTCGACCAGCACAGCGTGGAGAGATCAGTTATTTTGCGATGCAACTGATGATGGAAGTCCCAGCCTATGAGTCATTCCACAACTTCATGGAAATCTATGGACCAACTATGCAGATCACTATTTCCTATGATGATTACCATGAATTGCACTTATCTCTCAAAGAAATCCCTTTGAGAACAACAGGCATTTTACAGTCGACAACTTTTCAGACGTTGAGGAGCCAGATCTAGCAGATGACGTTTCCCACATCTGTGTCAGTTAATAAGAAAGTAATGCTGATTTCATGGGGTTTCTATCAGTTGAAGGATGATTTCTGGAAACTATGGAATATGACGAGTTCTTTACCAAAGGAAGTTGGGAAGCAATACTTCCGTGTTACGGGCAAAAAGAACTCTGAAACTTGAAATGATGAAGGGTGGCACGTGATCTAACAATACAAAACATAACAATACATAACAAAAGAATACGAAGCGGTGGAATTGACCTTGATGAAGGGTGGTAGATCACATAACAATACAAAACATAACAGTACATAACAAGAGACTAAGCAGCTATGGAATTGACCTTGATGAAGGGTGGTAGATCACATAACAATACATAACATAACATTAAAATAATAAGAAGGGGTGGAATTGACCTTGATGAAGGGTGGTAGATCACATAACAATACATAACAAGAGGCTAAGAAGCTATGGAATTGACCTTGATGAAGGGTGGTAGATCATATAACAATACATAACATAACAACGCATAACAAAAGAATAAGAATCTATGGAATTGACCTTGATGAAAGGTGGCATGAATGTTGCATGGGCTATGTTGTGTGGAGGAAGCCGGAGCACGAAACCTTGTGTTTTTCCGGCGACGATGAAAGGTACCTCCTGTGTGCGGCGGGTGCGGCTGCGGTCGTTTTGGTTCCTCCTCTGTGTTTTGCAACAAGTGGTTGTTCCTGTGTGCGTAGTTCTATTCGTGTCTTGAATCCCTGGTTGCAGATCGCAGTGGAATGGCTGCATGACTGTTGCATGGGCTATGTTGTGGGGAGGAAGCCGGAGCACGAAACCGCGTGTTTTTCCGTGTAAAGTGGCTGCAGGCGACGATGAAAGGTACCTCCTGTGTGCCGCGGGTGCGGCTGCGATCGTTTTGGTTCCTCCTCTGTGCTTTGCAACAAGAGGTTGTTCCTGTGTGCGTAGTTCTATTCGTTTCTTGAATCGCAGATCGCAGTGGAATGGCTGCATGACTGTTGCATGGGCTATGTCGTGGGGAGGAAGCCGGAGCACGAAACCGTGCGTTTTTCCGTGTAAAGTGGCTGCAGGAGACGATGAAAGGTACCTCCTGTGCGGCGGGTGCGGCTGCGGTCGTTTTGGTTCCTCCTCTGTGTTTTGCAACAAGTGGTTGTTCCTGTGTGCGTAGTTTTATGCGTTTCTTGAATCTCTGGTTGCAGATCGCAGTGGAATGGCTGCATGACTGTTGCATGGGCTATGTTGTGGGGAGGAAGCCGGAGCACGAAACCGCGTGTTTTTCCGTGTAAAGTGGCTGCAGGCGATGATGAAAGGTACATCCTGTGTGCGGCGGGTGCCGCTGCCGTCGTTTTGGTTCCTCCTCTGTGTTTTGCAACAAGTGGTTGTTCCTGTGTGCGTAGTTCTATTCGTGTCTTGAATCCCTGGTTGCAGATCGCAGTGGAATGGCTGCGTCAAGGTTGCTTGGTGCCGCGGCTGCATGTGTAATACTATTGTCTTTTGCAGCTGAAGATTGTCAATCGTATTGGAGTGGCTGCATCCAGGCTAAGATAGTGATTTGTCAGCAAATTTTCGCAATTTTAAAAATCCTTTTCAAAAATGTTTCAAAATCGTCTTTTGTCTGCTTTGGCGTCGAGATCCGGTTTTGGAGGTGCAATTTCCGACACCGTTGCGCAAAGTTCTATTGCGTTTTGCAACTCAGTCTCCGCAGATCTCATTGGAATGGCTGCGTCAAGGTTGCTTGGTGCCGCGGCTGCATGTGTAATACTATTTTCTTTTGCAGCTGAAGTTTCTAAATCGTATTGGAGTGGCTGCATCCAGGCAGCGATAGTGATTTGTCAGCAGATTTTCGCAATTTTGGCGCTAGTAATTTCCCTTTTAAAAATCCTTTTAAAAAGTGCTTCAAAATCGTCTTTTTTCTGCTTTGGCGTCGAGATCCTCCGGTTTTGGAGCTGCAATTTCCGACACCGTTGCGCGTAGTTCTATTGTGTTTTGCAACCCAGTCTCTGCAGATGGCTGCATTAATGGCTGGCATGCGTAATACTATTTTCTTTTGCAGCTGAAGACATAAAATGAGATGAGAAGAGCTCAGATGAGATGAGTTGAAATGAAGTGCAAGTGAGAAGTGTGGAGTGTGAAGTGTGAAGAATGCAATGTTAAGTGTGAGGAAGTTGTTTGCTTGACGTTGCATTGCACCGGCGTTGCGCGCAGGTCATGTTCTTGGACACAACAACAACAGTTCTTGGTCGTGTTCTTGAAGTGTGAAGTGTGGACTGTGAAGTGTGAAGTGTGAAGTGTGGAATGCGAAGAGTGCAGTGTGAAGTGTGGACTGTGCAGTGTGAAGTGTGGAATGTGAAGTGTGAAGTGTGGAGTGTGAAGCGTGCAGTGAGAAGTGTGAAGTGCGAAGTGGAAAACAGGTGCACGCACGGGCTTGGCTGGAGCACGGCGCATGCAAGTTCTATAGATGAGAAAGGTCTTATATATATATATACATATCCCTAAGGCAACTTCTGCCCCGCCTCGTGTGGGTGATTATTTATGGAAATGTGGGCGATATGTCGCGGCTTACCCAGAAAGAACATGGATAAACATGGTGGTCTATCCCATGTTGCCTTGTTTAGGATGGGATGGGGCGGTTGCGCTGGTCAAAATGAGCACCAGATAGGATGATTTACTGTAGAAAAGATAGATAAGCAGATGCTGATGGGCATTCAGGAGGCAATATCGACTTACTGGTGGTAGCAGGGAATGGATGGGAATGGGGGAATGGGATTTCTAGTACTAGTGATTATGGATCATTCCCTCATTCCCTGCTAAGCACCAGAAAGTCGATTTCCCATTGAAGTATTAACTTTTGGTTGATCCAACATCTTGGTGACAATTTCACATCTTCAAGTGATTCAAGTGTCACCAGCACTATTCTGGGTCCACCACATGGGCCCATGGGCAGCAATCCAGGGGTACGTCAACAACTCGAAGAATAGAAACACCTGGATTTGCCGCATGCAATCAGTGGCGGCTTTAGCTTGGGAGTCATATCATGGGTTACTTTAGTTTGATTATATAGCTGGTTGGTGATTTGGAACGTGAGTTTTATGTTTCCATATATTGGGAATAATCATCCCAACTGGCGAACTCATATTTTTCAAAGGGGTTGAAACCACCAACCAGATAAGATTGTTATCTGAGAACGTGTTATTTAAGATCAGGTATGATTGTGTCATGACTAGAAAAGATATTCTCTTATATCTTCTGAAGAAATCTGATAACTTAGAGTATTAGTTGTCCCCCAGAAGATTCTGATGCTTCACAAGTGGTATTTGTTCACGGACCCACACCCCTGAAATCCAACATGGACCTGTTTCTTTTAAAGAAAAAACAGTCATTTCCGCTGTCCACAAGTGATCTTCCCAAGCTTTTTGAATTATGTTTCCATTCTGGATGAAAACATGCTAAATCCCTTGTATTTTGATGCGATGGTTGGCAAAATCTCATTGCTGTTCATCATGTTTCCGGCAAAACAAATGTCCAGGTGACACTTAATTTGTTTTTACTTGAGCACATGTTTTGAACACATTCTACCCTCTGTTAAATTAACCTAGACCCTGAAATATCACCATTTGCTAGTTGAAACTAATTTCCAGTCCCTATCTGCCAGGGTCTATGTTAATTTAACAGAGGGTAATTGGAACGTTCCAATCAGAACTCCAAAGACACTTTCTTTATCGTTTGGACCTCGTCAAACTCATCTTTCATCCCAAATGTAGAGTTGCAATGGCAGGCGCCGACCATTGAAAGATGAATTTGGATCTGTTCAAAAAACACAACTTGAAATTCAAACATCCTCCAGTTGTGCAGCTTGGGACTTGGTATTTACCCTAATGGCACTTGAACATAACTATTATAAATCAATGAAAATCACATTATAAGTATCATAAATCATTTTTTTTAATGAGAAAAAATAAATCACATTTTTTAGATTAAATATAATTAAATCAATGGACATCACATTTTTTTGCTATAATAGGTGAGTCATCGTATCTTAAATAATTTAGTTCCATGGCTTCCATAGCTGTCAGAAATTACCATACAGTACATTCCAAGTACCCATGGCTCATCCATTATTGTTGGTTATGGCTTAAAATTTATGGTTAAACATGGTTAGTGGACTCATCAATAATTGATATAATGGTTAAACTTGGTTAATAACATTATTCAATATTGTTTTAGCTTTCTTGATAACCATGTTCAACCATTATTATTAACCATAATCAAACCATCATGAAACAACAGTACTTGTATGAAGCATTAACCATCATTAAAGCATTATCCACCAACAGTATGAACAATTATTGACCATAGGTACCCATTAAATTGTTGATTTACCATTGATTTTCCATGGTTGTTCATTTATTGTTGATTACCCATTGTTAACCAGAACTAAACCATAATTGAAAAATTAGTAAGTTTAACTACCCAACATTCACCAGGATTAGCCATGGTTAGTCATAATTAGCCAATTATTAACCATGATCAACCATTATTCACCATTATTAACCATATTTATCCATTATTAACAACTATTAACCACTATTAATCACTATTGACCGCTATTAACCATTACTACAGTTGATTAACCAATAATTACCCATCAATTTCTTGATGAACCATTGATTTTCCCATAGGTTTTATGAGGCGAAAGATCCTCCAGTTTCGCATCAGACGACTTCCTCACTTAGGCGGGCGACCTCTTGGGCTCCGCCATCGCGGAAGTGGCGCAGCAGGGCGTTGATGCGCAGCAGGGCGCCGCAGCGCGTTGAAACGGCGCAGAGGTGAATCACTCCCTTCTGAAAAATATCCCATGAAATCCCACTATTACCCATTAAATATACAAGTAAATAATAAGACACAATAACCCAAAAATAAAATCCCATTAAATATAAATATACCAATTCAAAAAACGGTGTAACGATCACTTAAAAAAATACGCCTTTTCCCATGATGAACCATAATTAACCCTGAAATATCCCATGAATTATCCCATTAATAAAAAGGCCGCATGCTTTATCTACAATAACTATTAGCAGTAGCATCTATTAACCTTATTGGCCAGTAATAAACCACATCCCACTACGATGGTGAACCAGTGTTGAAAAAACACTGGTGAAGTGCTAATCAATAATGATACCATCCCGTATAAATGGGAGTCTAATATAGGGTAATAGCTGCAATAATCTGGTGAAAACAATCTCATAGACCATCCCCCGGTCATCACCATTCTTATAGGTGGGTTTGAAACCGTTCCCAGTCATGGGTGGTTCAGTGGCATTGTTTTACCCATAGGTACCTCTTTCAAGGTGGAAAACGTTGGGACTGCGGGCCGTACTGAAATGGGCCATACCCCCAGACTAATGGAACCTCCCTGACCTATGGGATTATATCGATCTATGGGTTATATAATTATAAACCACGGATCCTAAGTGGGATGCACAGAAAAGTAAGCTGCGCAAACATAAACGTGTTGAGAGTGGGATGAGCAGGCTTCATCCACTAACCTACTTGCAACCATTTTTTGCAGATCTTAATCCCAATCCCAAACAGTAATTCCTATGGTTGATGATAGATTTAACCGTTATCTTCAATTAGGCCACCAACTATCCCTATTGATATTGCATATCCCATGAATAAAAACCTTGTTAAAAGAGCAGTAAAAACAACATGAATGAACCCCATCAAAAAACGTCTAATTTTCACACGATTGACCCCATGTCTTCTCCGAGGTTCTTAGATGCCGCCCGGAAGTCCTTAGCAGCATGGCAGGTCACTGAAGATATCGCGGATGCGTGGGATATCGTGGGATCCACGGCGAAAAAAAAATGGCAGGTTGAAGTGAAAATGGTGGAGAAATAGACCATGGATTATTCATTCGGGGGTAATGTGGGTAAAACATCATATGTAGGACACTATGGAGTATACCATTAATTGTTCATCGAAGGAAGTTTAGAAGTCAAACTTCCGACAATATGGACAGATGAAAAGCAGAGCAGGGCAGAGGCAGAGAGAAGAGGAAGATTAGAAGAGAGAAGATCAGAAGAGAAAGAGTCAGAA
>Ga0126342_10014153_pt1 | contig 14100 bp, 12 predicted proteins | sample Cyp1metagenome_FD_92528 | JGI IMG/M metagenome (GOLD analysis project Ga0126342, IMG submission 92528) | Coral microbial communities from Lord Howe Island, Old Settlement Bay, Australia - Cyphastrea 1 metagenome | ecosystem: Host-associated > Invertebrates > Cnidaria > Coral ...
CACTTCCCTTCCTCACCACTTCCCTTCCTCACCACTTCCCTTCCTCACCACTTCCCTTCCTCACCACTTCCCTTCCTCACCACTTCCCTTCCTCACCACTTCCCTTCCTCACCACTTCCCTTCGATGTATTGTTCTGTGATCTACCACCCTTCATCATGGTCAATTGCATCAAGTAAAAGTCATTCGTAACTCGGAAGTATTGCTTCCCAACTTCCTGTGATAAGGGCATATTTGCTAGGGATATTCCGTTATATAGGCCTCAAAAATAGGCCTGATATATGGTAGGTACCTCCAATCAATCGGTTCCTGAAATGTCCGTTCTATCCGTGGTGAAACTCACAGGTCCCCAGAGCCATCTCCATCCCCAGGCCCTCCCCGTCCCAGCCCTACGCAGCGACCTCGGCGCGCTGCTGACGGCGGGCCGCTTCCTGCCGCGCTTCGCGATGGCGGGGCCCTGGGGCGCCGCGCAGCTGACGGATCCCTTCGCGGAGACGGTGAAAAGGTGGGGGAAATGGTCACTGGGGTGTCAGGGGGGATTGATCCCACTGTAATTATCGTAGGGATTTATTGGGATTTCAATAATTGTAATCAAAATATAAATCAACAAAGTGTCATAGACTGTAATATATATTGGGATTTCAATAATTGTACTGTAATCAAAATATAAATCAACTAATTTACTCAAATAGTAGTTTTATAATAGTGAGTCAATAGTGGTTAATCATGACGGCTTCATAATTGCTAATGATACAAGGTTACTTCGATGGTTGACGATAATTGTTAAAAATGGTTTGAATTTGTTTATAGTTAGCGTTGTTTATAATGATGTTTAATGGTTTATAATCTCATTGTATTTTTTGACGGATATAACGCTGGGTGTAAGGGTGATTGATCATACTTCATAGGGATTTGGAGGTTTCGTACAATGGTAGTACCCCAAAAGCTGGATAGTTTATAATGGAAATTCCATTGAAAACGGATGAATTTGGAGTACCTCCATGTTAGGAAACCCCCCACATGGATATAGGGCATGTGACCTCTTACAAAGGGGAAATATATCAATATCAATGGCAAATGATAATATCAATAGCCAATACATCTACATATAACTCTATTTATCAATGGTTAATAAGAAAGCAGTGTGCCACTTTCCTTTTTTGGGGGATTGTTCCGCAAGCAAATCCAAGAAAAGCGTGGTTTAACCAACATCTTTTTTTAGACATTTATAACAGTTGGATTTTTAGTCGTAAAATCAGTTGCATGGAGATTGGCAACTTTTGATACCTGGCTATAAATTGTTTTTTGTTGCCGTTTTCTGTAGGTTTTCATTTTTGGAGGAATTAGCTCCTTTATCCATAGAATTACTTAAAGTTGTACAGCACAATTTTAACCCAGTTTTCTTGCTTGCGAAAACCCAAGCATTCTGCTGGTTAAATCTCCATGTTTAATGGTTGGCAACTTGGTTGCTCTGGCAACTAGGGTAGCCCAAGAAGTCGGTGATCGTTTTGAAAAACCCACCAGCGAGTGTCGTCGCCTGGGCCAAAGAATGGAGAGATCACAAGTCTACAGGAGGCATTCCAAGCAGCCAAGCTGTCGCAAGAAGGTTGGCAGTTTGAATGTCAGGGATACACAATAGTCGGTCAAGGAACAGGCCCTATAGTTCGCGAAATTGGTTTCTACACGTTTATAATTAGGTTACCTTGGATTTATGGCGTTTTTTCTTTCAAAAAATATATATATATATCATTCGATCTATGAGGTGGGATGACAGAGGTATAGAACAATTGTAGCCTGAGGTAACCAGTTTGTGGTTATGGACGTTTTTCCCGAAAAAATGAAATCGTTTCAGACGTTACCGAAATCACTGGGAATTTGAGGGGTATCATGGCAGTCTGACACATCCCCATATTTGCTTGCTGTAGTTCTGGTGCCGGAAGGGGTTCCGCAGTTAGCCAAAGTGGTTTAAAAACTATCATAATTTTCATGATTGTCATAGTCTCAATCAAAATCATCATAACTATCATAACTATGGTCTATGAATGTCTATGATACTTATAACTACCCATAGGATCCATGTATGCTATATATGGTAACATTTACCATCAATATACCCCAAATGTCAGCATATATACCAGCACCATGGATCCTATGGGCTATACTTCGAATTAATTAGATCAGGTTATAAACCAAAAAAAACACCAGGAGGGGCCGTTTTCGCCAGGGCTGGCCTCACGGATCCCTTCGCGCGGAGCAACTTGGTTATCCACATGTGGGTTTGTTTCCATAAAGGGAAGATCCCCAATAGTTTTAACCATAGGAAAACCATAGGAAAAAAGGGATTTGATGGGAAATTTCCATAAATGGGGGCTTCCCAAAAATTGATGATTTATTTCATTGAAAATTCCATGAAAATGGATGATTTAGGGGTACCCCACATGAATTGGACATTAGATCATGATTAATAGCACATTAATAGTACTGTATAGTTTTTGATCATGAGCAAATGCAATTCAAATGTGTTATTAAGCATTATTAGCCCATATTGGTGGCCACTATCCATCATGTCCAAGAGTTGGATTGCCATGCACTAAAAGTTGGATATACTGATTAACATTGATTAACCCATATTGGTGGCCATTAATCTATAATAGGGACCTTTATATATATATGCATTACAAGGATCCTCGTTGTGCGGTGCATGACCATAAACCGTGGACCATGTTTTGACCACAGCGCAATTCTACAATGCAAAAAAATTGTCTAGTGACCTTATTTGACTGGGATTTGGGGTATCTATTTTCATCGGAAATTTGTTGTTTCAACCAAACCAATTCCCGTTCCAACATATTTATATATTATCTATTTTCCCAAAATGGAAATCCCGGAATGTCCGGGGTTTTCTGAACAAAGATAACAGACAAAAACAAATAACACAATACCTGCCAAAGATGCCTAGAGAAAAGAACATTTTGAATATCCTCCAATATCCCCACTAGGTATTCCTCAATGGATTATAACCAATCATGATCCATAATTTATATTATAGCTATCCCTGTATAGTTGTTCATTCTCTCCAAAATACAGCGATCACATGATCATATCCACAAAAGTACAAGTTTATTTATTTGTTCCCATGTCACATGGACTTCCCATATGATGGTTTCCTAAAATGAGGGCTACCCCCGAAATCATCCATTTTCATAGGATTTCCCGGATTTCCCATTATAAATTATAAACCATCCATTTTTTAGGTGCTCCCTATTTACGGAAACCCCCATGTGTTTCCGTCAAAATCCTCACAAATTGTCAGACAAAATGCATTTGGTTTTGGGTAAAATCTGAAGAATTGTTTTTTTTTTTTTTGAGGGATGACTCTCCAGTGGTGAAGGGAGGGAGCGATTTGGCAGCCACGGAGTTACTCAGAGTTTCCCAACCACATGATACATTCTGATAGATGACCAGAATTGTTGATGATGTATTTTGGGGCTCACCACGGATGTGTTTCCACTTATAATTGGACATATTATACACTATATATGTAAATATGTATTTATAGATGTATACATACATACATACATACATACATACAAACATACAAACATACAAACATACATACATACATATGAACATATATATATATGTATATACATACATACATGCATACATACATACATACATACATAGATACATACATACATACATACAAACATACATACATACATATGAACATATATATATATATATATGTATATACATACAAACATACATGCATACATACATACATAGATACATGCATAGATACATACATACATACAAACATACATACATACATATGAACATATATATATATTTGTATATACATACAAACATACATGCATACATACATACATAGATACATACATAGATACATACATACATACATGCATACATACATACATACATATGAACATATATATACATACATACATACATACATACACACACAGACAGACAGACAGACATACATACATACATACATATATACATATTTATATATATATATATATATATGTATTTATATACATACATACATAGATACATAGATACATAGATAGATAGATACATACATAGATAGATAGATACATACATACATATAATATTTTCATATATACCTTTAATATATAATATTCATATAAATAATATAATATAAATCTATACATATATTTAATATAGGGGCCAAATCCCTACTGAAGGGGGGAATTAGAATTACCAATGGCTATGCAGATAACTTCACCAGCAGGGTACCAGCAGTGTTTGACTTCCATCTCCCAATGGAATCCCCATTGAATCGCACCATGTTTGATGATGAAATCCCCCAAAAATGTACGTTTTACCTCTTGAACAAAATGATTTTACACAAACTAAAATGTATAGAGAAAAATGGTTTTCCACAGCGAACTGTGTTGACACGGGTTCTGATCCGTAGATCTGATTGAACAAACATCTTCAAAACAGTCAAACAAAATAAGCAAGGGATCCTTATTAACCAGTATTAAACAGCACTATCCAGTTTCCTAATGAGGATGTAGCACCAATCGTCAAAAGAGTTCGGATCGAGATTAAACACTGCTGATGGTTAATATGCGTATCCATTTTAACATCAACAACTAGTAACTATTTAACCATTATTATCCTGGTCTTTAAAAGTAGCATTAATTCAACACTATTAAAACTATAGTACCCATTTTACATCAATGGACATTAATAAAAAAAATCAACACTTATGAAGTACTATTAGGTTGAGTCATTAATGTGAATGTGAAATACTAATACTTTGGTTTTTCCAGGACACTATTAATATTAAGACTATCAACATCAACACGCATTAAACACTATTAACTAATGTTAACTGTTTCTAGGATCCACTACTCAATTAACATTAAACATTAATGACACGTTACTAGTTAACACCAATAAAACACTATTAAACACAGGTTAAACATTATTAAACACTTATTAAACACTTATTAAAAACTATTAACCACTACCCCATAGGACCCATGGTGCTGGTATATATGCTAACATTTGGGGTATATTGATGGGATCCATGTTACCATATATAGCAGCACCATGGATCCTATGAGTCTGGTAAACGTTTACATAACTGTGGAAATGGAGGCGACCCTGATGAAGTTGGTGAATCGCCGTTGTTGTTTGGTGATCGGAGGAACCTGGCCGCAGTGCTTGCAGCAGAGACTAATTTTGCTTTGCAGGTGGTGGGCAGCAATCTTTCATTTGCAGTGGAGGAACCAGGCGTTCGGGCTACTACACCAGGAGATGAACTGGATAGACAGATTCCTGACACCGCAACACCGGTGACCGTGGCGTCAAGAGCCCGCACACTGCGGAGAGTGGTGTTTATGCCGGCTGCTCCTTCTGAGCTCACAACAGAATTGCTTGCAGACTTAGCTCTGGGCGCTCGTGTGAAAGGCATGTCAGATGCTTATCCAGAGCGTTTTTGTGAGACCAGTTTAGACGGATTAGGACCTGGAGTCCCCCCACAAACACTCAACAAAGGAGCTTCTGCTGCCTGCATTGGACAGTTCCTTAGCGCTGTCGGCCCGTGGGGGGGTTCACTCTTGTATCCCCAGGATTAACCACTACTAACATAAACAGATGATTTTCCCATTAATACCTCCATTTATTTGGGGGATTTTCCATGGCTATGTTAGTCATCACCAGATGGTAACCACTACTAACATCAACATAGCCATGGAAAATGGCCTATAGATGATTATCCCATAGATTATCCCATAGATTATCCCATAGATTATCCCATAGATTATCCCACTACTAACATCAACAAGACCCCCCCCTTTGTCCGTAGGATGGCTGGACCTCTTGTGCTTCTGCCTCTCCGGTCTCCCCAGCGACGGCACGGTCACGGCCGAGATGGCCATGATGTTCGGCGAGCGCCACGGCCGAAGCGCCGCGGCCGGGGGGGGTGCCCTTTAAAGGGGCCCTTTAAAGGGGCTGGACATGGGGAGGTTTCATTTAAAGGGGCTTAATCATAGGAAAACCATAGGAAAATGATGATTTATATAACCAACAAACAGAGGTTTATATGGTTTAATAGTTCAACCATAGTTTATAACTATAGTTAATGGGGGTGTAATGGTTTAGAAACAAGCATAAATGGGGGTATCCCCAAAATTGACGGTTTATCATGGAAAATCCGAAAACAAATTGGATGATTTGGGAATATTCAATTCCGATTTCCGGAAACCTACAAATGGGTGGATTTAACCAGCAACAGTCTGGAGTTTACTTACAAGAATGGAGATTGATAGGTGATTTATGTGTGCTAAGCTGATTTTACTTGCAACAATGAAGATTGATAGGAAACGTTTTGTGTTCTAAGTTGGTTTTGAACAAGATCTTTGATTTCTGGTAGATGTATAGCTAATGGGGTTTATCAATGAGAAAAAAACTGTGGGGCAGCACCTTGGGTGGAATTGGAATTCGATTTCAGACAAAGCAAGAAGAATGGTAGATTATGCATACATATATAATGTCAACCCCGGATTAATCAGGGGGGTACTTACCAAATAGTCATTTCATCTGATACTTTTTTATGGTACCCTCCCAATTAAACAGCCCAGGGGTTTATTAATCCAGGGTTGACATTATGCATACATATGGGTTTGTCTGAAAATATGGTATATTCCCAATGAAATAGCCATTTAAAAACGGGATAATGATCAGCAAAACCATTGGGTAAAAAGGGGTACACGACATTTTCAGACACACCCATATATAGATTTGTCAATCTAAGGAAGAAATATGTTTCGAATCTTGGGCATACATGTATATATATATATATATTCCATAGTGTCCGAGTTGCAAGTGGTTTAGTTGTGTTTACAACTCAAACAAGGCCTTAGGATGGCGTGTGGATTGGATAGTGATCCCATGGTTTGTTGCGATTTCCCGGTCGCCAAGATTCTACAAGCCGTCGGCCATCATGGATTATCCTGTGGGTGGTGTCTCTTGACAGATGTGAGACGAAAGCTTGGATCCTTTCCCACATACTCCACGTATGGTACAGATCTAAAAATATACCCTCTGGTAAACAAGCATAGCTACAGTATTGAAAATTGCCATTTATAGTGGATTTACCCATTATATAAACATGGTGATTTTCCATCGTTACGTAAACGTTTACCAGAGGGTAAACATATATGCATGACGTTTGCCTACGGTTCGAATAGTTTTTTTTGTGTGTGTGGATGTGGGGGAAACATGAGTACATATCATGGACGACACATGGAACATGCATTTGAGCCTGTCATGGCAATGGGACAAATCGGGATAGGACGATAGGGATCCTCCTGCTGCTTGACCAAGTTCGATCCCATGGTTGCCTGGGAATTTACCGTTAAAATCATCGAACCAAAGGTATTTTATTGGCGATGTTCCATCCATGCTTGGTGGTTCATCCCACTTAGTAAGTGGGTTATAACCCCAGTTATAAATGGGATAAATAGGGTTAATCCACCTATAACTGGGGTGAACTAACCCACTTACTAAGTGGGATGAACCACCAAACAGAAGATAAGCCTAAGTGATGTAATTACCTGTGTTTGCTCTCTTTTGAGACTGAAGAAACGCAACTCACAACAGTGAAATGTCCAAACAATACCCAGCCGGGGAATCTGAGAGCACATAGATGGGCCATGGCTAGTTAGGGAATTAAATATACAGCCAAACAAATGTCCTTCCTGGGGTTTGTAAGGTTTGCCATATTCTTGTTGGTTGATAAGTTAATATCATCAACGAGACCCCTATTCTTGATGGTTAGACACTTGTTTGGCAACTCCGCAAAAAAGGAAAAACTGAAGAGTTGGAGGCCAAAACATGATTAACACGTGATCTATACCATCCTATAGAAACACCCTTTCAGATTCTTGGTGCTTACTATAGCTGGTTGGTGGTTTGGCAGATTTTATATTTTTCCATAATATATTGGGAATAATCATCCCAACTGACGAACTCCATCATTTTTCAGAGGGGTAGGTCAACCACCAACCAGTATAGATATCCTTTTCCCAGCTGGTTGAAGGATCAATCCCATCATCCCCAAGATATGGAGGTTTCCTCATGGTGGTACCCCTGGCCTTTATAGAATAGAATTCATCCCCTAAGGCTTGAGCTTTATGAAGCACCGAGCAAAAATGGGCATCGTAGCATGCACGGCGGCGTTAGGTGAAGAGCCTGGTGGAAGTCTTGGTGAAGGGTCTGGAGAAGCACCTGGGGTTTTTGAGCCATTCTTTTGAGACCATGGTTGATCCCAAAATGGAACAACCAGATAGATTGTATGGATATATATATATATAACAATGGCTGGTAGTATAATGTGGATGATAATATAATGGATGATAGTATATGGATAATCAATCTAAGGAATTTTTTAATCAATGGATGATAGTACAGTATATGAATCTGGTTGCTGGTTTGGAACCATGGATTTTTATGACTTTCCATATATTGGGAATGTCATCATCCCAACTGACGAACTCCATCATTTTTCAGAGGGGTTAGCAGCACCACCAACGAGCCATGGTTGATCCCAAAGATGGGACTTCATCAAGGTTGATAATGTCATCCCCGGATTTTGCTAAACCACGGTTTATTAATTAGGGGGTACTCCTCCAATAGTCATAATCTGATACTTAAATGGTATCCCCCCAATTAAACAGCCTAGGGGTTTATTAATCCAGGGTTGACATTTGTGGTGAATGATGCTGATTAATGGTTAACATACCCTTGTTGATGGGGATTGAATGGGATATTTGCGGGTAAAAAAGCAACAACTTTAGGGAGTTTACAGGGATATAATCGGGATGTAATCAGGACAATGGAAATATTGAGCCATTGAAGATACCATTGCTGATTGGTCATGACATAAGGAGTTATACTGTTATACTAGTTGGGCTATTGATGATTGGGGATTAAAACACATGCCATGGTAGGCCAGGCACGTTTTTAACCAACTAGTATAACGAGATTGAGATAGGGATCTGTAGGGACAGAGGTGTGATAGTCTGTAGTGCTTCAACCTGTTCAACAATTGGGGGCGGAAAAAAGGGATATTATTGGGACATCATGGGTTTTTTTTAATGATATAGTGGAACATGTTCTGGATAAACTAGAACTTCATCAATAAGGATTTTAACCAACCAACATGTATTGTGGTAAACAGCACCAGCTATAATGAGATTGTAATGCGGATTAAAGATAGTATATGATATATGTCTTTTATAAATTGCAACGACCTCGTCATTTCGACATCACTTTCATGATTAATTCAAGTTTGGGAATGATCATTTTTGTTTATCAAGATAAATGGGATAACATGAGTATATAGAACAAACTGGAAACAGGCTTTATTCGCCAAAATTGATATTAACCAGCCAAAAAATAAAATGCTCATATAACGAATAAAAAAGAGGACACCAACTGAATGGGTCGTTTAGTGCAATTTAGTCTGTTGTCATTTGGATACGGATAGGGATATATCAACCTAACCAAAATCGTTGATGTTCGCGATCAATATGCAAGAGTGGCCGCTTGCTGGGAACCGCTCTCCAAAAAGGAATTCTTTGTGAGGGTATTGTGGAATTTGAATAAGTTGCAATGATATATCTCAAAGTAAGATTAGCTGGTTGGTGGTTTGGAACAGTTTTTATTTTTCCATATATTGGGAATAATCATCCCAACTGACCAATATTTTTATTCCAAATTAGGTTTGATGGTATATTACTGAAAAATATAGTGACTAATCACCAATATTATTCCAACTGACCATATCTTCCCAATCAACCAGCTAGTATATTGGGGGGTAGGTCAACCACCAATTAGTTTACCTGCAGAAACATCGTGGATTGAACCTGCAGAAAAGATCAGCATTGGTTACCAGATAAATGTGGTTTCACCAGCCAAAATGGGGAATGAAACCATGAAAAGTGACCCACCAAAAAGGAAGATTTTATCAAGATATGGGGTGTGGCTAGGAATGACCAGGAAAATGTTGAACCATTTGTCACCAGAAGGGATGGGCAAAAACTTAAAAAAGTGATTTATGTAGGGGACTTCCCCCATTGTCTCGCCGGTTTTCATCTTTTCATCAGCAAAATGGTGACTGTTTAGATGCTGAATCAGCAACGATACGGGTACTGGATCAATCTTGGACGGCTAATTGAGTACGATCCAATCTTTTGAGATACCTCCTGTGTCATCAAATACGGCTAGCTGGAAAATCCTCGCATTAATGGAGTTTTCTAGCTTGGAAAATCATTTATAAGTGGCTGATTTTCCATTGCCACGTTTGATCACTGGAGGGTAAATGGTGATATCTTTGCTAACCAGCTTTAAATCACATGCGCAGTACCGGAGATTGACCAACGAAACTAAGTGATAGACGTCGTCAATGATCAGTAGACCTTGACTATTTATTTTTAATGTACCACCAGCAATACAATGGGGAATACATGTTTTGTTATGTTCAACACCAAACTTGGGCGAATCAGTTAATTTGGGACAGTTTTGATGGAGGGATATGTCATAAGTCATATTTTGCTCCATAGTTGCTCCATATTTGCTGGTTCTAGTGGACCCCATTTTGGTTCTTGAATGCCAAGAGTTTTTGGAGGTTTCAGATGCAACGCTAATCTGGAATCTGACGAAGGCTGGACCACTGGCTTGATCACATGGTCCATAAGCTGAGCCATGCTTACTGGAAGGTCGATTTGGAGGTTTCCTAAAATGGGAGTACCCCAAAAGCATAGTCACCATCTGGTTGGTGGTGACTGGAACATTTGGATGATTTTTTCATATCTTGGGAATAAGGATTCCAACTGACGAATCTTTTTCAGAGGGGTAGGTCAACCACCAACCAGCCATAGGTTTCAATACTTAAATGGTCAAGCGTGTCTACATACTTTTAAGATCGTAAAACAACTACGTTACTAGCGTATAAAATGCTACGTTACTAGTGTATAGATGTATAGAAGATCACTCCGAGCGTAAGCTGGAGATATTGGAGATACCCATTCCAAATGTTCTAACGACTACTTGGATGATTTGGAGGTACCCCCATTCCGCTGGAAGATTCCCAGGTATGGTGGTGAGCTTCGCCTTCGATCTCCCGTCAAGGCGCGGTTTTTTTTCGGATGTGACGATGCACCGCTGGAAGCGACACGAGAATTGGATGTTTTTTAATGTGTAAACCATCAATGGGGGTATTGGTGGTTCATCCCACTTAGTAAGTGGGTTAGTTCACCCCAGTTATAAGTGGATTAACCCTACTTATCCCATTTATAACTGGTGTTATAACCCACTTACTAAGTGGGATGAGCCACCAAGTGTATAAAGCCAAAAGAATGGGAATAGGTTGGTTTTCTAGGGTTTTATTATGTTTTATTCTTCAGGGGATAGAATGGAGAGAAATAAAGCATCAACAGGGGATAACATGGTAATCCAATTATGTAGATTCTGGGATGGAACAGTTGGATTAACCCCTGTTATCCCCTGTTGATGGTTTATTAGAGAGGTTATACTTTCCATTTGCTTGATTGGTAATTCATCATCAATGAGCCGGAACTATGATACTTCATGAATTGGGAATCCCCATGAACCAATCCTTTTTTTGTTGGCGGAAAAAAATGTTTTTTCCCTACTGAACTCACTTTTTGTGAACTCCCCACTAGAAACTATTTGTTTGATGGATGAATCACCATTTGATTGGTTTGTTTCTCTCCTCACATTCATCATTTTTGTGTTTTGTGTGTTTGTGTTTCTTGTTAAATCTTGAATCTAAGACCCGTCTCATGCTATGACAAATATAGGGTGCTGCCACGTGTCGTAGCCGACTTTCTGGCTAATGAACATCAATCTATAAACACTAGCTACTGTGTAAAAACATGTAAAGACAAGGTCACAGCACAATGGGGATATCACCCACATTGGTGAGACACACCAATTTCTCAGATTGATACTATATATTTAAATGAGCCAATGAAAACTCAGGAAACCTTCTGCATACCTGGACCCTCAAAGTACCCAGGTAAAAGGCCAAATACTTATTGTTATTGGTAATGAAATTGAGGGTGTAAGTGTATTGTTTTTGTGTTCACCAAATGGTCAACTGTGGTAGTTTTTGGGATCCATATCCCCTTCATAGATTTCATAGCAGGTTCGCAGGAATCCAAACCACCCTGATCACCAGGTAGTCATTGGACTAGGTATATTCAATCCCTATCTTCATCAATTTTTCATGGATCCACCATATTTTTTTTGGTAACCCTCTAGTTATGACTAACATAGCCATGGTATAGATGGCCCATAGAAATAGATGGTTTACCTATTAATAGCATGGTGATTTTCCATGGCTATGTTAGTCATAACCAGATGGTAAATCCCAAGTGTCATCCCATTATTCACCATTAAATCACCATAGAAAATCACGATTTTCCTAGTGGTTAAATCATCATTTTGCTGGTTAAAGTACCATTTTTAACGATGAAATCCACCACGTTTGCCACAGGAGATCCTGGTAGAGGAGGGCCGTGCAGTTGGCGTGCGCACTGCCAAGGGCGACATCCGCGCGGCCACTGTGATTTGTCGCTTCGGTTTTTGGTGGCGCTTTGTGAAGTGGGGGTTGAAGCAGCAAAAATGGTGGATTCCTCTGATTCTCTATAGGAAAACCATAGGAAAATGGTGATTTAACCACTATAAATGGTGATTTTCTATGGTTAAGAATGGTGAATAATGGGATGATATGGGATTTACCCTCTGGTTATGTCAAAATAGCTATTGAAAATGTTAATTTATAGTGAGTTTTCCCATTAAAAATGGTGATTTTCCATAGTTATGTAAACGTTAGAGGGTAACAAAAATGATGGATTGAACCAAAAAAAATGGACATGGTGATTTAACCATTGAAAATAAATGGAAATGGAGGATTCAAGCATCAAAATTGTCATGTGGATTCAGATGTCACATATTCTGGTTGGTTTGACCAACAAGAGGGATTTAGAGGGAGATCTAAAAAATGGGATATAATGGGATATATATATATATACAATGGGGTTCTGGTTGGTGGTTTGGAACATGGTTTTTATTTTTCCATATCTTGGGAATGTCATCATCCCAACTGACTTTCATATTTTTCAGAGGGTTGAAACCACCAACCAGTATTTGTTTTTTCAAAAATGAAGATTCCACCAGCAGAAATTGAGCGTTTGTTTCTGACACGACATGGAAATCGACCACTTGCATGGGCCCTTACGTGGCCTTAAATAGTAAAATCGTTCCACATAACCCGCTATATCTCCAGGTTTGGTTGGGGGATAGAACCCAGTTGCGCAACAAAACTTGCATAACTCTATGGCCCATCTAAGCATTCTATTTAAGATTGGTCAATACTAGCCTTTAGGTCAAACATATCCTTTGTGACAACAGACACGTTTACTTCACAAAGACGGTGTTTTTCATGTAGCAACTGTGAAAAACTCGAAATTGAAGATTTTTTTTCACAGCTACAAAACGCATCAAAGCGCAAAAAAAAAAGATGATTCCGCAACTGGTTTCGTTCAACAGCTTGGTCGGGTTACCTTTCGGAAACCCCATCTCTAAAGGACAGCTGTGACCGCCTTGGATGCCTTGGCTTTTTCAAACTTTTTAGGGGGTCGGAATCCCATTACTTCCGGATGTACAGAGAAGGCCTGGATCGTTTAACGTTTTTATCTCGTTGCTTAATAGTGATGGTGAATAGTGGTTTTCATAGGCTATAAACCAACAACAATGGGAATATGATGGTGATCTGATTGGTGGTTTGGAACATGGATTATTTGTCCATCATATATGGGATGTCATCCTTCCCCTTGACGAACTCCATCATTTTTCAGAGGGGTAGGTATATCACCAACCAGTTTTGTTTTTTCCCCACCTGCCAGGTGAGGGTTGTTAGATTTTATGTCAGTTGCCTCCTCCTCCTCCTGCCTCGTCCTCCTCTCCTCCTCCTCCTCGTCGTCCTCCTCGTCCTCCTCGTCCTCCTCCTG
>Ga0126342_10014154_pt1 | contig 14100 bp, 13 predicted proteins | sample Cyp1metagenome_FD_92528 | JGI IMG/M metagenome (GOLD analysis project Ga0126342, IMG submission 92528) | Coral microbial communities from Lord Howe Island, Old Settlement Bay, Australia - Cyphastrea 1 metagenome | ecosystem: Host-associated > Invertebrates > Cnidaria > Coral ...
ATTTTGTAGGCAGCAACCCCCATGGGTGCTACCATTTTGTAGGTGTCCCCATACCATTTTGTAGGGGGATAGGCTGGGCACCCTACAGAATGGAGCTCTCATCGTCTGGGGGCTAATGTGAAGATATATATATAAAACATAGATGTTCAGTTAAACAGTTATATACAATCTGTTCACATGTCTATGTATGTCTCTGGAGATATGCTACTGTTGCCAAGCTAGCTAGGTATAGGTAGGGGGATAGCATGTTCCCCAACTGGAACATACACCATGAGTCGAAACCAGAGTTTCCCTCTGAAATAGCATGGCAATTTTGGGTAGACCTAATTTTAGGGTCAAAACCAAATGTCTCATAGCCAGCAACGACTTTCTGTGCCGTTCTTGAGGCCTGGACTGGACCTGCTCCGATGTGCGCATCATGCGGAAGAAACCCACCATGGTTTTGGATCCAGCCTCCAACAAGAACGTCACGGTGAAGGGATGGGGTGCCGCACCTCAGCCTCCGCCGATGGCGTACAGTCTGGGTCCACGCTGTTCTACCTGGTTTGGTGATGGATAGATAGACGGGTAGGTAGATAGAAAGCACTGCTTGAGGTGATGTGGAGTGTTGCGAAGAGCAGAAGTGCGACGAGTTCCAAATTCCGCCGCTGGGCGCTGTAGAAGGGTGAGGTGGTTACAAGGTGGTGCCCGCCACTAGGTGTGTAAACCTCATGAAGGATAGATTGTAGATATATCATGATCTACCATAGATTATAGTTGATATAGTTACAAACCAACTTCACTGTGTAGGGGGCCCCACCTTGTAATATGGGTTTGTCCTCAAGCATGGGGAGTACCAGCCAGTTTTGAGCAAAACATGGGAATGGGCCTTCAATTTGGGCCAATTTTGAAAGGGAACATGAAGATAAACTATGGCATTTGGGAGTGCCCCAGTTTTGGACAAACCCAATATATGCAGAAGATCCATCGACTACCTTTTGCCACTGTGGCATGTTTTACCTTCAAAACTGCCATGGTTGAAATCGCAAGTCACATGATTCCCATGATTTGGGCAGCCCCACTTCAATGACTTGCCACGAATCACCTCTGGGCGATGATCCAAAGAAACGCGATCCATCTCCAATTGGGCTGATTTTAAGCAGGGTTTCAGCGGGCTGCAGGAAAGAGCTTGAAAGCCTTTGGAAGTTGAAGGTGTGGTTTAGTCCGGGGATGGGGAGATAAGGCAAACTACTCGGCTGAGGCCTGACTGAAGCTTTAGGGCTGTAGATTGGTTCACCATATGGCTGTACTACGATAGACGTGAAGATGGGGGTTTACTCCCAAACTTGCTCGGTTTTCTGGATGAACCTGTGTAGAATGTCATCATTCGCGGTGGTCCACAAGTTTGACTCCATTTTTCCTCCATATTCTTTAAGGCGCTGCCAGATGACCTTGCCAATAGCGAGGTATGGATGGCCAAAAAAGAGCCCAGCAAAAAAGGCAGTTTCCTGTAGACTTTCCCTTGAATCGTCTATCAATGGTTCATATTTCCATACCCTTGAAGATAATATCTGGATCCAGGGATGCTAACCATGGTAACCATTGGTTCCTCTGGCAGCACCCATCGCAGGAGCTAAGTTTTTTGTACAGCATCTATTTTTTTCCCCCACAAATGGCTGGTGCAAGCCATCCAGGTTTAAAATCGAGTTTACGCCTTTGGTTCTGGAGTATACTACTGTAGTATAGTATGTGCATTGCACATTCCCATTCTTCTTGGTCTTGCAGTTGTTCCATTGGTTCGCAAAGAGATCTTACCAAACTTTGTGATTTTGTGAGACAGTTGCTCCCTTGGAAGAATTCATTTCTGGTTTGTGGTTTCATTATTGTTGTTGCTAGTTACTAGCATTTTTTTTTAAATCACTATTACTGTTATTATGATTATGATTATCATTATTATTACTGTTCTTATTATTGCCATTATTACTATTATTGTTATTATTATTACTATTATGATGAGTATCATTGTGATGTTCCATCCGATTTCTTGATGATTCCATTGTGACTGAACCTTTTTTTTGCAGGACAACGCGGCGGAGGTCACCGGAAATGAGCTGTCAGAATGCTGCCGCTCGGTGGAGTGAAGTGAAGTGTTCTGGTTTCCTGGCAGGATGGATAGATAGATAGGTAGCTCACTGTATGTATACATATATACCTACATAATATACAGATATGTTAGGAAAACCAGGAAAAGGTGGAGAACAGACATTGAGCCTCCACATTAGAAAGATCTGTGAACGTGCAACGCTCCGGAAAAAAAGAGTTCCCAACTGGTGGGACACCATTGCCATCAATCCATAGGGATTTCATGGTTGGCACCACTTTCCGGTTGCCACGCTGACGTGTGGAAAACGTCATCATCTTCTCTGGTTGGAGCATATAGTGAACTGCATGGTCCTCATCAATCCCTTTCATTTGAAGCATACAAGTAAGACCGAGAAGCCAAGGACATCCAAAAATGACCCACAGCAAGTTTGGTTTTTGTACCTGAAACGAACATGGTTCAGTGTTTCTTTTTGCTGATCCCTATTTGACAATTACCAGGTGGTTCCAAACAGAGTAGTGTCAACCCAAAATCCAAAAAGGATAAGACCTTATTATTGTCTGTAGAGTAATCTGGCAAAAAAGTGATCATTTGCCAAGAATAAACGGACCTGTTTTTCAATCCCAGCCTTCGAAAGAGGTCGATTCATCCGTTTTCGTCTGAGGTGAACCTCGCTTGTGCAAGGATTTCAGCTTCTGGGCTGAACCAAACCGCTGAACCTTGAAAATGCGGTCAAAGTGCAAGAGAGGTTTGGGATTTCTGACACATCCCTATACTACAGATATGGAATGATATGATATGGAATGCTGCAGATAAGACTATAGACAATCCAGATTCGATTCTTTGAGTACCATGTTTTGACAGATCAGGAACAAGTAAAAGTCAAGAGAAGTGCTTGTGGCATTTTTCGGGCACAGGGACACACTGAAGCTCATAAAAGCATTGGTTTGTTTCAATCTCGGTCTCAGGGGTCTCAGTGATTTTACCTTTGCTTCAATCACTCCAATACTTGCGTATTTTTTGCATCTTTGTGTCATATGTAGCTTTGCTTCTTGTTTGTTTTGTGTTTTACCCCCGGAAAAGGACTGCTGGGCAGCCAGCACTGAGGCTGCCCCAACAATACGCAGTTCCGTCCCAAGAACGCATCTGCGACCTTGGCAGGCTGCGCAGTGCAAATTCTCACGGCATGATGACACTTGATTTTTACGGATATTTTTGAAGATCATAGTCTATCCAGTGGTGTTTAACTGACTCCACCCAGATGCAAGTCTCACTTGCAACCAAGCCCAAAAACCCAAAAATCCAGTGGTTAGGAGGGAGCGATTTGGAGCTAGGGGTATTCATATTCCCAACAAAATATTCCCAAAAAATATTCCCTATTCAATAGGGGTATTCAATGAAGATCATAGTGTTCATCATGCCATGTCACGCCAGATATTTTGGCGATCATCCTTGGATTCACCACCAAAGTTGGCCATGGGAGTGGTGCGATGGCCTCTGGTCCTGGTCAAAATTTGGTATCCAAAATGGCTTGGTTTGACAGAAATGGTGAAATCAGTTAAATCCAAATTCTGTGTGGTGAAATGTGATGAACTTTCCCAAGATTTTCTTGTTTCAACAGTTCAATCACTTTTTTTTGGCAGATTTAGGAACCCTGACGAATGTGTGGCTAGCAGGGAGCACCGTGGAGCAGTGCTGCGAGAACTTGCTCTGCAGCACCTATAGCTGCAGCAGTGGGGGACACCCAAACTCCACTCGGGGCGTGGGAGAATCCGGATGTTTCATTTATCAAAACCTATTACAACATTATTTTTAAAGTGGGGACTTTTTTTTATTGGGCTAAGTTGAGACCAGACCACCTGGGGTCACCTTTTCTTTCAAAGATTTCTTTCGGTTTGCTGCTGAAATGGATCACCAAAAAATCACCAACAGCTGGGGTTGCTATCTGTTCTGGCAAGATTTTGTGGCCTGTTGGATGATGGCAGTTTCACACAACAGGCGGACAGGTGGAATTTCTGGCATAATAGCCCTTGGCGTAGCAATCGTGGGACCCCTTTTTTGACATGAAGATCATGAATGCAGATCTGTCCCAGAATGGGTAGCTTCTGGTTTTCTTCACATAGCTATGGATAATGGCCCATCTATGGAGGATTTAAGTAGCTTTTTCGCTATGTTAAAGTACCAGAACGGGTATTCCGAAGATTGGATCGTGCCAATACATTTTTCCAGGAGTTTAGACCAGGGGAGCATTTCCCCAGCCCTTTCCACTGCACTAGGCCGCAAACAGCGGTGGAAAGGTTTCATAAGAGCAGCTAGGGTAAAGGGGATGCAATCAGCAACAGAAATCGAAGATGGTTTCAAGTTTTACCATCCTCCCGGAATCCTCCCAATTAACATAGACCCTGAAAATAGTTCAGTGATGTTCAGTGTTAGTGGAAACTCATCTTCCAAACTTTCCAAAGCCCTATGAGTCTGACAGGGTCTATGTGAATTTACCGGATTCCCCGCTGGGTGAGCTCTGGACGGCGAGTTGCACCAGCTGACGCCAACTTGTTTTTGCTAGGTCTCTACCCATCCACTGTATATATATATATGTATAATTACACACACACATATCCACTGTATGTAATGGTATGTAATGGCATGTAATGGTATGTGATGGTATGTAATGTAATGTAATGTAATGTGATGGTATGTAATGTAATGGTATGGGATGGTATGGTATGGGATGGTATGGTATGGAATGGAATGGAATGTATGAATGTATTCCCATTATGGCTGATTCTTCCCCTCTGATTCTTTGTTAAACAAATCGCCATATATTGATGGAAGGTAGAGAAGATTGATGTTTCCGGACGGGATGGGGCTGGCCATGGCTGGCCAGATACCACTACGATGCAGAAGAAGGTGAAGCCGCATGAACGACCTGGGTCCACCGATGAGGACAACCTGGTTGGTTTTCGAGGGATCCAGAAATTGGATGGTCACCCCTTAGTCACTTGAGCCATTGGTTGGATTTTTTCCGCATCACTTTCAGAAGGGTCCCCAAGATGGCCATGAATAAAACTGCCAACGTTTAGATTCTGAATGGGGTTTAGGTTGCCCCATTTAATCAGAATTCCATGGTTCCTGGCGCCATACACATACAGGCAAGCATGAATGCATGCATTGACATGAATACTGACACTATCATCAACATTATCATTAACAGTAAGATTAGCATTAACATCAGCATTTCCATTACATCACATTTACATCTACATTACACTACAGTACACTACATTCGACTACACCACATTATATTTTGCACTGCATTTCATTGCATTGCATTACTCCTTACTCCTTACAGTACATTGTATACATACATTATCATATTATACATATACCGACACCACACACATGATCACCCAGACCCATGTAATCTCGTTGCCAGACATTTTAGCATCATAGTTGGTGAAGTAGTGCCCCTGGAGTACCTCTCTGGCTAGTGGTTTTTGGCGTGCAGAATTGTGATGCGGCCGCTTTCAGCTGAAAAGGTCCTCGGTTGAGGGTAAATTTAAGATGCACCAGGCACCAGTTCTTGGAACCCCTGGTCCGGGACCCTGGATGTTTCATTTTTACAAGGGACCACACCACATCATGACGGATGAGACTGCCATCTTCCTGAACACCTAGATCCAAGGGACGCGGAGTCAAGGCACCTGCCCAACAGCAACCAACTAGCCTCGCAGGAGTGTTGCGAGCTGAAGTTTTGCAAAGACTACAAGTGCAGCGATTCCAGCAAGTGCCTTGACCACTTCGACCATCCGCGAACTCTGTAAGAGCTAGGGTTGGTATACTTATCCAACATAAAATGGCAGGGGTGCCACAGTTATCTCTGCGGCCTTTTCATCAACAAAGTGGTCCAACCCTGGATTTATTCAAGCCTGCTTGGTCTTACTGGGGGAACCAATCTTTGTAGTTTAACTGGGGGGAAAACCATTTGGTTGGTGGTTTCAAAGCTTTCATTCTTTTCATCCAACAAATGGGAGGATGATCACAATCGACTTTGGTATGAAAATATAGATATATAATGATATATATATTTCAAGGAGACCATTTCCAAACAGCCGTTTCTATAGCAAATGGAGGTTTCCGAAAATCATCCGGGCTGGACCATTTTAGTATCAAAACCCATGGTTTTGGGGATCTCCCCATTTCAAGAAACCCCCATATTCACGAACCAGCCATTTCTTTGCTTTCTAACGCAATGTGAAGTGCTTAGACTCACCCCTTGGCCTGAGAAACGGGACGGGTGAAGTGCTGAGGTGGATCCATATCTCTGATCAGCCACTTGGCAGTTGGGAATACCGAATACGTGGCAAACCATACCCAAGGAGTTACACTGCGACAACCACTCGAAGGGCTTTACAAAAATCTTTGCTCTGCGCGCTAAGCTCTAATTCTCCTCCCGTACTGGAGGTGCATCAGATGGCCTCCCTCTATATCCTCTCCATGAATAACACGTGAAGCGGGAAAGCGAGGCAACTTAATACGTCATCTCCCGGTTGTGCTCCATCAATGGAGGTGCAAATTGGCCGTCTTTCGTCCCGAATCCTTCAAAACAGGTAGCGCTGGCCGGGGCTTCTTCTTGTGTCCTTGCGGTGCTTCTTCTGTTCTTTTTGGTCTCTCTATTGACCCTTTTTGGATGCTCAGCCTGCTCAAATCCTTCAAAGAGAAGGTTCTTGGCAGCCTCGTTTGTGGCCAGCGTCTCTCATCAACACCTGCCTCGTCTGGAGTTTGGAGTGACTGGTGACCCTTTTTGATCGTTCAAAAAAAGTTTGTCGCAGTGAACCTCGCTGTTCTCTTTTGAAGATGAGAGAAAGAGCACATGTGGAGGAAGGAACGACATTTTTTTGTATCTTTGGATTCAGATATATCATTGCAGCCACAGGCCGCCGCTGAAGTAGCTTGAAGTATGCTTCAATACTCGAAAAGGACCAGTCTTTCTTTGGTTTGCCGCCATCCAACCACTTGTAGCATTCGAGCCATTTCTGTTGCTTCTTCTAGTCATGTTTGTGCCAGTTGATCGGCTCCGCCCAGGTTGGGCGTGAGCAACATCGATCGTCGCGGCAGCTCAGACGAGGAATGTTGTGAAAAGATCTTCTGCCGTGCAGAGACCTGCGCCCCGGTTGCAGTGGCGGTTGAAACGGGGATGCTGGGGTGCCGGGGTGGGTCCAGAAACCGGGTTGAGCTGTAGGATAGTTGAGTGTATTTATATGTATTTATATGTGCGGCAGCATTTAATTATAAATTATATGTGCGTAAAGAAATCAAACATATAGATATTTATGCGGATATGGCCTTGATGACGATGAATAATTGGAATATATGATATGTGTGTGCATGTAATGTCTAGAGTGTCATAGTCATATGTAATCAAAATGTAATATGCAATTAGGGTGTGATGTCATATGGTTTCATGATGTATATATGTGATGTATGTATATTATATATATATACATATTATATATATATACATACATATATATATATACACATACATATATATATATATATACATACGCATACATACATACATACATACATACATATATACATACATACATATATATATACATACACATGTATATACATATATATATATATATTACACATATATATGATCATACTGGTATGTACAGTATATAAATGTCTATGCATATGAGTATGTCGACACGTATGTCTTTCCAGAGTGAGGAAGCAAGAGGTGGTTCGAACGTTTGGTCCAGAGCGGGATGTCCATTTTTTTGTGAGATACCACAAGAGCCTGTGACTCAGGATCAGCTCAATGTATGTATATACATACACATACAGATATATAACTATCTATCTATTTATATATCCGTCTATCTGTCTCTCTATCTATCTTTCTGAGTCTATTCAAGTTCTGCTCACCATTGTTTTTGACTACAATCCTTCCCAATGTGTGGGAAGCGATCTCAGTCCCTCATTCTGTGTCAGGTGGTGTTGCTTACCCACCACTTTTAAGATCACGCCAACCAAACAAATGTTGGCCAGTCTGGGTTTTAGTTCTAGTAAATAGTTTGTTTATGCATAGCATCTCTGCAATATGAATACCAAGGCGCTCATATGTAATGTACATATACATATATATATATATAGACATATGTATATATATACACATGTATATGTATACACATACAGACGCACAAGCACACATACAGACTTGTCCTCGCCAACATGTTGCCCTGGGCTTCAGGCAGCCCCAGCACCCTGTGGAAACCCAAAGAGAAGGTGGATGAATTGCAGGGCAGCAGCATGGAGCAGTGCTGCGAACCTGTCTACTGTGCCTTGGAGCGGCGTGGTTGGCTGGTTTATTGACCAATGGCCGCTTGGGGTGGTGTTCGTAGTTGCCATCTGGGATCTGGGTTTTGATGATGATGATGATGATGATGATGATAATGATGATGATGAGTAGTGGCAACTGACTGGTGGAATTGCCTGGTTGTCCTTTGAATGAGTTGGTTAAAACCACGATCCGCATAGAAAAATGTGAAAATGGTGACACATACCTTCCTTAGTTCCCATAGCCGGAAAGCGCAGTTCTATCCTATGAATTGATCAAAAGCGCAGGTATGCCACTCGACCCTGGAAACAGTACAAGTACAGATGTTCTACCCTCATGTTGTGGTTTTGTTGGGCTTTTGCTGGAAGCTGGCACGCTCAAGAAAATATGGTATCGTCGGTACTGTCTGAAAATAGGGTACCTCCAAATGAATGGTTCGTCATCATTTTCACCACGTAGATGGCCACAAAATGGGGGGCATACCCTACTTTCAGACAGACAGCGAGCTGTGTCTGAAGGGTGTCCTGAAACCGTGAGCTGTGCATGTCAAGGTGGCAATTTCACCTGTGATACTGACGATGATGGTGATGGTGACGGCACCATGTGGTACAAGAGGGTGGACACCAACACGTGCGCCTTTTGGGAACATTCGAGGTTATGCTGGATGGATTTATCCCAATCTGGATCCAGATTCAGGCGCCAGGTTCGGGCGCCAGGCACATCAGCTTGCAGGTACAGATGGCAGGGCAGCACCAACGAGGACCAGCTTTGCCTGAGTGCTAAGTTACTGAGCTGAAGAAACTGTGGGTTAACAAGTTTGGCAAACTCATTTCCCTGACTTTAAAGCAGCAGATTTTGCCCAGCTTGCACCTTCCTCCAGGAGTGCTGCTTGCCGAAATACTGCAGTCAGTACACCACCTCCACTCCAACACAGTTGCTTGGTGGCAGCTTCTGTGGCCGGGAGAAATGGCAGGTCACTTAGGAAAACATCAGGGGACAGGCCGTTGGCTGCTCTTGGCTATTGCTTCTCCTTGGTCAACCTGTTGAGTTTTTGAAGATACCAGTTCTATGTCGGTGGATGCCACTGGTTTTGTTGAAAACAGCCCTGGTTGTGATAGTTGGCGGTTTGTTTTAACATTCTTGATTTCTATTCTAACAACTGGAATGATGGCAATATAGGGGATCGGTCGAAACTCATGTCAACCCAGGCTTAATAAACCAGCAAGCTCTAACTTTCGGGATAACCCCCTAAACAATTCAATCAGTACTTATTCAGTTGACATCATTGTCCATACTCCAGACCAATACCTGCAGGTGGAAAAGAAAGGCGCAAAAAAACCTGCAGGGCAGCACGGATGTGGCAGCTTGGCTTCGTCGAGAAATCCCCCTTTTGGCTTCGTCCTAGTCATTCCGTCAAGCAAAGGGGGGATTCAACTGTAGAAACTGGGGCTACGAATATCTACAAATGGTGATTTTCCATAGCTATGTAACAACTTTCCAGAGGGTATTCACTATTCACAGTGGTACCTTGGGATTAAAGCCTTCTTCCGCCCGACTCCGACTTCCAAGCAAGTGATGGGTTTGTCGCAAGACATACCTCAAAATCCAATGGTTTAAACTTTAAATACCATATTTCCCCATTATCCAAATCTATATATATACATGTTTTATGTAATATGTTTTATATATGTATTATATATGTATAATATCTGGATGATTTTGATCATGACGCCACGTTGTGAAGGAAAAACCTGGAATGATGGGTGGCTTGGACAGCGTTCCAAATCTTCGCCTCAGGAGTGCTATGACCAACTGATGTGTTCGGACTATTGCTGCGTGGGAGCGGGTTGGACGAAGAAGCCTGAGCCACAGACTCGTCGGGAGCCCCGAGCCGGCTGGGGGGCTGGGTCTTGGGATCTTGGGTTTACCAGGGGATGCCTAAGATATTGGTAGGGTCTGGTAAACCCCAAGATATCACAGTCATTTTGCTGGTGGTAGAATTGCGGAAGAGAACTTTCTTCCAGCGTTGTTTCGTTGAAACCACTGGGCAGGTAAGACACGAATTCCCGCACATTTTACATAAACTGACAGCCGGTGCTTCATGGCTTAAACCCAAATAGGAAAGAACACGTGGCTTGCTCTTCACGCTTGTCCTAGATACAAAGGTACAATGGACTTATGTATATGTGGCATTCAGAGATCATGCATCTACCAGAATTGATGGTGAAATCTACAGGATCCCCCCTATATTATATGATAGATGGTAAAAACCCATGGATTTCCTAGAGATTTTAAGCCTTGAACCATGAATCCATTGAACATCTCCGAAACTGATACGAAATTTTTCGATGGTGATCTCCACCCACTGCTGATGAAATCCCCATTGTTGTTGGTGAACTTCCTATTTTCCCAAGCGGCTTCAGATTTTTGGTCCATCTATCCATCTACAGGATGGTGCCCCCCAGTTATAAGTTGGTTTATAAACCCCATTAACTAGTTCGTTATATCTGCCATAAACCATAGGTTTAATGGGAGTTATGTTCACCAACTGAGCTAACGAACTGGGGCACCACCCATCTATCCGACTCGCGGAACAAAATCCAGGCCCCGGAAGCACCGATGAAGAGTGCTGCACACGTGCCGATCTGCCCGTCCCATGGCCCTGGTGGGGAAGTGGGAACTCTTATGGTGTGGAACGTATGGGTTCCCACCGTATGGGAGATATGGGTTTGGTAGCTGAACATGTTGGGAAAAAAGTCAACATCACATTTAAGGGTTTTTTAAGGGGAGTATACCCAATTTTTGGACCCGCCCATACATGACAAGGAATCCAAATGCTTGCTTCAATGATGAGTCTATCGTTCTATCCCATGGTTTATTGTTTCTGCTACCTCCAGACTTGTGCAGCTCATACTTTATTTCTAGTCAAGAAACAAGGGATGCACAAGAGAAGTGGAGATATACTGGCAATATCTAAATGATTACCCGATAAGACAGAGGAATCCTTTGGTGACGGGTCATGCTATGGAACAACGCTTGGAAGACGGGATGGTTCACTCTTGCTTTACATATCACATTCCCATTGCAGAGAAAATCTGCAGGACTTTCACCATTTTAGGTCCTTAAATTTCCCAGCAACACCAATGACTTCTCACAGTTCCCAAGCCCAGGACACGCACGTGAAGCAGGCGACCCTTGGAGACGGCGTGGAAAATTGGGAGGGAAACGATGGGGAAAAGCGAGCTGGCTTTGTGCAAAACGATGGGGGATGGTCCTCCCTAACACATGGCTAGTTTAAGGCAAGACTTCATCTTGCAAAAACCATGATCTTTTTGGGATAGCCTATTTTCACAGTAAAATCATCTAAAATCTATATCCAGCGGCCCAGCGCGGAAAAAAACCTGGAAGCTGAACATCCAGATGTGACGTGATTCCAACGGGTGCAGGACTTGCCTCTACCACGATTCAACTCTTGGCAGTTTAGCTCTACTCCCTCAGAGTTCAAGCATATGCAGCATATCTCACATGACCAGATTGCTGCAACTGCTGGGTGGATGTCTGGCATGTTGGGTTTCATGGATCATCCAGGAAACCCACCAAGTACCCCAAAATCGAGTAGGTGAATATCCCTGAAACAGATCAATGCCGTTTTTTTTTTTGGATGTTCACCACACCCAACACCGTCCACAGAATGGGATGTTCTCAACACCTTGGATTTCAGGTCCGCTGAGGGTCTGCTTGGATGAACAGACGTCGACCTGAAAAAGAGAGCCGCAGCTGATCGAACACGGCACTGGATTTTCCTTTTCACTAGAACCAGCATCCACAAATGGGGGTACCCTCTGGTAAACTAACATTTTTCTATGGAAAATCACAATTTTCAATGGGAAAATCCACTATTTCCATGGCCATTTTCAATAGCTACGTTAAATTACCAGAGGGTAAGTGAGAGGATTCTCTGTTGCCGGTCAGATATGCAAGAGCCAGTCATTTCGCCAGCGGACCATCGAACGATTTTTCCCAAGTTTTTGGCTATGGCCACCCAGTCCCTTGGGGTTCTTTTCCTTGGCTCCTTCACCAGCATGCTGACATGAGTGTTGCCCGCTATCCAACTTCCCCACCTTTTTTATAAGTGCTAAAGGCTTCGAAACCTCCGAACATCATGAAACATTTTCCTACGTTTCCCATTTTCTATCTGACATCGGAGCGGTTGTCAGTGTTTTTTTCCCTAAATCTGCCATACCCTCTGGTAATTTAACATAGCTATGGAAAATCACCATTTATAGTGAATTTTCCCAAAAATGGTAATTTTCCATAGCTATGTTAAATTACCAGAGGGTAATTTTGATGATCTTCCCAGATTCCCAGTGATGCTCCGGGATGCCCTGGGACATTCGTTTGATCCCGCGATCCCGGTCGCCGTTCCGTTGAGCCCACGGCCACCCATCGAGCCAGCTCCGTTCCGACGAAGGGTCCGTTCCGCCCAATGGCTCCATCGTCGTCCAAGAGCGCTGTGGCCGCGGCTGCCCTGGCAGGCGGACGTTTGCTCACCATCAGCCTGTTGATTATGGGCAGCAAAACAAGAACTTGGGTTCTTGGGGATTCTTCCTAGCCATACTAGGGAGAAGTATCAACCAATCAGTATACTGGGACAGGTTAGTTTTTTGATGTTTTTTGTTTTTTTTGTTCACTGGGAACATGGAACTACTCTACCTGGTTCGTGGTTTCAATCATTCTTTTCTAATCTTCAACTCTGGATAATGTGGAGATGATCCCATCTGAATTATTTTTTTAGATGGTTGAAACCACCAATCAGTAATTTTATTATAGATGATATATATATATATAGATACCCCCAACATGTGACTCGAACATGAATAGAATCACATACTAAATCAGGATTTCATGTGGGAGGTTCAACGACAAAAAGGAGGGCATGGTTTGTTAAGTGGCTAAACTGAGCCATTTCAATGGAGATCAAGTCTTGAGGGGTGATGATTTTGCCCATACTCAAATGGATTCAAATGGTGATATGATTGTCCATATATATATATATAACACTTAAATTGAGGATATGCTGACCAGCTGAAGATCGTTTTTTCTTTTTCAGGCTACCCTGGATTCGCAATGTCAACTGCAGTTGGATCGTCATCCCAGGTAGGAGCTGGTTAGTGAATCACCATCAAACATGATTACAATTAAGACATGGGGGATCTGGTTGCTGAAGAACGAGCAACGGAACAGCTGTGAGCTGATTAGTACACGAGTAATAGGCATTATTCCTACTCATCAAACATGTTTGTCTTGTTCTTTCCTAAGCAACAAAGCGTCAAACGTGTGGTTTTAATGCAACAAAGGTTTCCAGATATTTCCAAAACCCTCCAAACATGTTCTATTTATTTCCCCTAATTTGCACCAGTACCTTCTTCAGTGATGGACATATTCAGTTCTTCGTGGAACTTTTGATGATCATTTTGACCAGAATCCTACGGTGGATGGTTGCGAAATCCTGCACCACCAAACGGATGGTTGAAGTCCTATAAATACTGGGATACACCACCTATCAACTGGTGCATGATTTCTTCTATCCACAGTATCATAGACCATCAAAGTGATACAGCTTCAAGTGTGGGCTCTTGTCAACAACAATGGGTCTGCGACTAGCAATGAA
>Ga0126342_10014155_pt1 | contig 14099 bp, 13 predicted proteins | sample Cyp1metagenome_FD_92528 | JGI IMG/M metagenome (GOLD analysis project Ga0126342, IMG submission 92528) | Coral microbial communities from Lord Howe Island, Old Settlement Bay, Australia - Cyphastrea 1 metagenome | ecosystem: Host-associated > Invertebrates > Cnidaria > Coral ...
CCCAAACCCCCCAAAACCCCACGGCCGTCTATAAGCCGTGGTCCAACTACTTACTTGTGCGGACCATGTATTTGGATTATTTGGGCTAAACATTTGACAGGTTTTGCCAGCTGCCCTGTGAGGTTCAAATTTTGAGACAACTCTGCATCTTGTTCCGCGTGGTAAACACAGTGAGGAACCATATCCAAGTTGAACATATTCAATCGATGTGGCTGAGTTCAAACCTGCAAAGATTACAGTTTCTTGATGGGTTTGCCACATTTGTCAATGCGAGAAAAAACAACCAATTCCATGCCGCTGCCAATGGAGTAAGGTCAGACTTGGGCCAAGACTGGCATAACATTTGTGGGGCCCAGGGGTCTGAAACTATGTGAATTCAACATGTTTCAGGCATTGTTCATTTTCCATATGTGGGATGATGTTCTCGCCAGTTTACTATAAGCCATGTTTCTTATGTCTCTGCAATTATGATAATTATGCGCCAATGTTTGTTGGTCATTTCCCCATAGATCCATGTTTCGGCTTGGTTCCGCAGAATTCATCATGTTTTTTGTTGAATCCCGGTCAAATTCATCATATTTCGGGCGTCACAGCCGCAGAAGTCCCCCTAGCCCATATGGATTACCGTATTTTGACCCATATTCCCGTGGCCCATTGGTCGAATTTGTGGCCTATTCTGTGGCTTCTCCCGTAGAGGCCAAGAAGAAGAAGAGGCAGGTGCAAAGATCGTTTTGAGATCAAAACTGGGAATAAAACTTGCAAAACTGGGATCATGTCACTTCAAGACTGTTGAACAACATGTATCATGAAACCATGAGCCTCCAGCTGCATTGTATTTACTTTCAGGACTTCCAGGTGTTGTTTTTAAAGTGCGGTGAAAATGCAAAACCTTAAGTTTATAAACCAATCCGATTGATCCGCAGTCATAACCTCCAGTGTCCTGAGACATGCTTTGTGTAGCGACAGGAGTTACACCCGTGCCCACATATTGGTGGATGAAAGTGAAAGCCATACTGGGCCATACTCATTCATTTTCGCACTTCTACAATCTTTTACATAACTGAAGAGTTTCAGAAGCACAGTAAGTGTGTAAGTGTGCATGTGTATTGAAGAAGTTCCCTGAAGACAAACGTCAACAGGTAGTTTGCGTCCTAGCGACGTCGAACGCCCCAAGGAAACCGTGGTCCATATTTGATATAGATGATGGTTCGATGGGATGATTCCAACAGAAAGAAGGTTTAATTTGACAGGATATCTGATACTGGTTGGTGGTTTGGAACATTTTTTATTTGTCCATCATATACTGGAAAAAATAATCCCAACTGACAACTGACTAATATGTTTCAGAGGGGTTGAAACCACCAACCAGAACACAAGATAACGCTTTAAGAACACCTATCGGTGCTACTACTTTGGTTTCCATCAACTGGTATTTCAGTTGCAGGAAATCGACACCAAACAGTGGAAGAGGTTCTGTGGAGCTATGTGTCCAGTGAAAGAAGAGGAGGACATGTTTATAAACGGCACTTCATCAACTGCTACTTTCATCATTAAGACATGTTCCAGCATCACCAGGTATTTCAGATAACGTTGAAACATAGATTGAAACAAACAACTCACTTCAAATGTTCCAGGTGATGTTTCAGATGATGTCTGGTGTTTCTGTTGATGTGTCGGTGCCCTGAGTTTTCCTCGGTTCCCCCACAGCACGGGATTCCTTGTAGGGCGCCCTCACCCAGTGCAACAATACCACCGAGTACCAGGCACCTGATTTTTGCTGATTTCACCAAGCAAAACTCGGGAATTCAAGGGATTTCCTTTGGATTTCCCAGCAACATTCGAATCAAAAGGGATATTACATAAGCATTTATAAGCATTTATAAGCATTTATAAGCATTTGGGTTGTTAGTCAACAAACCTTGGAATTCGGAACTTTTATGTGCTTTCGCCCGTATTTGAGGATAAGATTGGGATTTGCACCCAACGATACATCGTAAGTAATCTGACTTGTCAATGGCACTAATTGTAATCATTGTTCTATACTGTTCTTTTTACAGAAACAGGTTTGTCCCAAGATTCGGAACCTCAACATCCATAACATCCTATGGTTCAAACCACAATCTTCTCCACCAAATTGCAATTCATATCGGGCCTAAATCCAGCATTGGACAAATTCATCTCAACAAAATCACGTCTACAATAATCCCCTTCTATCCTCACGTGATATCCTCATTATATCCCCATGATCTCACAATATTTCGATATCCCCACGTCACGGTTGGCTTGGAATTGCCTCCAATTCCCCATGGTCAGATCCCTCCTTGGTTGTTCTATAGTTACCGTAAAAATCATGTGACGCTCCCATTTTGCTCGGTTACATGTTATAATCATGTTATATATTGTTATATTGTTAGATCCTCCATTTATCCACAGGTCTTTCCAGTTGAATCATCAATTTGGGGTGGTGAATTCCTCCACGCTTGCAGGGCTGCTTCCCCTGGCAGCAGCGTGGTGACGGAAGTGACCGTCCCGGTTCGCAGGGGTGTTTGGGTGGTCTTGGTGCGGAAAAGGTGGGGAATTTCATCAGGGAAGATGGGAATCATTGGGAATCTAACTCATAAAACCATAGAAAACCTTGGTGAATCATGAGGTATCATGGAATCTAACACTTCAAAATCTCCATTCATCAGTTTAGAACTGTGATGAACTGTTTTTTTTGTTGCCACAAATCCAGCAACTTCAGAACTGTGATGCATGGAGATTGAACAACACTGACTTGGAAATATTGGAAATTGATCAAAAATGGCATTGCAACAACCAAACGTAACATCTGGGGATTTGATCGCTAGAAGGATTTATATACGTAAGTTTAATCACCAAATTTGTGAATTAATCCCAAGGAGTACCTATAGGCATTTGTTCGATGGGTGCGTGCAAAGGGCTTCATTTGTGGCTCGCGGTTTGAGTGGCCTTTCAACAGTTGTAGGGATTGAAGTACCATACACAATCATGCACACACCCATATACCATCGTATAATATCGTATAATATCGTATAATATCGTATACCATCGTATACCATCGTAAACCATCGTATACCATACACTCCAAAATTGGAGAGCTTAATTACTCCCATAACTAGTTCCAGTGGTCAGCGGACCCTGAATGGTCCAAAAATGGATGGCAGCCCAGATTTGATAGGTGTGAACTCGGTTGTCTCGAGGAACCAACGGGTGTACTCAGATACTCAACCAAATCCCCAAAGCATAGCTCAATAGCTTAGTTGCCAGAGGTGTGTAAAGAATGTCATGCAGCTACGGAGTTTTTTTTTAGAACCAATCACCAACCAGTGATGGTTTCCATCGGATGATGACCATGGTGAAAACCAAAGGATCCAAACTGAACCGCCGAAGGCGCCAAAGAAGCGAAAGGAGAAGGGAACCAAGGGAGCGAAGGAACCCAAGGCTTGGCACATGCTGAAGGTGGATAAACTCAATAATGAGAATACTGATAATAATAATATAATAAAAATAACAATATATATATATAATTGCAATAAGTGATGATTCAAAACTTCATAATTATTTGGAAAACCCATGGAAAACCATCATGGACTGATTCAGCCTTCATGGGTCATTTAGGTCGTCGCCCATGCCTAGGGAGAATCATCAACAGGGCTTCAACTCTCGTTGGAAATCACTGCCATTTTGGTGTCTTTCTCCATATATTGGTGTCTTTCTATCTACCATGTTTGAACCATTTTGGCAAAATTCGTTTCAAAAAGCTAGTGCCTATTAGTTTGTCATATGTGCCTAGTAGTTTCAAAATTCACTAAAATTCCCTAAAATTCACTAAATTTCACTAAAATTCCCTAAAAATCACTAAACTTGACTAATATTCACTAAACTTACCAATGTGCATATGTTTGCCTATGAGTTTTGGGACCCATTGAAACCCGGAACGAGCTCTTAGCGGACAGCAGAATAGTATCGGGACCATCCCAAATCAGGCCAGGTGCGACGATCTCAGATTGGCTCCCCAATTTGTTGAACGCATCCATGGAAACATATGGAAACTAGGTTGGCCCGAAATCAACAATAATAGCTCATCAAAGCCATTCTAAGCACTTACATTACAATCATGTACAATCAAGCCTTCACAGAACTGTACAGAATGGTGACGGGTCAGAATCGGGCCTGAGTGTTTTGCCACTGTGTGATATCCATATCAATTTGATTCAATTTGGGCGATCTCGAGGATCCATTGATGGGCGAATTTGTATTTGGTGCCGCAGCTGGAAGCGTGAGCATAAGTCCCAACATGAGAGGACGACATGCACACACCATCCACTGAGGAACATTATATTCCACCTTTGTTTGAGGGATACAGGATACAGAAGCCCAAAAAAAGCTAAAAACAAATATAATTCATGATTATTCAAACATATTCAAACTGTTTGATTATGATTTTAAGTTTCTATCTTTTGTAAGTTGCTATATATGTTAAGTAAAGTCATGATTTTTCTGCCGGCCATGCAATGCCTAGCACCAGCTGGTGCTTTGTGCTGCCCTGGCTGGATGCGGCTGGTGGTTTTGCTCCCCTGGGAGACTACTGTCCGCCTGAGAATCTCTTGGAGAGTTGCTCTATTGCCAATGCACAAGAGGACTACCGGAATCTACCGGAGAGTTCCAAAGGGGAAGAAACAGAAACATGAAGAAACAATCATGGATCATGGATGGTTGCGAAATCCTGCACCAGTTAACGTAGCTTGTAAACATCCCTTTAAAAATCTCATTATATATCTATAGAGTTTTTGATAAATAGTTGCCAATAGCTACCAATAGTTACTAACTGGTGCAGGATTTCTTCCACAATATGGGCCATGGTAAAAGCTGGGGCATGCTAGAGGATAGTCATAGTGACATATAGTGACGTCATACCGTACACCCCAAATATTCAGGATTTACATACCCAAACATAGGAAATCCCCAAAAATCACCGGACGTTTTGACCACAGTTGGCCGTTTCATAGTCAGTATTCAATCATCCCGTTTTGGTGGTTGTTAGTTCTGGCCATCCAATGATAGGATAATTTTAAGCCTACCACTCAGCTCAATTCACCCAGACTCCATAAGTAAGTATAGACATATATATATATAATATAATGTATACTTATATATATATATATATTTATATTTATGTACATATATACATATCTAATTTTATATATATACTCATATTACATACGTAAGGTATACACCAAACCAATGTGTTGAATACTGTCGCCCTTTTTTAAACTGTTGAGGGTCAAGCCAAGAGAGCCAAAATTTTATGGTTGTGGATGGTGGATACAAAAAGACACGAACAGTTCCGGTGAGTCTTGACCATTATATTCAATTCTGACCCGTGCCCAAGAAATGTTGATTTTCCAAACACCCCCAAATTGAGGAAGTGAGATGATTCTCACTCAACTTTCAGATTTTCTCGAAAGCGCCAGAGGAGTATTGGAAATCACTCTCGGAATGGGACGACTTCAAAGTAAATGTATGGACCTCAAAGAATCAGCGGCTTCAGTATTTTTTTCTGCCCTTGGCTGATACGTTGAGACAGATGGAGTGCGTGATCTTCTATTGGCACCGCTGTACTCGGGAGTACCTCTTGCAGCTTTGCAGTTTGTATGCCAAAATTCTATTGGAAGGCAAAGCTCAAGGAGCGGAGCACGACTTGTTGGAACAAAAGAAAATTAGCGGTGACAATGGTGATATTTCCAATGGGATGATCTATCAGTATAGAAATGAGACAAATGTTGCGATTTTCCGGTTCTGACAATGTCTAACGTCTTACATTCTGATCATTCTGACCTTGTTTTGAAAGCTGGGGGGTACAGAGCGGTCTTTATCATGTTTTCTTACCAACCAATGATTCTGACTGTCCATCCTGCTGGTGAGTTGATAGAGGGGTCATCGGACAATTGAAGCTGTATACATGATTCTTACATGATGACATTTTACAACCCCCCCACACGTTTCTTTTCCAAAAACACAATAAAATTATGTAAGGGTGTTTCTATTGCAGGGTCTCAACCAACCAAAGGCTATATGTTTTTTGGGTTAATTGAAAAGTATATATTACCGTATCATTGCTTGGTTTCGATCCAGCACAGGGTTGCAACCCAAAGCCATCGGGAAGTTATAGCATGTTATAGCCCTTGGGTGGGAACCTCGGTAAAATTTCAGAGTTTTTTTTCGCGAAAAAACGGTCCCATCCCAAAGGCTCCCCGGTCTCGCTGCAGGATACGATTTGGCCGCGACGATGCTGTCGTGTTTTTCCTCCGGTGCCTTGGAGGGCCCGAAGGGCCGTCAGCTGGCTGAGGAGATGATGCGATGGCCATGCGCTCCACAAACATTGGAGGAGCGGCAACTGTTGGACGCTGAGATGCGGTAAAGGTATGTAAAGGTGCCAAGGTGGTGCCCCAGTTATGTTGGTTTTCTACACCATAGACCATAATGACTATTATAGATTACTATAGATATATCTACCACAAAGCCGAGAAGCCTAGTTGTTGGAGTTATGTTCACCAAGTTAGTTAACGAACTGGGGCACCACCTGGAGTAGTAAACTGTTTCCAATTTGGGATGGTTTTTACAACCCATAAAAATTGTGATTTTGGGGGTTGTTTTTCGATGGGAAATCCACCATGTTTGGAGATGTTTCTTTTGGAGGGTACGTGATCTTACTTGTATATTTACTACTATATCACTTATATATTTACAGTATTAACGTATGATACATCAGTATGTATGCATAGATGTGTATATATATATATATGGAATGTTTTGTGGGATATGATATCTTCAGCCTGAAACCAATCCAAGGAAGTCATGCGCACTCTGAGAAAAGCCGTGCGTTGCTCCGCTTTCCAGATTGATATGTCAAGCAGAAGTGGCAGCGGCAAACCTGACCATTGGATTTCAGGCATTCACAGCTTGCACAGCCCCAGCAGTGTCTGTGCTCGAAATGATTTTGTTTGGTGGCACCAAGCGACGCCCAAACTGTATGATGCGGGATGGTTTTCAGGGACTCAGTGGGTGATCAATGTGGGTACAGCAAGCGGTGGCTGCAGGAGATTACTTCAAGCACCGCCTGACAGGGACGTAGAAAATATTTTCGATAGCCAGGACTGGAGAACCTTGTTTTTTTTTGTGAGGTGAAGGTCGAACAACTTACTTACAGTACAAAGTCTGACCAAGCGGTTTTTAGACCACGCAAGACGAGAATTTATCCACCAAAACCGATGTCAAGACTTGGTACAGGGTAGATTGATCGGCAATTATTTTGTGAGTGGGGATGGGTCAATACCTTTCGGATCCTTTCAGACGGAGTTGGGAAGGCATAAACAATGATGAACACTTTAGTGCAAAACATGTTTGGCAAGAACACCAGGGATTTGATACCCATAGTGGCTCGTACTCATAGCCAACTATCCTGCTTAATTAAAGAATATACAGTGCACTCTTGAGTAACTCCATTGACTATGCGAATTCCACCAGGTGGTTCATTTGGGAAGCCATATGTTTTCCACCCCAATGTTTGCTGGAGGTTATTTTTTGTCAGGGTATCGGTACTCCAAGCTTGCCAGCTGGAAACAAGTAACATCATATACATCAGTCAGATGATGTTATCGACTACATTTACACAGCCATGTTCTTACGGGATTTCCCCAGCTGGCACCATGAGGACCCCGCCAATTGTCTCTCGACCCAGCTGGGTGGGGTTTTCGTGGAAGGTGGGGAGGAGCACTTCCCACGGCTACGCGCACAGTACGCGCTGCGAGAAAATGTGAAGCTCATGCTGGAGCCGAGTGATCCCAAAAGTGTGAGAAGCTTCTGAGTTCAGAGTTCTGTCAAAAGCGTTTCAGTTATTTCAACCATATCTAAACATATTTAAACCATATTTAGTATTTAGGACATTTGGGATGATGATCTGCAAATTACGTATATATATATATATACACGTATAATTAATATATATATATATATTATATATATATATATTTGTTTGTTTCATGAAACCAGTAACCAGGCTTTGTTGAGAGCCATTTGAAGAACGAAAGCTTCGATGCTGATGAACTTGTCCTTCTAAAGGTGGATGTGGACAATTGCGACTGTTGTTTTCTTGAAGCTCTAGTGAGTGAGCAACCTTATGGTTTGAATTTGCGGCCGCACTTCATTCACGTGGAATTTCATCCCATGATCCCTCCACCCATCGTATACCGGCCCTTGCGTTTCACCTTTGGTGTCGGAGACTCCTTGCTGGAAATCTCCAGTCGCCATGGGAGGAGGGGCCATTTCCTGCACTGTTCACTCAGCGCCTTCTCCGAGCTCCTTGTGCCGCTGGGCTATCGCCTGGTGCACGTGCTTTGGAACGATGCCGTCTTCGTCCATCAGAAGCTGCAGGAAGCACATCCAGAGCTGGAGCTTCAGAAGAGATGGGACTCAGATTCAGAAGAACTTTGGTTTGGAGCTTATTTCTGTCATCCTTTGCGCCCCAGTCCGGTTGAAACTCACTACATGGGGGAATTCCAGTATGACTATAGACGCTGGAGTGATATTGGCATCTCAGAAACCGATCGGCTAGAATCTATGCGAAGGTATTTGGATTTCTGGCAAATACCCAGAGCCTTCTACACTTTGTATTTGAGCCTTCAAACATCTTCAAATGGTGCAAAAAAAACGCTGGGAAACAGCTGCCCTTTTTTGGCTTTTGTGGACGTGTTTCCCACCGACAGCTGGGGATATTAGCAACAAGCATAGCCACGGACGATCCATTGTTTGGAAGTAGATAATTCGTGAGTATACGTCTTTTCCAAACACTTAATTACAGGAAGAAATTCAAGATTGCTTGGCGGGCTTAGCAAAGATACATAGTAACAATATGTCAATATGTAACAATACGCCTTGGTTATATAGCCATGGAAAATCACCACGTTGAATAAGTAAAGCATCTATATAAATGAGTCGGGTTCCAAAAATTCACTATACAAGACACATTATATATATATATTAATATATATATATATATATGTTACTGTTATGATGTATGTTAAATTATCAAAGGGTAGTGACGATATTTGCATTGCCAGTTTCCCAACCGGAGGCGAAGCAAAAACTTGTCGCCAGGCGCCCAAGAAACGGAAAGAGAAGGGCGAGAAGGGCGAAAAGGGCGAGAAGGGCGAAGCGAAGGCGTCGAAGGTAGCGATCCGGGAAGAATCGCGTTGGACCAACAAGTTCATGGTGATATGGGATTAACCAACAATAATATTCAATAATATACAATAATGACAATAATCACAATCCAACTTTTATGGGTTCCTGATGATATTAAGCAACAATATGATGATGATGATGATGACACAATTGCCAAATTATGTTGGTGGCAACCCTGTCATTGTGAAACATGTTTTTCAATTCAACATGCCACCATCCAATTGGACTCCCGATACAGTCCAAGAAACCAAAGCTCACGGCTTCTTCGGGACGCTTGGTCTTGGGGTTGGGGGCTGGCTGTTGTCCAAGGTCGGCTAATTATGTTGTTCACCGAACTATATTCAGTTATTTGATTGATTGTTCCACCAAAATCAGCCAAAACGCGTCAAATTGACATACATGACTTTTACCAACAAGAAACCTTTGGTGAATAACAGAAACTTACAGTATGTCCTTTTGTTGTTGCTTTGTTGGTGAGAAAATAGTAGCCTAAGCGGCTAGAAATGGTTACGTTTTTTTACAGGGTGTGTAAGATTAGGGAGCACATGTATTTACTATGTACTTATTTCGTTTCATTTCCTGATTAATTACAGTAATGGTTTCCTCTATTTGTCATGTCCCATCCCTAACAATGCGATAATGCTTCTTACTTGGCGTTCATAGTTTCAGCCAGATGTCCATATCCAATTGAGCACATCCTGTGGACGATGAACCAATAGAGCAGTACTTCTCAGATGAATTGACACGATTATCTAGTTTCGGAACATCTTGGAATTTTTGGAACTTCCTGATTGTTTCAAATACAATCAATCGAAGGCATTCAAAAGCACCAACTGCCAACAGGGATGCGCAGGGATTCCTGCATAGCATTTGGAAATATAGAAGGTACATATCAACGGTTCTACCAATGATGGGTGGTTTCAGTTGTTTCAGGCGAAGTTTTCCATCTCACATCCTGCCCTGAGGAATGAAGTGGGATCCCTACATGCAACGAGATTCGCCCACTCCCAAGTTCCATTAAGGGGTGGTATTCAATCAATGTGTATGTGTGTGCATGGAATCCCCATGAAGGGGAAAGAAACAAATCTGGACCGAAGGAATGTTGGGCCGAAGTGGCAGTGCTGTGCTTTCGTCAAACAGGGTCAAAGATGAGGTCCCCAAATGGCAATTTCAATAGGGAAAGTGCTGATGAACTGATAGACCATGGGATTCTGGGGTAGCCCTTTTTGAGATAAAGTCATCTATGGCATTCAAAGACATGGCTGTTGAACCATCCCCAAGAATGGGACCTCCGTAACCAAAACCCCCATTCTCACCATTTTTTCAAAGGCTTCCCACACTCGCCAGGTTTCATATTTCAGTGGCATGAGAATTTCCTGGGAATAGAGATCCACTGATTGGGGGATCTCATGCTGAGACAATCCTTGAGTATTTTGGAATCGGGAAGAGGGATGCTCCGCCGGCAGGAAACATCCTTGCGGACGAAACGTGATAAACCACCAAAATCAGCAGAAAAAAATATGGTTGTCATCAAACGAGTCTTGGAGGTATCCCTAAACATCAAACATCCACAGAATGATTCAATAAACCATGTGATAAGGGTCAAGGGTCTCTATTTTGCATCCGCGTATCTCACCAAACGTTGATGCTTGGCTCATATTTTGAGACAGATCCTCATGAGGATCGTGACCTGATGATGGGATGAAGAACGACAATATATATATATATAGCATTATATATATATATGAATACGTTAATATACATATAAATATATTGTTAACCAGTATGAAGATGAAACATGGTGACGATGAATATTGGTAATTATAACAAAAAACATGACGAAACCACACTAAACAACAAAGGAAAACACACCATAAACTCTGCCAAGGTCGCCGTAGATCTCACCAGGTTGCGGGCGAAAATGATGTGGACGTGCTGAACCATGGGAAAATTTTACATCCATTGTGCAGGATATATACAATTGGTCCAATGAAATGCAACAAACATTGTATCATTTGAAAGGATCATCAAAGACCGGTTGCAACTGGAGATGATTTCAGATGTTTCAGCATAGATTTGAGGGTCAAATGCCCAATCTGGATGAAATTTCATTACCCCATGGTCAAGCTCTGATCAAGCTCTGGTAGAACTCATCCAGCCACTTTGCTTTCAAAAGCGGGGACCATTTTGTTTCAACGAGCTTGAGCTCTTTGAATGGCTTTTTCAAAATAGGTTTATCGGTTTATTTGAAAATGGGGTATACCTCCGAAATGGTAATTTGATTGATTGATTGATGACAGTGAAAAATGCAATGATAATCATCTGTTGGAATCGGGAGCGCCCTAGTTTCAGACAAACAAAAATAGATATGGCACAGGTGATCTATGGCATATCCCCAATGTTGGCACTACCCTACAGCAAGTTCCCCGTGCAGGCGCAGGTTTTCCGCGCGGTGAAGATGGGAAGATGGTCGAAGAACCCAGTGAAACTCGCTGGGCGTGCGGTTCCCCTTGCTAGTATATATATATACATGATAAGTATGTGTCTGAAAAGGGGGATACCCGTAAAGTAGCAATGTTCATGAGAAAATGATGATAAACAGTAAACAATACACATTTCATTTTCAGGCAAACCCCTATTTATGGTCGCAATAGTTGTGTATAGTTATGTCCCAACTTATGCGGCGTTACAGGGCCATGATGATGATTCATGATTGTACCCACGAATGGCCCTAACTGGACGGTGTGTCATGGAGTCGGATCAGTGGTTTCAAGGCATTTCAAGGGGTACATACAGTGTTTGATCATTTGGATATCAATAATAAGGGGTTGGGTCACAAGTAAATGGTATTTGACAATATGATGTACTACATATTATATATATATATATTTACATATATATATAGATAGATAGATAATATTTATATATCAGTAGTTTCAAGGAAGGTGGATTATAAATACTTTCCACACAATCTAGCCCATGCCATTGAAGCTGACATGTGTATCCCTTATTTTGAGATCGTGCAACTCCTGAAATTGTACCCACTTTTGGTGTCAAATATGGTCCAATGCAGGGGTGTTCCATGACCATCTGTTTCATGTATGTGGATGGTCCAAGCTCATGTTTACGTCACCCTGGTTTATGCTTATCTTCCATCATTGCCATCATGATTGGGACTATGTTGGCATGCATACGTATTTGTTTTCATACAGCAGGTCCAGTTGATTTTGAATAATCAGCATCTTGGGCGTTGCCATTCGGAAGTGAACAACTTACCCGTTGCGGGCCCGATGTGGAAAACTAAGAGGACGATGCGGAAAACTGGTTAAAACCCACGGTTTCCCATTCAGAATGCTGGGGTAAAACTCCACATCGTGTCACTTCAGGTGAGTCCTCAGCTGCTGCGCTGCCGCTGAAGACGGCCAATGCGATGTGGAAAATGCACACTGCTTGTGGCACTTGCTGCATTTCAGTTTGGCGATAAAAGAGGTTCACTCTTGGCAGCATAAGGGGACAAATTCATAGAAACATATAGAAACATGTTTGAGAAGTCAATGGGCATTTTAACTGATGTGTTGGACAAATGTTTTGGAGATAGCATTGCTTCCTTCATGTTTCAAGATCCTGCAGGGTCCAACCGTCCAACCGTCCAACCCTTCGCATGGTGATACCGACGACGCCCCTTGCGATGCGTCATGATGCGTCACACATCGTCACACATTGTCGACGACGGATGCCAGCCCATAGTGAAAACGAAACATGGGAGCGCAAGAAGGTGCGGAAGCTGAGACGCTATCGACCGAATTGGAACCAGAAAACGTCAGAAAACGAGAGCATGCGCAAAGCGAGGAACAAGTAAGATATCTTTACAAGTGTCAAACCTGGCAGATTTGTTTGTTCTTCTTTAGGTGAACGCGACCTTCAATCCACCTGTGCGGCTGCAGCTGCTGATGATGAAGTTGATGCTGCTGATGGTGATGACAATGATGATGAAGATGAGGACTCGGATCAGGATGGTGATAATGGTGGTGATGGTGGTGATGGTGGTGATGTTGGTGATTGGGATGACAGATATGACAGTGATGGTAGTGATGCTAGTGATGATGATGATGATGATGGTGATGATGATGGTGATGATGATGATGATGCTGATGATGATGATGATGGTGATGATGATGGTGATGATGATGGTGATGATGATGATGCTGATGATGATGCTGATGATGATGATGATAATGATGATGATGAGCATCATGAGCATCATGAGCATCATGAGCATCATGAGCATCATGAGCATCATGAGCATATGATCATCATGAGCATCATGAGCACGATGAACATGATGAGCATTATGACCGTGATGAACATGATGATAAGGATGAGGATGAGGATGTGGATGAAGCGTGGTATCACGGCCCTGGTGACGACCTGAAGGCGAACAGGATCAAAAGTTGCCAGTGCCCGAAGCATGAACTTGTGTTTCTCCAACAGATTCCAAATTATCCCAAGATTTGTCTGAAATCAATCGACGGCCACGAGGCCCAACAAAACATGATCTACAGGGGCGACATCAGACATGATACACCCGTCTGTTGTGCCTCTCAGATGGTGGCGCAAATGTGTGATAACCTCGGCGACTCGGAAGTCACTGCGTGTCGTTATTGTTAGCAAGGGGCGACAACTAGAGTTGAGACAGAATTAGCCACGTTCTTTTGGCAAAAGCCTCTCAATCCAGGTTGTCTCCATGAGCACCACAGATAAGAACACCACCCCCAAGCCCACCCCCCAAACCCCCCCCCCCCCCCCCCCCCCCCCCCCCCCCCCACACCCCCACC
>Ga0126342_10014156_pt1 | contig 14098 bp, 7 predicted proteins | sample Cyp1metagenome_FD_92528 | JGI IMG/M metagenome (GOLD analysis project Ga0126342, IMG submission 92528) | Coral microbial communities from Lord Howe Island, Old Settlement Bay, Australia - Cyphastrea 1 metagenome | ecosystem: Host-associated > Invertebrates > Cnidaria > Coral ...
CATGAACCAGTGATGAAAGGGGTTTTTCCAGCTCGATTTCCATGGCAACAAAGTGAACGGTGCTCAGCTATCCGTAAGTACAAGTCTACCTCTGGTAGGGACTGAGCCGAGACTTCGAACTAATCATCAACCAACCATCATGTATCAGTTATATTCACTAATATCCCCATATGTTCATGGTTCAAATCCCATTTAAACTATTCACTCACTGTTCATAATCCCTCTATCATTCCATTATACTGGTTGGTTTATAGGGATTCCCCTACATGGATTATCATAATCCCCCATTATAATCCCCAATATATTGGGTACTAAAATCATCTATAATCATCAACCAACCATCATGTATCAGTTATATATCATGAGAAAATCATGTTCCAAACGACCAACCAGAAATTAAATCCCAGTCATAAACTACTATAAATCATAGTTATATCCCCAATATATTGAAAGTCATAAAATTCCATGGTTCCCGTCACCACCAACCAGCTACTATAAATCATCAACCAAGCTGATTGGAGGAATATTGGCTATGGAAACACTTGGAGGAACCAATAATCAGTACTTGGTGGCTCATCCCACGGCTCGTAAGTGGGTTATAACCCCAGTTATAAATGGGATAAGTAGGCTTAATCCACTTATAATTGGGGTAGTTCACTAACCCGCAACCACGATTCGTGGGTAGTTCGCCAATACTCCGTACCAATAACACTTGGTGGAATACCTGGTTATTATTAGCTCCACTATGATGGGCTCATGGTTTAATGATCATTATTGGATCATATCAACCATCAATGATTAAACAATTAGCTAGTGATGATTTATCAACCATTATTGGATCATATCAAGCATTGATCATATCATCCATTGTTTAATGATCATTATTGGATCATATCAACCATCAATGAACCATTATCATCATTATACCATTAATGATTATACCATTAGTGTTATACCATTAGTGTTATTATTATACCAGTGTTACTATTAGTGGTATAATACCAGTGTAATTCCATTATATATGCCATTATTACTATTAGTGGTACTATTAGTGGATCAATATTAGTGTTAATATTCAATTGCTATTCCACTTTTAGTGATGCCCATTATATAATAACACTGCTCCCGCCTTGTTCTGATCCGAGCTGTCGGGTTCCGGCTGGTCGCGGGCGTCCCAGCGCGCCAAGTACTTCTCATTCGCCTTGCCGTTGCCGCCGCCTCGCCGAACGCGCTAAAGGCGAACGGCGAACAAAAAAGCCATGGGAAACGCGTGGAAAAATGTGGAGAAATAGCACAGAAAACGGCAAAAAAGCTGGATTTATGATGGATTTATGCTGATTGATGTGGGTTTTTGTTGATGATCGCCATGCCATATGTATCATATGTAACATATGTCATCTACCATATCATCATATCTATATCAATCATCTACGGGGGCATCCCCAAAACCATAGCTGCCATAGCTGGTTGGTGGTGCTGGCTGTGCCCATCTTGAAAAATGATGGAGTGAAAGTTAATGGGGTTGGGATGACATATATCATTTTTCTGAAATTCCAGTCACCACCAACCAGATAGGTTTCAATACTAAAAATGCTCTGATGACTTAAGGATGATTTGGGGGTACCCTCCATGACTTAGGAAAGCTCCATATTTGGAGGTCACCAATAGGGGAAAAAACAAACACACACATTTTTTCAGCCTGTCTTTTAAAGCAAAAATGTGTCAGCCTGGATTTCATTATAATTACCAATGTTATCCAATGTTTGGAGGACAAAATGGCGCTGTTCGGCTTAGCCCAGCTACAAAACCCAATTGTTTGGAGTACAGACAGGATATGGCGGGATCACAGTCCATCTAGCCGAAGTCTTCTCACTCTGGAGAAGTCCAGCGAACGATGATATTACCCGGTAAGGTAATTTCTTACATAGCGAACTGGAAAGATCCACAATGCTATGTAGCTGGGAAAATCCACGAACTTTCGACTGGGCCATGGCTTCCAGTTCGCAAACGGTTTTTCCATAACCAGCTTGGGTAAACCTCCATTTTCCCATGGGTTTTCCCATCGACAGGTCCCTCGGGTCGACAGGTCCACTGGGCTCTCCGAACGTTCCAAGTCTTCCACTTCTTCGACCGTCCACTTTGAGACAGAGATGCCCTCGGCACAGCCGTGGTCCGTCGAAAAATGGAGGTTTTCATGGGAAAACCATGGGAAAACCATAGGATGAACATCACGTGATAGAAATTCTCTGTCTGAAAATAGGACATTTCCGACAAAATTCCGACAAAATCCCATGGTTCATATCGTTGTTTTATGTTGTTTTCCGGTTCAGATGACCAAAAATTAGGCATGTGAAACATCTTCTGTGGTGATATTGCCATATAAGTTCGTGTCGCTTGGCGTCGTTAAACGAATCGAAACACCTCTACATCCCAAATTTCACCACAAATGCCAGTTGTATCCTCCGGGAATGTCATAGAGCGGCTATCATGGGCTATCCTTGTTAGAGGCATTTCTAATTTGGTGGTTTTGAAGGAAAAGCGACATGATTCCCATAAGCACCCTAGTTAAAGTATAAATTGGCTATGCAAAATGGCCCATGAATTCAGATGAATTCAGATGAATTCTGATGATTTACCTATCTTTAGATGTTCTTTATCTGTTCTTCATGCTGACGTTCCATAGCAAAGCGTCAAAAATGGCCGCAGGCGACCACAGCAATCTCTGGGACACCCAACTCAGAAGATACCTATTTTTGTAACCACATGGCGACCCGGTCGCCATGTTCACTGGAATATCTATCTTCCCAATTGTTTTTGGGTTAACTTAAGCAATCTCCCACCCAGTTAAACAAATCATGGCATCAAATTTGCTGTATCTTAGCAAAACATCCACATTCATCATCTTATCATCTATCTATACATCCACATCCCATCGGACATCCCAACCTGGTGCCACAAAAAACATGCCAACCAAGCGCCTTCACCTTGTGACTAAATTCTCGATGTAGGCCACTGCAGGTGGTGCACACGAAGCTGCCAAAGGTAAGACACACATAGGTGGGACCCACCTGCACCACGGAATGAAAAAACCGCCGTCGTGATGGCTTGTGAACCCCAAAGGATATGCGGAAAGCACCAGTTTTGTTGTTCCAATTTTTTGGAACCCCAAAAAGTGTGCTATGGGCATAGTTTTTTTTTTTTAAAAAAATCATAGCAACCCGAAATGATGGTGAGATGTTGGGTTGATGATTTGTCATGGGGTCTTGGGATGATCTTGTTGGGATCCGCTTTTTTTGGAGGGGATAGAAACCAACAATCAATTCTGAAGGTTTCTCCGTTTATCCAAGCAATGTCAAGTTAACAACATCCAACATCCAACAAAGAAAATACATCAACATAGCATATGAATCCCATACTTTTTCAGATCTTTTCCCATATGAATCCCATATGAATCCCATCTTTCCCAACAATTTATCCTCTGGTAATTTAACATAGCTATGGAAAGATCCACCATTTTGTAGCTGGGAAAATCAACTATTTCGACTGGGCCATTCTCAATAATTAGCTATGTTAGTTCTATGGCCATATCTGGTTGGTGCTATACCTACCCCTCTGAAAAAATATGAAAGTCAGTTATTATGACATTCTCAATATGATGGGAAAGTCAATCCATCCATTCATGTTCCAGTCACCACCAACCAGTATATATCTCATTATAACCATTATTAACCACTGTCACTATTAACCATCATTAACCACCATGAAATCCACCATGTTTCCACTATGAATCACCATTTTCCTATGGTTTTCCTATGGTTTTCCCATGGTTCCAGTCATTTCCATCCCATCTGAGGCCGTGCCTCGGTACAATCGGCGCAGCGCTTGTTGGCTTTGTCGCTGCGCTGCAGGGCCCGGATGCGATCCAGCAACGACTGTCGAACGAGGTCCGCGGACGTAAAAAACGTTGGGATCGGTGGATGCACCGGGAAAAACTGGGGTGAAATATGGTGGAAATATGACATAATATGACCTAGGAATTTCCCAGATATGACCATATATGACCTACATATTTATATATGACCTAGGAATATTTCCCAGGTGTGACTTAATTTCCGATGATAGGAGTCGCACATCCAGATTTTGAGGGCTTGTTACATGAATGGAGGGTGCTCATCGATGATTGGCAATCATTGGTTAATCAGGCTTTTATCAGCAAGTATCAGAAATTTTGGTAGTCCCCTGCATCTCCTACAAATGTCACTATGGCACTATGGATTCGGATCTGAAATCTTACAGAGAATATTGAAGGAATACAGGTGACATATGCTGACATGCAACTGCTGATTGAGATGGAGGTTTCTAAGTCATGGTGGTACCCCCAAATCATCCAAGTCATTAGACCATTTTAGTATTGAAATCCGTGGTTTTGGGGGTCGCCCATTTTTAAGAAAACACCAAATGGTTTGGAACATCTATCACAGAAACCGCGACATCATCTGCACTTGTACTCCGAATCATTCGTTCAATGGTGGTTGTTAGTGTATTTACCCATAGGATCCATGTATGGTATATATGCAAACATTGGGGATATATTGATGGTAAATGTTACCATATATAGCATACATGGATCCTATGGGTTAATGTGTTGTAGTGGTATCATGAATGGTGAGTCTTTTCGTCCTGCGACTCGAAATTGGGTACAGACAGAACACCCCAAACTTGGCCATTGATTGGTGCAGGTTTTGCGCTGGGAAGCGACGACGGATTGCCTTCTCACTCGTCTTCTTCATGACGCAACAATCTCTCGGAGTTTAGGATGCGCAAAATCTGAGGCACGGTTTCTGCTGGAAAACCTGAGGGTTTTTTGTTGGGTCTTTTCACTTGATCATTTCGACGAACTGCAGCTGAACATGCTGAACCTGTGAAGGGAACTGTTTTTTTTCCCACTTACCAACTGCCTGGGACAGGTGCCTGATACCATCGTGGGTGGTATCGTTTAGGTGTTTAAAGCTGGCGTTGTTTGCAGGCGGTTTCAATCTGTCATTGAAAGTCAAACGGGATAGATTCATCATGTTTCTGAATGTATTCGCTCCCACATTGCATCTATATAATAAGATTGAAAGTCAAATATAATGATCATCATGTATCTGTTTTATTTCACAAGACCTTGACAACAGCAACTGGAGTAACTAGGCTGTAACTAGGCTCCAGTTGCTGTCTCCTTCAAATTGATCATGGTCATCACTATTTTTTGTGCTCTCTTCAGCCAAAAAAATCCATCACGGATCGACCACGGGTCCACGAAACCAATGCTGGAAGTCCCATGCTGACCACGAACCAAGGAATGATGATACTTAAGTGATGCTCAGATATATACCTGCTGGTGGATTGGTTGTACAGTCTACATGTAGCATGTGTTCCTAACCATATACCCTCTGGTTATGACTAACATAGCCATGGTATAGATGGCCCATAGAAATAGATGATTTTCCCATTAAATCCTCCGTTTATGGTTGGGATTTTCCATGGCTATGTTAGTCATAACCAGGTTGGGTAGATCCAATTTGTATCTGCAAACGGGTCAGCTAGGGTCAAGTTACACGGGATGAAAATGGGGCCTTTAAACTTCAGAGGACTGGCTACATTAAATCGAACGACTTTGGCCATAAACCCACAGTTCTCACACATAGAAAACATGTTGATCAATGATCAAATCTCATAGTTTTCCCCATGTGCCTCGAGAGGTTCCATATGTTCCATTTTGAGCGGTACAAAAAACGAGGGAGATTATCAGATTTAGATACACAACAATCACCTCGAAGTGGTGCAATTTCAAAGCCCTTCGTTCGACTCGTCAAATCTGACAAGTAAAACCAGACCGGTTCACGGGGATCAGCGTCTCATTGAGGAAATTGAAACCAACGTCTCGAAGCATGGAAACCTGCTAGTTACTTACCCTCTAGTAATGTTTCACGAAATGGAACATCACCATTTTTTTACAGCTAAAACATAAATCATACTAAACATTGGCCAGCCATTTCCCATAGCTATGTTAACCAAAGCGTACCTTTTCGCAGTTCGTCCTTCGACATGTCGATTCGCACGCCCCATTTGGGGGTCGAATTGTTTGAATCAATGACTCCGGGGCACCGTGGCTGGTGGCTTCTCTCTCCGAAACCCAACAAAAAGTGATGCACAAATTGATCAAAAGGTGCGACATGCGCAAAAATGGGGATATGATGGAGACACAATGGGAATTAATATAATATATAGATTAATGGGAATATAACCAACTTGAGATGATACTTGGGTTTGTATGAACATGTAACATGGGGTATATCCTCCCAAAATTCGCAGTTTCATGGAGATGATGGCATAACCGATATTTTATCCATTGGTCCATGCGGGGTTTCCCCATGCGGGTCTTATCCCCCTTTTTCAGACAAAGCCTTCAGCACTTTTTTGCATCCCCTGAAAAACACAACTTGACAAATGCTCCTGTCGATTTATCCTTCAACAAATGAAAAATCTTGGATCTCAGAAGTATGGAAAAGAATGTGTCGTATTTACCCCATGGGATCCATGGTGCTGCTATATATGGTAACATTTACCATCAATATACCCCCAATGTTAGCATATATACCATACATGGATCCTATGGGTACTTATAGAAAAAATGAATTATGATTGCCATGCAAAGTTTCATTTAAAAAAACCAGAAAGTAAACAAGGAAAATAGAAACAGAAAAAACGGGTACCGTCTGGTTATAACTAACAGTTTGCCATGGAAAGAGATCCACCATACTATTAACAGGTAAACCTCTATTTCTATGGGCCATCTATCCCATGTCGAACTGTTAGTCATAACCAGAGGGTAATGTTGACCCCAACATGTCATTTACGTTTCTCTGTTTTTTTGGTTCCTGAAAGAACCAATTCTGGGACAAATGGGATAGTGATCTTCTTTGGATCTCCATTATTTGTGGAGGATATGATCACATGGACAAACCTCATTTTGAATGTACAGTATGGAATATTATGGTCAATATGGTTAGTCACAAAAAATATATTCTTTACATTTTTCCAACGTACCCACAATATGAGCGAATATGGTTTACACCTTGTTTGCACTCATACAAAAAAGAAAGAAAGCAAAGAGACAAATATAATTCCAACAGCCCATGTCAATGATTAAACGTAGCGAACTGGAAAATGTTGAAGTTCGGTGATTCGTCATAAATCCCCTATAAATGGGCCATCATTCATAGCCTCTCTATATGTTACCCTCTGGTAAACACACAAACAACGAACGGGAAAGCTCCACCATTTTCTAGCTGGCTAAATCCACGAACTTTCGATCTATTTCGCCATGGCTTCCAGGTCGCTTTTTGTGAAGTTTACCAGGCCGGGTAAACCTCCATTTTCCTATGGTTTTCCTATGGGTTTCCAATTGAAACCTCCATTTTCCATAGCTCAATCACTGGAGGGACAGGCCCAGCAGGTACCGGGAGCCCACGTCACATGTGACGATAGCGCGTGCTCGGCTCCACACGCCACCTGGGTCACGGGAATCCGCGTGGAAGCCGTGGATTGTTGTGACTTGTTCCGCAGAGGACACAACTGTGGTGTGATTTTTTCTTATGGAATATACACCCATAGGATCCAAGTATCTTCTTAGGTAATGATGTTTACCCTCTGGTAATTTAACATAGCTATGGAAAATGACCATTTATAGTGGATTTTCCCATTAATCATGGTGATTTTCAATAGCTACGTTAAATTACCAGAGGGTACAGGAAATGCTGTGGAATACACGGAGAACAGTGATATAAAATAGACATTTAGTGATGTCATTTAATTTGGCAAAATGATTAGACACCATATATGGGGAATCCTCTTTTCAGACAGACCCATATGCAGGATTTGAACCATCTACAGAATCAGTATATTTACCTGATCCATTGTCCCAACATTTCTGGAGATTCGTGTCAGTTCAAGTATATATTTGCATGCTTTACCTGAATTGTCCTGAATCGTTTGTTCATGAGTATACTTACTATCAGTAAGGATAAATTATGTTCTGATGTTTCATGGGGAAAGGTATATCATATCATTCATCTGAATCTATAATGTCTACTTCATTGAACATGGCAAGTACCCTCTGGTAAACTAACATAGCTATGGAAATTGCCCATTTATAGTTGATTTACCTATTCAAAATGGTGATTTTCCATAGTTTTTTGTATGTTTACCAGAGGGTATGTGTTGTCTCATCTATCAGCAAATCCAAGTTCACCCTTGCGGGGTGGCTATCCGAACCATTGGCCAAGTTTGGTTTGGAGAGAACCCAAAATAAGAGATGGGGTATATGATGATGGTATATGGTCATGTTTCATGGGGAATATCCCTTGGGCTATAGTTATAAAGAGAAATTTTGGTAAAATCCGATTTTGAAACCGTGGGAAATTGAAACGAAAAGGGCATCCGGGATGTGAGTTCGAGGATCCTTTCCCTTTATTCTCAGGTTTCCAGAATGTGGTTGCATTTTTGGGGGTGTGTTATGGATGTTTGAGAATGTTTGGGATTAGATGGGTAAACCCCATTTGTTTAGGTATGAGTTAAACGTTTCGCAGGGGAGCAACAAAATCTGTTGTTTCCTCTGAACATCTGATGTTTTTACAGTAATAAAAGGGAATGTGGTAAACCCCGTCACATAAAACTCATGTTTTTCCGTTTTTTGGGTTATTATAAATTAAAATTATACACTTTACAATTTGGGTTGCTGGGGTTTATTACAAACATTATAAACCATTATATCCATTGTAGTCCATTATAATCCATTACAAACCATTGTAGTTGTTGGGGGTTATCACGCCCAGATGTAAAATTTCCTGATGATCCCTGGAACTGAACGGCGCCACGTATGGGTTTGCCCGCCTTGATCTATAAAAATGACAAGCGAACAAGCGAAACTGAAGGGGTCTATTCCATGATATTCCCATGATATTCCCATGATATTCCCATGATATTCCCATGATATTCCCGTGGTTCAATTCCATATTAATCCCATGCAACTAATTGCACATATACTTAGATGGGCCGTGGGAAAACTGCGATTTCTGGCTAGTAACTGGGTAACAAAAACCACTATGGATATCCCAACTATTATAACCCATTTACTAACTAGTTAACCAACAAACCATGGCCCATCTAGGTGGAAGGAGTCTATTCCCTGGTATATCGTATGGAACTGTTTGTTTTTTCTCGTTCACTTTGCCTAGGCGAAACAACTCCAGGATCCAGAGGATCTCTTGACTAATCTCTTCCCAAAACTGAGCCCTGGAACTCGCTTTCGGGTTTCAGCGTCATGTCCTTCGCGATGGCAGAAGGAACAACTAACTCTGAATGGTTGGCACATTGATACGTGGCACAAATGGCAACAAAAATGTGAAGCAAACATTGAGCGCATTCCAAACTATCGAGAATTGATGGAATTGTGTAGGAAATGATGGGGCATAATGGGATATCATGGGACTAAAACAGGGATTTTCTGAAACAAACATATATACTCTCAAATAATTTGAGATACTGTAGCTATGTAAAATCACCTTGTTTAATAAGTAAATCATCTGCAAATGGTTCATATTCCACGGTTTTGTTAAATTACCGGAATAATGCAATGTTGATACTTGAGTATAGTACTACTTGATTGACCATGAGCAATCAAACATTTTGATTCAAAGAGGTTTTCAACAACGGAACCTCTGTTGAACTAATCAACCAACCCTTCGGAAAAGGATATCCATAACCTCGTGTCATTCTCCTGCCTACTAGTTGCTGGCCGGATTCCATGAACAATCCCTCCGTAAAAATTGGTGATGGCAACCCCCCCCTTCTGTAGAAACGTAACTTATTAGTCTGAAATAGTGGTCAATTACAGTGTGTTGGGCATTGCTAAAATGAGTACAACCAGGGTGATGATGATGACAACAATGATGATTATGATGATGAGATGACGGTACATATTCCCAAAATGCTCAACGGTACTGTCCCAACATCAACCAAATGAGCAGTGTTCAAATCCCGCAACATCGTCCCTTCAAAAACCGATTGGTTGATGGAATGTCCCGTCATGGAACAATGCATCTGAGAACAGCGTCGGAAAAAGAATGTCGAAAGTGTGAGTAGTTAGTTGTGACGGGTCTTACGTTTGAGACAGCGTGGGCTTGGTAGAAACGTGGGAAGAACCTGGCGTGAACCTGACGGCTTCGCGTCTATCGGCGGAACTCGGCGGAACTGAGCGGAACGCCGCAGAACCCAGCCGATCCGGCGGAGCCGGGAACCCGGCAGAACTCGGCAGAAACCTGGCGGAAACTTGGCGGAACCCGGCGGAAGAAAAGGAAGTTGAAGCGGGGTGGTTGGGCACGGTTTCCACTCTCAACCACCCTCCCTTCGACTTACGTGTCTTCCGTCGGGTTCCGCGAGGCTTCCGCCAGGTTTCTGCCGCCGGGTTTCTGCCACCAGGTTTCCGCTGGGCCCGGCTAGGTTCCACCAGGTTTCTGCCGGTTGCTGGGTGCTGCCGGGTTGCGCCGGGTTTCCGCCAACGAGGTTCCTCATCCCGACTCCCCCTTCAATGTGCTTTTTTCTGCCGTGTTTCGTCTTAACTTCCCCCACCCTATATGCCACCACGTTTCAGGTGACGGATCTATGATTACTTGAGTGATTGAATGAAAACTATCACTTCATCCAAGAATACTTCCGAGGTTTTGACTCAAGGGTCCAAACCCCGAACTCCACAAAAATTAAAAAACGGTGACAAATGGCTGCAGTTCTTGCGGACGGGGCAGCGCACAGGGGAAAAAAACAAAAAATGTGCGAAAGGGCAACCTAGAGATATATTTCACTTGTATCCCCATATTTGATGCTTAAAACCGTATTAAATGATTATAGACTATAATCATCAACCAACAGGGGTTTTGAACACTGCTCAAATGTTGTGAAGATGCTTGGGATGTGAAGTACGGGGTGCCGCGTCAACCAATCCGTGGCTGATCTACATGGGTGGTACAAAACTGTGGATGGAAGAAATCCGGCACCAGCTGGTAACTATTGAAATTCTATGACACACTGCAAATAATGTAATTATATTGGGATGAACACGGATAAACCATCTACCAACTGGTGCAGGTTGCATCCACGGTATGTTCCCATCACCCAAATGGGTTCATAAATTTCATGGCTTATCATCATGTATCCTATTAAAATGTTTATCTGATGTGCATCCCCATTTTTAGACCCAACTTGGCCAGAAGAAATTTACTTTTTACCAAACAGTTTAACCTTTCCCCTTTGGTGTCCAATCATTGGAGGATCATACAAAACGGTCATCGTAGCTGGTTAGGATACTTAGAACCCAGTTTTGGAATGGCATTATCCAACTTCTTTTTGGGGGACTTATGATCACCAGGAAAGGGAAAAAACGTTGGTACCGTGGGACCGGGTTAAAAGATTTCCCAAGTAATTCACAATATATCCAGCAATATATGTGATCATTAATGTCAACCCTGGATTAATAAACCCCTATGCTGTTTAATTGGGAGGGTACCATTTAAGTATTAGATTATGACTATTGGAGGAGTACCCCCTAATTAATAAACCATGGTTTATTAATCCGGGGTTGACATTATTGGCAATTATGAACCACTATTATGACCATAAACTGGAGGGCAAATAAAAACCCATCACTAGGCATAAACCCTCCATTAACTACGTATAGATATATCATAAATCAATGTAACAAATCACACATGAAGTCCCGAACGAAAAGGGATGCGTCCTTCGTTTGAGCATCCACCGACTTCAACTGCCTGCAGCCGCTTTGAACAGGTCGCGCCCCCAAAAAAAGGATGCAGAAAAGATGGTGAAACCCATTTTGATCAAGTGAAATGTTGACCCATCAGCTTGGCCAAAGTGGAAACATGCAACATCCAAAACTAGGAACTTCACATAGTCTGTTTTTTTGAAAGGGGGAAAACAACAAAACATGCAGAGGAGAAGTAACCAAAACTATGGGATTGCTGTATTAAGCGTCAGCAGCTAGAAATGGAACCAAGCAACACTTGGAATGTCAATCACTAAAGCATCATTGGGGAGTCATGTTCCAGTTGCAAACCATCTTAAGTCGTACTCTAGAAATTGCTTATCATCTTCCATAGTTTCTTCCATTCAAGATGGTCATTTTGAGGATATCATCAAGTTTCTAATATATGTTTTCATTATGCGTTGTCGTTCTGAGTACATAATATAATTAATTGTGTTACCTATATATATATATATATTATGATATAGATATATACATTTAATAATATATACCCTCTGGTTATTTAATATAGCTATGGAAAATGACCCATGGAAATAGATGATGCACCTATTAAAATGCGCTTTTCCATGGAAAACTGATAAATAACCAAAGGGTATAACCTGCATTTTCCTATGGTTTTCCTATGGTTTTCCCAGCTATAAACCTCCATTTTCCCTCAATTTTGTGCAAGAATTTCCCACATCCAGACCTCCCAGAGCCAGGTCTCCCAGGTCTCCCAGAGCTGCGCCTGTAGGCGGCCTCCGCCTTGCTGAGGGCCTGCTCTCGATCCTTCGTCACGAACCACGTGCTCAGACCTCGAATCACGGATCATGGTGTTTGAATAGAATGACGTTTAACAAGGTGATATGAAAATTGGGATAATAATGGGATATGAATGGAGATAGTAATGGATATATATATATATATATTACATTATGTATATATTATATATTATGTATATAAAATGGAGTGTGATAATCCACAGCAAGGTTTTAATTTGGAGCTGTCAAGCATTTATTTCATGGGGATACAATGGAATATCATGGGGATATAAATCTGAGATTACAGTCGGGATGAGTCTGGATAAAATCATCATCCGTCCCATGGGTGATTTTTATCCATGGCCCCACGGCCTTTTTTGGCCATGGCACTTTTTAATGATATGACGTGGAAATTTTTTGGGATCTCACCAACTCTATGACTCTATGTGTTTTTTTTTTGAGTGTCTCTGACAATGGGATATAGAACCAAAAAAATCACTCAAGCTACAAACCACCTATATCTATGTCGTATAATCCCATGAAGATGTCGTGAAGATGCACTTCGTTGAATCACCACGAGGACCACGATGGCCAAAGAACAAAAAAATCCTGGGCATATCGTTGGCCACGAAACAAAGGGAGCTTTCAAAGTGCAAAAGGCTTAGAACTTGATTGGTTTTTTTTATGTCCTGTTTCGCCAGTGTTTCGCCTCCTTCCCTTTGCTATTTGCAACATGTTGTATGTTTTATAGTGTTTTCTATTGTGGTAAACCCAATAAACTATCCCCCCAAGTCATCACCTTGTTTATGGGTAGGATTTCAACCATCCCAGATCGTAGTTGTTTATGCCAGTGTTGACAAAACCTTATTCCAGCTATGCATTTTTCATCTATTATTGTTGGCTATATACCCATACTAACCATATTCATTTTGGAATAGGTTTTCACACAAAATTTTCCCACATTAGAAAACAATATTGGCATTCATTCTTAACTATCATTATTAACTACCAATATTAACTATCGTTATTAACTATCATTATTAACATCTATTAACTAGCATTACTAATCATTCGTTATCATTATAAACTATCATTAATTTGCATTATTATTCATCTGGTTGGTGGTATACCTACCCCTCTGAAAAAGATGAGTTCGTCAGTTGGGATGATTTTCCATTCCCAATATGATGGGAAAGTCATAAAACATGTTCCAGTCACCACCAACCAGTCATGATTAAGATTACCATATTGATGGTGAATATGAAAATGGTTAAGTTATTACATTATGGAAAAGATCCACCATTTTTAATGGAAAAACTCACCATTGTTTCCAGATTTAACCAGTATACTTCGTGAGGAACAAAGTATATGCTTCTTCAAAAGTTTACAAAACATCCATTTCGGTCAACCGCGGATCACATTTTCAAGTCCGTTTTGTGTGGCAGGTGTGGGACGGTCAATTATCACCCTCTTTTAA
>Ga0126342_10014157_pt1 | contig 14098 bp, 9 predicted proteins | sample Cyp1metagenome_FD_92528 | JGI IMG/M metagenome (GOLD analysis project Ga0126342, IMG submission 92528) | Coral microbial communities from Lord Howe Island, Old Settlement Bay, Australia - Cyphastrea 1 metagenome | ecosystem: Host-associated > Invertebrates > Cnidaria > Coral ...
GCAGAGTGCACGCACGCACGGGCCTGGCTGGCGCACGGCGCATGCAAGTTCTATAGATGAGAAAGGTCTTATATATATCTTTAAGGCAACTTCCGCCCCGCCTCGTGCGGGTACTACTGGTATTACATGCATCTTCCTGTAGTTCTGCAATCTTTCTACTGACAAGTACTGACAAGTGCATCATCATTCCACAATGTGATTCCACACCTCCCCCCATCCATCTGGCATCATCCAGTCACCTCGGTGACCCGATCATACTCTTGGGCTCGCTGCCGCAACAGCCGCTGTATGGAGCCGGTTGAGGTCTGGTTCTCTGGCAGTGCTGCCTTGGAGATCAGCAGGGCGTGGTACATCTCGTTGCCAGCAAAGTGGAAGGTGGCCATACCTGCAAAATCTCAGGAGACGCAACCTGCTGAACCTGCTGATGCTGCCACTTCCTATGCAGAAACCGGCAGAAACCGGTAAAAATCCACGGAAGCCCTTTGGAAACGTTTCAAAGTTTACAGAAATACAGAACATCTCACCGCCCAATATCGCCACGGTACGGTAGCCACCAAGGTATCGTCCCAGGGTTTCCGGATCCAAACATCCGATGCTTGGAATCACCAAACCAAAAAAGGCCACATAGGCCATGGATGCAGGAGCCAGTTCCATGGCAGGATGACTTGGCTCCATGGAGTCCATTGGACCCATCTTACCTTCCATGCAAAGCTTGGAGGACACCAATAGCATGTAGCAGGTCATCAGATTCCAGCGGAAGGGACCCATGCCAAAAAAGAAAATGAACCTGGGCCGCATTGGAGAGCCAGGCAGCCAGGCACCACCAATGACGAACTAAGGAGTTTGTGCTTTGTGATAAGTTTTTAAGATCGCGATTCTGCATATACAGATGCGCTAGAGTGAGCTAGAACCTCGAACTGACACTGGGAATATTAAGTATGAAAGCCGGCCTTAGAATCTGTAAACGGAACTTTGAAACTGAAAATGAAACTTAGAACGCATGGAAACTCAAAAAGAAACTGCAATGGAACATAGGATTTGCAAATGAAAAAATACAATCATCTTAATTCTGACCTTGGCAAAGTTCGGACTTCTACATGGACAAGTAACTTGGGAATAAAGTTTGAAAATTGGAAATGGATCTAAAAAAAATAGAAAAGGCAGTGGATACGAACATTATTGAACAGTATTGAATATATTATATTGAATATAATCGTGGACATCGAACTGAAAGTTGCTGAAACCACATTTGGAAATTGATGGAACTGGCCAGATGGGCTTGGAAACGGACATTGACCTTTGAAACTTGGAAGGGGCGAAAGGGGAAGTAGGAAGTAAGAAACACGAATGTATTTCAACGAGCTTCAATGCATTTGTCGGCAGTTTCAGCCCGTACTGGATATCTTGCGAACCATGACAAGGCGAATCATGGTGAACGGCTGAAACATGTAAACATGAGAAACTGACATTGTCAATAAATACTATTGTCACAACAAAAAACAAAGGGACACAACAAGTAACCACAACGATGTGCCTTTAACAATTACTCAAAGCCATGAGCCAGGCGTGAAACCTTTGGAGCGTGATATGGCATTATGGAGCTTGTAAATACTCACCACATCTCACCACTACTGGGATGATCATGGATCCATATGGATCCCTGAACTTAGTCCGTGGTCCATGGCATTCCATGGCCATCATGATTTCGTGACATTTTTGGTGACTCACTGAAGAGGGATCTTCAGGGATCATCCAAACATATCCATGGCCAACGTGTTTCAATGATTTTCAATGCACCTCTCGTTCATGCAGGGGACACGTGCATTGCCACGGCCAACAAAACAAAGATCTCTCCGTAGCCAGGCAGAGCCTAATGCGCAAACACAACTCCTCGAAATCAGGGCTCTTAGATTTGTCGAGACAAGTCATCATCCAAAGCACATGCTATTCCTTATCGTGATGACTTATTACGACTTCAAAATCTTAAAAACGGCATCTGAAACTCAAGCACAATGCAGGAGCACAACAATCGCGGTGACTAGCATGTGGCAACTGTTGATAGCTGCATTGCTATTCATTTTACCGAGGTCCACCGATGCAAGGTCCAAATCTGCCAAGCGTCCGTCAGTATCATGCCGATGCCCGCCAGCATTTCAATCCAAGTCCCCAGTGCACCAAAGGCACGGAACTCAGCACGCGGGAGATAGTCCTACCAAATTCAAATCCAACGACCATGGCAGGCTTTTGATATGCCCCTGCCATGCAACCTCCAAAAAAATATATCCGGCCTTGGGGCTCAGTTTATCAACTATCCGGCAACGTTAGCTTTGTTCCGATACTCTGCAAAAAAACAGTTCAGCTGCTCCCAAGTGGTTTTTCATTGGGAATATGTTGCAACCAGTACCGGTACAAGTCCTTGGTGAGGTAGAAGTTGCGAAGGTACCATGAGATGCCTGAGAAATTCAAGAACTGGTACTGGAACACGAATCCTCAGTGCATCCGATGCCAACGTCAGAGTTACTGCATGGTTAGAGAGTACGCTGGGACCTGCAGTAGGACTGCTGAATCTTCACGATACTTGGGTCATAGACCTTCCTAGACTATTTATTTTCATAAGAAGATGGAAGATTCTGTGGATCTTCTTCTGTTGGGTCTGGGAAGCCTTCACGAATTTCAAGATTGCGACAAACCATGTATTAATCCCTATTGGACTACAATGATTCTATTCACAGGACCTCATCCAACAAATAGTTTTCAAAAATGCTCTCTTGGGAAACCTTTACAAATCAACCTCCCGCAGTAGCGCTTCCAAGTTTCCATGAAAGAATCCCCTTAGTTTGTACATACCTTGGTCTTGCGCAAGCTTCTCATTCGACACTGTGTGCGTGTAGTGGCATCTGTGGGACAAACAATCCAAATTGTTATCTCATTGATAATCTGAAGTAATTAGTAACAAAACACCCACATTGACTGACATTGGACATGCTTACTGCATGCTTTGATATGCCGGCCAAATCGCAAGATATCGAAAAACATGTTTTCGTCTTTGTGTGTTCTGTAATATTTGGGTTTGTTTAACTAGTTCCAATTCTCGCCTACAAGGTCTCATTCCACCCACGGCCATGTAGACTGTGACAATCCCTGCAGCTGAAAACTAATTTGGGAACAGATACAATTCACAAACCAATAAAAATGAGTGTTAAGATGTGTGAAGGTTGTTTGAAAGGAACAAGTGACCCTGACAGAGTCCTTTTTTGCCAGTGAGTTGCCAGACCAAAAGTACCTTAGAGCAGGATTTGGACATATCAACACCATAAATATCCACAAACCAGGGGCACTGGCTCTCAACTAAAAATAATGATACGTAAACGGCATACATTAACATAAAACCCAACGATCCGCTGCGCAGGAAAATGACTTGCTTGGCTCACCATTGACCATCGGACACTGAAAATTAAGATTTCATTTTTTTCTGAGAAAAAACATAGAAAAACCATGTTCATGCCTGCAGAATAGACCATCTGGCACATTCGGCACAAAATAGAACCAGGAACACACTATGCAGAGCCGAGGAACAAACAAGCCAGCAGCACATAAGTGTTGACTTCAGACCCAGGCAGCAAGGTTGAGACCAAAAACTTCAGAATATCTGATGGTCGTGTCGAATGAAATAATCCACGGTCCTTGATGTAATTTGATGCAACTTGAGACGCACTGAGACGTGAGGAAAATCTGCAGTTTCCAAACGGTTTACGAACTTGATGCCACAGGATGAAGTGAGTGGATAATAATGAGTGATCAAAGCTCCGCTCTTACTCACAAGTGCTCACAATACACGCTTGGCAAGCACCAGTATCCAATAAAATAGCCTGGGAGTCAAATGGGGTGCAGCACCGTCCAAACCTCATTCACCTGACAAGGAAAGTCCTCCTGTTGGTGGCTTCGCGAATTTATTACATTTGATGCCAATTTTTTATTTTCAGACAATCCCAGCACCTTTCCCTCACATTCAGCATCAGTCTCAAAGGTGCAAGCAAGAAGAAAAACACCAGTGAAGATCATCACGTCCTTGGTGACAGCTTCTGTTCACCCAAAAACCCTTCAACCATCTTCACCCTACGGGAACGCTAAACGTCATCTTTTTTTTGGTATCATTCCCCAGAACTGGTCCATGGCTCACGCCACCTTGTCAGAGACTCGGTAGGTGATCAACTGAAAAATCGCCATCAGCAGAAAACTGGCATAGACACAGGCGCCAAGCACCTGCGTACAGGGCAGAGTCCGTCATGGCAAATTATATCTACAGTAATTGTCGTACTGTGATGGGCCTCCATAGCAGGGGCTAGGTTGGCAACCTTGATTTAACTGCTAATTAATTACTATCAAAAGTACGTTCTGTTTGGATAGTTTTCTGTAAGCTCGCCCTCTGCGCAAGCTCCCGGAGATATTTTACCTCAATCCTCTATGCCAACCTGAAGAAAGGAATATTGTAAAACTAGCATAAAACATCATAAAACCACATGCCAAGGATAATGGGATAATGTGTGCCCTCCCCACCATCCTTAGCCGCCCGTGCGCCGTCTGCGTCCGCGGCAGCAGCCCTGGCATCCAGGGCGTCACCGGGGAGCCTGGATGCAGCAGCCGCTGGAGAAACGGCTCCGAGGCCGAGAAGGACATCAGCAAGCCCTGCTCAGCTGGGGATAGCCACGCAACAACATGGATAACAACATGGATAACATGGGGATGCAAAAAAAGGAAACAAAAAATGACTATGGGGATGTTAGAGGCATTTGGGTGGTACTATTCATCTTATCCTCCATTCCTGTGAGTTTTGCTGCCAAAAGTTGAATCATGCTAGGTGGAATATGTAATGAATCAAACAGCAGCAGGGAACTTAAAACATCTTAAAACTAAGAAAATTAAAGACCACAGCTGGATGTTCAGGACTTCCGTTTCCCTGGGGATCCACTGGCCTCATCCAGCCCAGCAGCAGCCAATAGGTGGTGAAACATCAAAACCCATCGCAGCTGCGCCATGTCCCAGCAGCGGTAGATGGTGCAGCAGGTGACGATGCTCCACAGCAAGGCCTTAGGCTTTTGATCACTTGGATCAGCCACGCGGTTAAAATTCTGACCTACTTCAAGTGTGAAATGTCTATGGCCATCTTCTGAACCAGTGTGTTTGCAAGCGGCAAAACACCACATCATCCATTGTGTTGAGAGGGTTGGCCACAAGTGATGGGGTTATTTTCGACACTCTTTGTTTTTTCTTCTTAGAGTTTCCATCAAAGTGCTTTCGCGTATGATATTCATCAGAATACAGAGGTTGTTTGCCAGTTGCACCTGTGCAATCTTGACATCGCTCCACCACGCTGTTCTATTCGTGATGCAAAGCCCAGCTGATTTGGGCAAAGAACTTCCTGTGTCTGACACTTGCAACTATAGACTCTATATCTATAATTCCAACATTCTGAATACATGGATAGGATCTTTCAGGAGCAAGCACGACACCTATAGTCTGAAATCAAGTTTGCCGGACCAAAACGAAAACCGCACAAACCAATACTAAACCAGCGCATCTTTGGCTTTCCGTGGAAACCAGCTTGAGCATGCTTTGTCTCCTTTGATTTAAACAACAAGTATTGTGCTAGTTTACTTTTGGTTTCGCATGAACTTATTTCTAGCAATGCCCTACAACCACAATCTGCAAAGGTATCCGGCTATGTTGTACTATAGTGCCAAGGTTGCATGTCATGTGTCATTTCATTGTTAAACACACATATGCTATGAATACCCAATATGTTGAATCATTGTCCAAGCAGCGGTTTATGAAGCACTTCCGCCCCCTGCCACAACACATGTACTGTAATTAAATGGATGTCAATGGAGTAAAAGGCTTCTAGCAACCCACATTAGTCTGTCTGAGTGCAACAAAGAAACACACATTCCCACTCCCAAACCAACTGCTGGTTCCCAAGCTATCAGTGCTCAATCACAAACGAGTGGCTGTGCCTAAGCGAAGCTGGGTGATGCGTAAGTTCTCAGCACCCATCTTCTCCACGATAAATTCCAGGGCTGAACGCCATTCTGACTTTCTGACACCTCAGGCAAACTGGGATGAGATTGTAGTCATTTTGTGGCTCATGATCTGGGAATAATCGGAAGGAGTGGGTCAATCAGTCATCCTGTTTTGTGTGGGGGTCAAGATCCTACAATGAAAGAGGATTTCCTCAAAGGTTGCCTTTTGAGTTTGGGATCCGGGACTTTTAGGACGAGCGGCGACTGCCAGGCTGCGCTCCAGACAAGCTCGAGCAAGCCAGGCACCACCATTGGTCAATGTGCAAATTCCGAATCGCCAAATCTGAGAAACCAAAAAGTGAAACACATGGGACAAGTGCAGGTCACAGAGGCTGTGAAACTGCTGCCAGTCGCAAGGTTGCTGTCATTGATGGGTCAAGGTCAAAAACAAACAATATATATTGTATATATATATATATTATATATACAGCAATATAATTCCATCATATTAATTATATATATATATCCCTCTATACTGTAGCCTTCCAATGGGTTCTTTGGATCTCTTAAGCTCAGAAACTTACATGGCCATTCATGGCCCACTTTCAAAGGCAACTGATTCTTGAGCCTGGATGGCCCTGCCCGGGAGGGATGTCATGCATTAAGATCCATTGGATCCATAAAAAACATCTTCCAAAATTAAGAGTGCTGGCCACGGCTGGCCAAATCCCAATCTACTTGGCACATCTTGGCACATCAATTACACGCCTGAATCATTAAAATTGTTCTAATCTTCAGGAATGTTTCATCACCATCACTTGGATGCTCTCAAAGCACCCTAGTCCTCCGTAGGAGGGTGGCATGCAAGTGCGGCACTTGGAGGGAGTCGGCATGCAAAGCCTCGTGACAGCTTGAACGGCACATCTGGAACCTTTCAGATAGATACCTGTGACCTTCACAATGTTTGCAGACTTTTTGTCAAATACAAGCCTGGGTGGACACAACATATAAACATTCTATATAATGTGTTTCAACATGTTTCAACTCTTTTTGTTGACCCGCCCTTCCATCCAGACAAATACCTTCAGCATCCTTCAGCATTCTTCAGCTACTTAATGTGCAAAACCATGCACACGGGATCACAAAGAACATAGTTTTACACAAAATCAGTAAAGTCAGTCCATCGCAGTCCCCTCACGGCCCTCCTCATTTGGCAAAGGGCCGATTCCGACCTCTCTGCACAACTGTTGCTGTTTTTCACAAATGCACATGATGCAGAATATCCCAGTGCGGTGATGATGCAAGCATGATTGGACATTCTAATACATTGTAATTACTTGGCGAAAACATACAAAAACGCATGGCATGCTGCATGGACAAAACATGTAGTCAGAATACATCAAAATACGCTCAATCTCTGCCCCCATTTCACCTGGGTGCTGAATTCGGTGGCATTGGAATCGTACCTGGGTGGGTTGGCGACTGTGACAAAGTCATTCCAAATGATCGCATACAGTTTCCAGTCTCCAGCGATGAATCTGGACAAGTTCACACAGCAGGGTCAAGGTCCAGGTGTCAACTTTGAAGCACAAAAACTTCTAACGGTCTGCTCAGTCCCGCACACGACATGTTCATGCCACAGTGGCAGGTAGCCTCCCTCTCGTGCTGCAGAATCATCTCGAAGAAGCGATAGAGAAGGCGACTGCATCGAACAAATGGTCTGTTAACCTCCTCTCCCCAACTCCTCCTGGTCTAATCTATCAGTCGTCAAATTGCTGCAATCATCAAGATCCAACTCATCATACCCATAAGAAGTTCCACATCGTGGATGGTCCCCGAAGCAAATCGATTTCACATAGCTACATACACTGAGTTCAAGTATCCTCAAACATGAGTTCAGTGATCGAAAAATCCCAGACCCCGTCTTATGCCAGTGCGCCCTGGTGTCATATGTGGGACACACTGAAACCTGCAAAAAGCATTGGTGCACGCAGTGCATGTTCAAAATAGTATCTTTGTCCAACTCTTGCCCCGCACCGTTCTAGTTGAGCTCTTCGCAAGAGCATGAGCCTCTAGGAACGGTGATAATCGCAAATCAATGACATCTCAGACAATTGAAAAAAGAGATGCCATACGAAATGTTAGAAGTTCAATGTCCACCTAGTGGAAGCATGCCAAAACTGGAACGATCTTCGCAGTGTCCACAAGCGCAAACAATGATCACGTCTTGGGTGTTACATTTTTCATTAACAGAACCAGTTGGTCGACTTTGAAACGTTCCCTCATGTATTTTCGGCATGCAACCTTCCTAGCCCAACTAAAGGGGTTAGCAAACAGTCTGCAATGCAAATACATAGCCAGCTTTGAAAATGAAACATATAACATATATAATATATTGGAATATCTAGAACAATGCCAAAAGATGCCAAAACGTCTTTCGTCGTAAGCGTTTGTTTAAGTCTCTTATACAATGTCAAAATGCAACTGGCAGCACTTCGGAAACTAGTTCAACCCATGCCTGTTTACAGCTAACCCTAGGCTCGGCTAAGTGCGGACCTTCCCCCAGTTCCACTACTGTCAGACTACCAACGATTAAATTTATCATTTCGAAAGGCGTCCATGGCGGTTGAACGCTGTGCCATGGGGAAGAAGGAGGTCCCTGAGCGAACTGGAGCTACCACTTTAGGTCGTTCCATTCGTCGCCAGCTCCGATGGCAATACTCATTGCACACATGATGTGCAAAGAAGTTCCTCAGAGGTTTCCCAAATGGGATCTCATGGGATGGCATCACCCCTTGCCGAGCCCACAGCAAATTCAGCAAGAAAAGGAGTTTTTGATAGTTTTGCGCCAGGGCTGTGATCACTGCGCATGATTGTTTTCACTTGCCAGGTACCACATCCTCATACCATGATGATATTATATGATATTATATGATACCCTAGCATCATGATGATAGTATATGTTAACCACATGTTACCACTGCATACCACTGCCATATATGACATATCATTGATGACTATGATGTTCTGTCGACAGTTTCAGACCGCGTTTGTCGTTCAAATGCCCGAGGTTCTGCATCATTTTCTTTCCCCCATCCGTCGCACCAAATTCCTGCTTCATGGACAGGACGGCTGGATCGGTGAGGACGTAGTGGGTATCATAGCCACCGCCTTGTAGGTCACAAAGTAAGTGCTGACCTTGATGCGTGCAAGGCCAGTCTAGTAGCCAGTCTAGTATTAAATTGGCATGGATTAACCAATTTGCAGTTTCAAGTGCACACAAAAAAACAGCAAGCGCAGAGGAGGGGCCATTGGTAAAATGATATGAGAAATGCGACAAAGCCTGCATCATGTTGTAGCCTTCATTCACCCAACCACTGTTGGAATTGAACTTGGCGTAGGTGCCATCAATGAAAGGTTCAACCAGAACTTGCCGGCCACTTGTCAAAGACCAAACCTCTGGCTGGTTGAGGTACACACGGCGTCTTGCTGTGCTGCCTATGTAAATGTCATTGTGCTCGTTGAAGGCTTTGATGATACGACCTGCTTCTTCAACTGCCTTCAAATCCTCGTGAATGAGCACTTCTGCCTTCTTGTCCTTGAAGACTTTGTAGACACCTTTCAAATTCTTCCTTGGCCCTTTAGTGTACGTCCCCATGTAGACGTCCCGAAAGGTACCACTTTCCAAATACCCGATGGTTGAAAACGCGGAGGCACCACGTCTCACCCAACCGCGGTCATTGGTCTCAAAGACTTCTCCGAGCCGTTCCTGGAGCTCTGCCTTGTTCCCGGTGACTTTGCGCTTCATCTTCCGCAATTCTTCTTTCATTTCCTAGGATCCGACGTGAGACTAGTCACTACTGTACAGTCACTACAGTTGGTCGTACTCTCCAGGGAAAAGGAATTATCAAGAGGATGCGTGTGACATCGTGTGACCAGCAAAAAGAAGTCCTTTCCTTGCAAAAAAGCCTGGCCACTTCGAATGTGGAACAACAAGTGGCCGAAATCAGCGCCACTCCAGTGGGTCTTAGTACCTACCCCCGCTGCTTCCAAGAAAAAAAGCAGCGGAACTTTGGCATGGCATGTTTGAGGTAACATCTTTTGAATCTTTTGCTTGAATTTATGTGTTTTGTGAGCCATTCTTGGCACATATCAAAATGCCCAGGCTCTACCACAGTCATGTCATCAACGCGCTTGCGCTTTGTAGGCGACTGGCGAGCTGCCGCCAGCTTGCCCCAACCATGGCAATCGCTACACTTCCTGGGCGATTGGCTCAGTCATGAACTGTTCATGATTGGATCCATTGGAAGACAGCACCTGCCGATCCCATCCAACTCCCCAGCACCATCAGTTACCCAGTTAATGACACACCAAAAAATCCCGCTGATTGATTCAAGAATCACTTGGACTTGCTGTGTCATCGGACCAAAGCGCAACACTTGAATCTGGACGCCTTGCCCTTGGCCTGGCACAAGTGGCAGTGGTGTGGGTATTGGGAGGCTGTTCTAATCAATTTATATCGTTCGCAGCTTGTTGCATATGAAAAGCATGCGCGCAAATACACAGACCTTGGAACCATTAAGGTTGAAATCGATTTGAGTGTGCTCATCTGAATCAAGATAGCGTTGCACATGTTTCGATGTGCTGGGCTCCTTGCGTGGTAAATGTTGAAGACTGGTACACCGATTTATACGTTTCACAACATTGGGCTCACCAAGGCTTCATTAGTTTCGAGTGAAATGTAGTCATCCACAAAGTAGGTAACTAAACATCAAACCAAACAAACTGATATATAACATATATGATCCATGTATACCATTTTATATCCATTTTCAGATTTCCACATTTTTATCTTCAGAACGTCTCTGCACGATCCTGAGTAGAACAGTGGCTGAGAATTGCTCACTCACTGCAGCAAAGGTACATGCTTGGCAAGGGACGGTCCAACCAGCCCCTCCACATGAATCACATTGGAGAGGTAATTGCCTTACTTTGTTCTTTCCTTCCACAGAGATCATAGACACAAAAACTTGCAGTGATCTTTCGGCCAGCTCCTCTGGACCACACTTTGACAATGCGTCCCGCTTTATAAATCGAACCTATATAGATCCTATTTGAACCTATATACATAGATCCGCTATATAACTTTCAACAAAAAAGGGTACATTCATTGATACATTGATAGACTGAGGATACTGCAGTAGGACAACATTGTGATGTCAATGCAACATAAATTTAAGTTCCCATGCCCTCAGACCCTGATGTCTTGATGAACGCTCAACCTTGCTAATTACAAGCACAAGGAAAGGCCCACAACTAGAACAAAAATGGAAAGGAACTTCATCGCACGCTGAGTGGCATTGTCATGTTCATGAAGTTGAAGGATTGCAGAATCTGACCGCCGCCCTTACACTTCAGGCACTTCTTCGGATCGGTTACCTCTGACATGGTGTCAAGGAAAGCGTGAGATAGCGCCAGTCCCAAACAAGAGCCACAATGGCTGCATGGATGTCAATTCAAAGGTGTTTCAGAATCTAGATGCGTAAGTTCTGTTTAGCCTGCCATAAATCATTGTTCACCTACAGTAGGCTGGCGGTATGAAAAAGCACTCTCAAACTTCGTTCGGAACCAAGTTGGATATGTAATGGATATGTAAGATCCGTCTCCTTTTGAAGAAGCTTTAATTGCTTTGTCACAGCCCATCCCATTTGTCCTCTTTGAGATAGCCATAGTGTACGAGTAGCTCGCAGTCCTGAACTAGTACCACTTGCCTTCAGAAATCTTGAGTACTTGAGATCGGGGTGGTGAACTGTCCGAATCATCTCCAGCCATTCCAAGGTGATATTCAACATCCCTTCAATGTTTTCTAAATGAATATTTTTAAAATATGGATTTACTGTATCAACCCCTTGGGAAGCAAAACAGACTGAATGAACAAAGTCTAAAATAAAAACTTGTCATTTGTAGCCTTGGCCGGCCGAGGTTGCTCCGGTCCTCTTTCACACCATACAAGTTTCCTCAGGAAGCATCACTATGGAGGAAAAGGGTTGGAAGGACTAGAAGTGGATTGGATGATTGGTTGACCCGCAACTCAATGTGCTGAAGCCAAAATATAGTGCCTATGTGTAACTGGCACCAACTTATATAGCGATAAATTGTGATTGGCAGCTCAGAAAGCTATCATAAGATTCAATGTATACAAGCAACATCAAGCAACCTATTTATGGGGTAGTTGTCCCGAGCCAACAGAAACACTGATTGGAAGCTCTGTGGCTAGTAATTGCCATGTGGCAAGGGACAGATTTCCTGATGTTAGGGCCTGGAATGAATCAGAAACATCTTGACAGCGATGCTAGCTACAAACAAAATACATGTTCAGAAACTGCCTGTAAAGCAAGATCATCCTTCACCTCCCCAAAACTCATCTCGCCATCAAGTCTGCAAATGCCAAGATTCGTAGGCCCTCGACAGGTTGAATCTTTGAGCCTGGTGAGCCTGCACTGCCTGCGAATCTCAACATCAGATATCATCAGATGACTTGATATCACTTGGTCATTCACTTTTTTCAGGTCACCAGATATCTGGTGATGTGAAAAGGTCGAGAAAAAATGGAGAGGAACCAGACATAACCAGCCCCTGCACCATAAAATCCGAAGCATTCGGATCGAAGGAAATCCATTATGCCAAAAAAAAAATGAAAGAACGAGCCTATCTACAGTATGCTCAAATCTTCCCCATCAAAGCATTCAACAAACACCGTCTGTGTCTTCGTTCCGCTGAATTCTGAGTCCGACCTGGGGGTCCACCTGCTTGCTGTGGAGCTTGACCTCGCTGTGACACGAGATTCATCACCTCGGCACCGAAGATATTCATCGATCTATCCATATCCAAAATCCATTGGAAATGACATGGACAGGAGCAAACAACCTTTCGTAGAGGCATTTGTTCAGTCCAGCCTGGAAACTTGGCATAGACGGAACATTTCGAAAGATCCCAGCTGTGAGTTATAGGATGTTGGCTCCACTGATCTGGCTGTTCTGCTCGTACAGTGATCCGTGTTGGGAATAGAAAACAATGGAAAACAAACGCCTATTTATAAGTGCGAATATCACTATACAGACTATACAGGTTTCTGACACGTGATGACTCGGACAACCAGGGAGTAATGTGGTTTTTTCAATGTACGTGAAACCACCACAACATCCACAACAAGCAGTCCGCCACCTGCCACCCGCTGGACTCGACCCAGCCCAAAAAAATATTCTGCAGTCCAGGAATGGCCCTGCATACTGAAGATGCAATCTCGGCGCCTGATGGGCCTGTTAAATTTGTTGAAAACAACTCTACACCCACAAGTATGCAGCACATACAGAAATATTTGGTAGGGTACAGTATCGAATTGAAAAAAGAGCTATACACGGACGCATGGAGACTGTGTGTGGATAGGAAAACAACACTCTTAGGCGGCCACCGTAGTGAAAAGAAACCTGGGTGGACTGGGCGATGCCGCGAAGTAACTTAAAGAATGTGAACTCTCCGAGAGCCAGGCACTTGCAGCAGCAAGCGCCCGTTGAAGAATCCTGGCGAGGTACCCGGGTTTCACAAAGACTTTGGTGTTCCGCCAAGGAAACTGCACCACATTGTACCCTGGTGATGGAAGAAATGCAAATAAATGCCAGTCTCAAAAGACAGGGGAGAATCAGCGATGCTAAGTGCTTTCATGTTTTTCTACTCTCGACCTTCTAAAACCACGAAAACATCTCAGTCACACGGCATTTACGCGTACCGTGTCTGTACAATGTCTCTTCTTCAACATGATCACTGGTCACGAGTGCCATTGTTGTGGCATTTTCACCATACTGGATATTCCTTGCAAGTCACATTCATTAAGTTATATTACATATAAATTATATAATATTTAATATATTATATAATTATAAATAATTATATATATATATTGTGAACAAATGAATCCTTGTCCTGGATGTTATTTCAGACCTGTAGTACCCTTGCTACTGGTAACCGACAAATGCCATGCGGAGTCACACGACGCATTCCTTTTCTCCATACGCTTGAGCCAA
>Ga0126342_10014158_pt1 | contig 14098 bp, 15 predicted proteins | sample Cyp1metagenome_FD_92528 | JGI IMG/M metagenome (GOLD analysis project Ga0126342, IMG submission 92528) | Coral microbial communities from Lord Howe Island, Old Settlement Bay, Australia - Cyphastrea 1 metagenome | ecosystem: Host-associated > Invertebrates > Cnidaria > Coral ...
CACTGCAGCACCAGAACAAAGAACTGCCATGCGGAAGCTGCTGCCCGTGTAACGTCATCATTGGAGCATTTACTTCAAATCCAACTACCGGAACATAATCGGACAGGCAATCTCCGATTCTCAATACATACATACATACATACATATGTATCTATATTGGAAGTATGTCAGATATCCTGATTTAGTGGATGTCCTTTTCCTGACAACATAGAATCTTGTTGGAGAACCACCAATCAAGAATGTAGATGAATGGAGAGTATGAGGGGTGAAAGGAATCTAATTGCTCAGGAAGCTCTACAGGCCACAATAATCTGCTTTATTGGTAGCTTGCAGAAGGCACTTTGCCTTCACATCTGGTACAAATTGACAATACACAAACGATTCATACCTCCGTTAGGTCGCAAAATTATCTCGCACAGGTTTTGAAAAGTTCGCATCGCCCAGGCTTCAAACCAACGAGAGCGGGCGGCCCATTTCGGAGACCCGCATCGAGGCCCCCGTTGGACCTGTGCACACTGGGCACATGGATATGTGACATATGTGGCGTGTCCCCAGATTGGTGATTGGAGATGCTTTGGGAAATGGTGCAGGGATTAATGTTTAGCATCTGTTTTTGGCTTGTCTCATGATATTAGGCAACTTTGCACTCTGACATCATATCGAGGGTCATGCGGGTTACTTGGGATTTGAAATTCAACTTAGGATGCCTTTGCGACTTGCATGGCCAATATCACGGCATTGCATTGGCACTGGTGCCGTGTTTGGTTAAAGCAAGACTAGAGACTTGCGTTGAATGGACGTCATTTTTGGATTTCGTTGATGTCACCTCGCGCAGAAGTATCACATGGAACCCTTTTTGGGGTGCACCTCCCCATGCAAATGAAAATTGGCCTTGCTGCGTAACCGCCCGCTGTGGGAAATATTTTCAGTTGCAGGTGCTTGTAGCGGCAGCCACCTTTGAAAATGCAGCGAGAGTCTTGACTCAAAATGCGTTGAGAGCATATGGTTTTGGAATGTCAAATAGGATGTCAAAGGAACAGCTTTGGTCATACTTGGCATTAGAAGATCGATTCTTTGGGTTCAAGAAGTTTTTGCTGCATCCATTGCCCAAAATGATTCCAAAACCTGTATCCCCCCAATCTTGGGGATGCCAGGAACAGCAGGAACAGTTGCCAGGATGTCATGATCCTTGGGTTTTGACTCCCCAAAATCTGGTTTGTTGTTTAACAATTTTACATCCAAAGATCTTTCCAAACTCCGGCAGAAACTCTCCCAATCTGCCCGTCTCCCACTCTGAACAGCTCAGCCACTGAGGATTTCTTGATATCAACAAGGCCAGGGTGTTGTGGTGCCAGGTTGAATCTGACGAATGATGAGTGGTGATTGGCTTTCCAAATATATGTAGGTCTTGTTGCATGGTTTTGTTTGATTCACCAACCCCCATTGTATAGCGCTTATTTACATCATTTTCCACCACTTTTTTCCCACAGGAACGTGTGATCTCCGAGGATGAGGAGAAGAAGGCACAGCAGCACAGCACTGGCCAGCTGACTGTCGGTTGAGTACGACAAGCCATTCTGGTTTTTCAAATTGTGCCCACAATAGTCTGTGGTCCCATGTTGGTTATATCGCATAGTTTGTTGGTGATATCCCCAACTGCTGATTGAAATCCCACTAGTTACTAGTTGCCGCAGTGTCCTGTCGTGGTGATTTCAGAAGTCACCATTGAAGGATTGAGCAAGATGATATCTTCAATAGTTGGGAGATTTTGTAATTTCATATTTTTGGATCTTTTGATCTTTTCACATTTTTTCACCATCACGCCCAGCTGAGAACTGCCCTCCGTCCCTCGCAGGTGGTGGTTCGCCGGATGCCCCTGGGTGTAGTTGCAGTGATTGCGCAGCTTGGATCTGGAAATGCTCCAGTTCTCAAGACCAACTGTGATTTCATGAGTGGTGAACAAAATCCTGGATTTCACCATGGATTCGATGAAAGATATACACATATAAATAATACATATCAATATGCAACAATATGTCAATACATAAATAAATAAATAAACAAACACATAAATGTGTGTATATATATATACATACACATTTGTCTCAAGGCAAAAACCGGCCTGTGAGGCCCTGGAATGCGCCCATTGTTTTGGGCTGGAAGCCCACTGCCACGGCTCTGGCGTGCGGAAACACGGTGGGGGAACCAAGGGTTCCTGAAAGAAAAAACCAGGGATGGGAAACACATTTGTGTTGGATGGGTGTGACCAATTTTTGATGACTGGTTGATGTTGAACCTCAGTTTTTTCTTGGTGAACCCCATTTCATAGTGTTGATATATCCCATGAAACATCCCACAACGCCCCAATAAATCGGTTGGTTTGACAGCCCCCCAGTTCTGAGTCAATTCCTCGTCTTGTTCAAGGTGAATTTCCCGATATGTTTCATGGTTCAATGAGTTAATTCCACATTTTTTTTCCGGAAAATTGAGTCCAAACAAAGTTCACCATCCATTTTTCATGGTTTTCATGGCTTCATGGCTTTGATCTGAGCATCGTCCAGGTGGTCTTGAAACCTGCACCTCAGACGCCGCTGACCACGCTGCGCATCGGTGAGCTCTTGCGCCCCATCCTGCCGCGAGGAGGGGCGTCAGAAATTTCAGCAGTGATTTGAAGATGTTGGAACAGTGGGAAACATGGGAAAGGTAACTAACCCGCCCCTAACCAGTGGCGATTTTGAGGAAATCGAGAAATGGGAGCCAGGAAGAGGGAATAGAAATAATAGAAACAGATCAGATTCAGTTGGATTAGATTCCCTCGCTTCTGGAAGCTGGTGGAGCCAACAAGTTCGGCATTTGACGAAATCATCACATACTACTGGACGTACTGGAATGATGAGTGAAGATCACACAGGATGAGCGCAACGTACAGGTGGTTAGTGGTTAAGATTTCTCGTGCACTGTATGCATAACGGACAAGTGTACATCCCAATTCCATGCTTAAAACCTTATTTACACACCTCCATTGGTACAGCTGATGTGTTTTCATGAAATGAAAAGATCAATTTATCACTTTGACCCCGTCGTCGTTATGACGTACCGAACCCTGGACACCCTCATGCCATCTCTGTTCGTTGAACCAGGAGTGTTGAACGTCGTGGTGGGCTCCGACAACGTGGGGCTCAGGCAAGGTATCTCTGAGACGATCTTCAGACTGACATTTTCAGAGCTGGAACCATGCAGAGCAGACCGCCAAAAATCCAGTGCCTGGGTATCTGACTTTTGTAGAAGCAGTTTTCAGCAGTTTTATGGATTTGAGCCAGCGCGGGCATGGATCAAAAGCAAATCAACAAAGCAGCCATAACAAAGCCATAGATTTAATAGATTTGTTCATGTTCATCTCAGTTGAACTATTTTTTGTTTGGCTTTTTTGGTCCGATTGGTGTTTTTGTTGTAAAGATCCATCCATTGTGGGTTCTACCGTTCTACCCCCAGTTTTTCGCCGTTCCAGGCCAGGAGAGATCTTGACCCGCAACGAACTAGCACCTCGTCCATGGGTCAGTGGGTCAGTTTGGGAATGTTCAATTTGGACCACGGTTTCTATGGTTTCCATGGTTTTCTTGCGTATATCACCTGTTCATATATGGATATAAACGCAATTCACAGGATCTTAGAATGTTACCAGCAACGAAATCAATTGAATAAACATTCATGAACGATTGATTGAATTTGAGTCCTTTAGTCCTTGATGTATTTTTGTATATATAAACTCTCGGAGAATGAGTCGTATCTGATTTTCATTGATTTTCTATATTGGTTATCCATTGGTTATCCGAGAGTTTCGACAGGTGCGGAAGGTCGTCTTCACTGGCTCCACGGCCATTGGCAGCAAGGCACGTCACCGTCACGGATTGGGGACAAATTCATGGTAAAAACTTTGGACAAATTGAACAACAGTAATTGGAAATGGATGGTGTCACCTGGAAAGCTCATGAAAAGCTAGGGCTTTCGGATGGTGGATGCTTTTGGATGATTTTGATTCTTTACACTTTTGGGATCTGGGGTCCAGGTCATGGAAGCTTGTGCCAACAACGGCTTCAAGCGCGTGCTGCTGGAACTGGGAGGCTGTGTAGGGGCGAATCTCACCTGTGGCATTTTGTTGTGGCATTTTGTGCATCAGAAGGATCTGCGAAAATGTTGAGCAAATGAAAATCCGAAAACACAAAAAGGCACCTGTCGACCTGGGATTTGGATTGTTGACTCTGAGTGTTTTGGATAATTCTCCACTGAGAGAAGTCATGTTGGGCTCCAGGCAACGACCCCGCGCAACTTGGCGGGAACAACTTGGCGGGAAATGGAGGTTCAGTGGAGGTGAAAACGCGAAACATCAACAGGTTGGGGACCAAGGTGACCAAGGTGGGACCAGCGTATCCACCTATTGACTCATCCATGGGCATGGAATGGCATGGAGGTATGGAGCTGAGGAAGATATATGAAGATACCAAAAGCAGATACACCAACGATGATGGACATGCCTTCCCAACAGGTTGTGAGTATGTAGCCAACACCTTTTGAGCAGCAAGCGCGGATAGTTTGATTCACCAGGGGCTCAAATTTGAACCTATTCCAAAATTCAGCACTGCTTCAATGAACTGTCTCACGGTGTCTCACGCAGCTGTCATTGATGGCCTTAAAATCTGATAAATGCTGATCCCCCACGTGGATGATAGGCGTTTGCTATCTAAGGCTGGGTAGGTGGTTTGACACCCTAAGACTTGAGCTTGTGGGTAGTTTGCTGAATGAATTCTCAGCGGTACTGGGAAGATCATTTCACCCGACTATGAGATTTTACAAGTCAGGTTGAAACTACCAATGGACATTTAATTTCAATACTTTTCAATATACTTTAATCAAGAGAACCCTTATGGAATCTCCATGTATCTTTTGTCTTGTTTGACAAAGCATGATTCCATCATATTTCCGTATCGAATTTGCCAGAGGTTGTGGTTTTGCAGGCCTTCCCGGTGTGCAGATTTGAATTGCGGTTATGCGATGTAAACCATTTTCATAGTTTTCATATATTGTTTTCTTGTTGCCCTGATTCTGTGGACACTCTGAGGGCCGCATTCGTACTGTTGCCTGAGCAACCACACACGCTGTTCAAATAAACATTCTGGCTCTCAAAGATTTCAAAGGCTGTGACCTTAGCAGGCCACGGTTTCAAGTCCGAATGCCTTGGGTTCTTGCCGACAGCAACATGATCTTATCATGATCAGTGGTTCTGCAGCTGTTTTGCAGCTGTCGTCTTTAGTCATTCAGGCAGTCCGCGTGAACAACACGACACCGCTAAACACACTACATTTAGTATGACTGACGAGTCATAGCCGCTTCGTTGACGCTAATGGTATGTGAAACTGTTGATGTTAATCGATCTTAATCAATGTGAATCGATGTTAATCGGTCTAAGTGGCGTGATCATGTCCAAACCAAGATGGACAAGAAGACCTAGAGATGTGTGCCCGAGCCATGTTGATTTGCCGAAGTTGCTGGCTTCTTTGTATTGGTTTATCGTCTCTCCACCTTGCTTTTGCGAGTTTGCCCAGTGCGGAAGTGGAAGCCTTGCGCGAGATGTTTCAAGTAGCCAACCTCCCTTGGGAGGGAAAAGATCCATGCGCGCTTCGTCAAGTGGGCTGCGATAACCACACTGTCAGCACTGTCAGCCATTTATTTTTCCCACGGCTGAATATCACTTCGCTCCCCGAGTCAATTGGACAGCTGAAGTCTCTAGAGGTGTTGGTTTTGAACGACAATCTATTGACTGAAATACCTCCTGTGATTTGGAAGTTGCAATTGAAATTGCTGGATTTGAGCGGAAATTGGCTGACTTCACTTCCAGATGCAGTGGAGCAACTGCAATCACTCAAGTTCCTCCTGCTACGCTCCAACCAGTTGGTTTCTTTGCCCGATTCCATTGGACAGTTGCGATCTCTATCGGATCTGGACTTGCGGAACAACAACCTGACCAGACTACCTGATTCTATTGGACAGATGGAGTCACTGAATGACCTTATCCTGAAATCAAATCAACTGACAGTCGTGCCGGAGTCTGTTGGACAGTTGCGGCGGCTCATGTTTCTGAATCTCGGGTCCAACAGGTTGGCTGAGCTGTTTGAATTAGGGGGGTTGCGATCGCTGGCGTATTTCGACATAGACAACAACCAGCTCACGTCATTGCCTGATTCGATTGGGGAGTTGCAATCACTCCATAGGCTTCGGTTACAATCAAACAAACTCACATCTTTGCCTGAGTCCATTTCACAGTTGCAGAGCCTCAAACAGCTGCATGTGGACAACAATCAGCTGTCCGCACTTCCTGATTCTATTGGAAACTTGACACATTTGGAAATATTGACTTTGAACTCCAACCGTTTGAGTTCATTGCCTGAGTCCATGGACAAATTGCACATGTTTAATTTGCAATTGGATTCTAATCGTCTAACGTCAATTCCTCACCTGAGCGCAAAAAACTTGGTGGTACTGAGAGCTGCCAAGAACCGCCTAAGAGCTTTGCCAGGCTTTGGCAACATGACGCGGTTGGTAATGCTTTCGTTGCACGACAACTTTTTGGAAAGAATTTCCGAAAGCACTGGAAACTTGACACGTTTGAAAGTTGCGTTGCTTCATGCCAATCGAATCCGTGACTCAGAGATTTGCAAACTCGGATTTGGTGATAGTTTGAAGACACTTTACTTGCATCGCAATGCCCTGCGCGCGATACCGCCTTGCTTGAGCGACTTGAGTGCTTTGGAGGTTCTGACCCTACACAGAAATTCATTGACTGAAGAAGTGCCCAGAAGACTTGTGGAACTTCCGAATTTGAATGTCCTCACCCTCCATGAAAACCGACTGTACGGTGGCCTTCCGCAAGAGCTTGCGAATGCATCAAGGTTGTTTTTCTTTTCCGCACACTCGAACTATTTGGTGGGTCCAATTCCACCATTAAGCATTCACAAAGGCTGCGTCGACGATGAATCCTTCCGCACGGGCCAACACACATGCTTTTATTTTTCTGCCCTTGACCCTGCCTCACCATTGAGCGCCTGCCGCACCAACCGAGAGGTTGCATTGCATTGTCCAAAGGCATGCCAGATGTGCAGTACTGCCAGTGCACGGGGTCCTATTCTGTTGCTGCACCAGAATCGACTTTCATGCAGCTTACCAGAAGACGTGACCAGCTACCCCGATCACATGCGTTCGATCACATTGATTGGAAACATGTTGGGGAATGGAAGCCATGCATTGCCGCAGTGGATACACACTGATGAACATCAACCTTTTCTCTACCTATCCGACAACAAGTCCAGTGAAATCTTGAAAAGGATGCTGTTGTTGGCATCAACGAGCGCATTGTGCTTGTTGCTTTTGGTTGGAAGCAGTGGGCTTCGCCACATTTTGTTGTCAAAAGCGGGCGCGAAACAGACAAGGAAAGCACACATGTTTCTCCTTGAAATGGGTGCCACTTTGTCAGTTCTGGCTGTAGTTCTCTTTGCCTTTTACTTTGCCAATGCACGATACTACGCTTGTAGTATTGGCTTTTCATCCTCTACGCTGAGCAATTTTTCGAACCCTTACCATGGCAATGCGTTGGTGGAATGGTCTGTGGCAGGGTTGTGGACTTGTTGGATTGCAGTTGGTGCCTGCTTTTTGCGACGTGCTCCCACTCCCAGTGCGGAGGAGACAACATCCCGCTCGGCATTTCTTCTGAAAGTGATCTACAGTTGCTGTTGGTTGTGCATTGTGGCCCTTTTATCTTTCCCCTCTGTAGCATATGCAGTGGTGAGCGCCATCCCTTTCAACAATACCCTGAAGCTGTCGGCTTGGTGGCTGAAGTTTTTTCATTACCAAGCTGCTTTGGTCATGGTCCTGGTGGACATGTTTATTACCCCCAAACTGGTGGCATTTTTTTCAGATGCCACTGGCTTGCGCAGATCGATGTTGTTGATGGCTGCACGTCTGGGGACGATGTGGTTAGCTGCCGTGCTGAGCACACTCTATCTGACCACCCACTGCATGAACGGCTGGACCCATTTTTGGAAAGTTGCCAAGCTGCCGTGCTGAGCACACTCTATCTGACCACCCACTGCATGAACGGCTGGACCCATTTTTGGAAAGTTGCCAGGCTTTGTGCACCATCGCCAACTTGCCTTGTATAGTTGATATATGTTGATATCATTGTATCCCATTGTGTCAGCTAGTATGACGACGCATGACACGGCTCTAGATATGAAGTGCGGGGCAGGCCCATGCAACATTTCTTCTTTTCTTGCGCACACGCGCAGAACTACTTTTTGGATCCTTTTGATGTGTACCATCCATGTCAAATAACACAGGCAGTGATTCATAATTTTGGGGGTGGGTCAACACCCAAACCAGGTTTGCGATGAAAGCACAGAAGACTACAAGCTCTTCAACATCAGTCTGGGTGACCACTCGATTCTTGAGCCCAAAGCGGACCTGTGTTCAGCAAAGGAGTCTTGGTGGAGTGACAGTGCATGTCCACGTGCCGTGATCAATACCATGGCACCTTTGTTGGTGTCGAAGATGGTCACCCGTGCCTTCCTGCAGCCCATCATCACCTTGCTCAGGTGCTGTTTTGATTGAACACAACCAGGATGATCTAGATATATGTAGATGATATGTGGATAATATGTAGATGATGATGTTATGTTGTTCTGTGTTGTTCTGTTGCTTCATGCATTGTTTCTTGAGACTTGTGGTGTGGAGGGTCCTGGGATCTCAGCCTATCTTAGCCCATCTTAGCCTTAGTCACATGTTTGTCAGGGACGTCAAGCATTGTCAAGCATTGTCAAGCATTGTCAAGCCATGCTCAATGCTCCCCAGGTGGCAAATGTCGTATCGGGAAGGAGGGCAGCTCTACATGTGGCGCAATCTGATTTGTACCAGTCTTTCCTTGGAACATGGTCAGCAAGCAAGTTTGTTGGTGACTTGGGCTGAAGTAGCTTTGCTTTGGGGAGCCTTGGTGCCTGTTCTGCTGCCAGTGGTGCTCATGGCAACAGGCACCAACATGTTGATGTGCAAAGTGGGGCATGGCCACTTTGGTGTGGAGCACTTGATGTTAGACAAGGCATCAGCTGGGATGTCCCGCAGGTATTTGCACGGGAGTTTGAGTGGTTTGATCTTCTTTCAGAACTGGTTCGCATGGTCCAGTGGCATGCATGGCCGGTGGTTACTTCTACTTGCTGCCCTGATCTACGCCCTCGAGCTGGTCGGCTTTGTGGGGTTTATACGGTTTATACCTCAAAAACAAACTCGGGTGGCCGTTTTAGATGACGACCCTCCAGATATCTCCAGATCCGGTTCCTGCGTTTCTACCCATATGATTTCAACAGCCGGAGAGGATGTGATTGTGAATGCCTGTTCGTGAAGTGTCCAGACAACACATTGTTGTGCCAAGCAGACATAACAAGACACAGCACCCCAGGGCGATCTTGCAGACAAGCGTGTGTTTTGAACCAAAACGCGAAGATTCCAAGGCAACCTTGCCGAAATTACGGACCCCTCTGCGGCCTAGATATGATCTGCTGGAAAAGGCTAGCAGCGTGGGCGATTCCGGGAGTCATTCAATGAAGAAAAACCAGGAGAAGTGTCGAGAGAGAAAGAGAGAGAGACGAACATAGCAGGATGCAATTCCAGAAATGCATCAAGCTTCATTGTTCCAGATGGCTTTCGATAGCATTCTTTTTGGAGGTACGGTGGACGTTTGCGGCAAATCAAGAATATCTCACAATATCTCTAGATACCCTGCACATATTCTCCAACTGGTCCGTCCTCACTCCAGGGTCTGGTCCTCCCTAGGTCGCATGCGTCTGATTCCACCATGACCCAGATACAATTTGGCAAGAAAGAAGTCCAGTAAGATTGACATTCACAGTGACATTGAATGGCTGAAAATGGTTGGCATATATGACAGATGCCAGTACTAACTGGTAAATACATGTGAATACACCTGCAACTATTTCAGTATATGTGAAGGGTAGCCTGCTTTGACTGAGCGATTGGTTGACTGATTCCTTCTGTTTCCTGGCATTGCCTTCAGTTGTTTGTGTCCAATTTCTTCAGAAAGTTTAGGCTTAGATCTTATTTGGAATTGCAGCCATGAGATTTATCCTGAGCTGTCAATTGTCCGCCTCCAAGGATCGTGAGGGAAGACGCTGACGTCGAAAAGACGGCCGAAGGCCTGTTCAAAGGAGCGCCCCTTGGCGGGTGAACAAAACCAAATAGTGCAATTGGCCTCTTGAATTTCAATAGAATTCCATGGGTTCCAAGTGGGACAGGGTCAAAAAACGCTGCAGGTAGTTTGTCGTAAAGTTTGGGTAAAAACATGCTTGCCAAGTGGACATAGACGTATGATGTTGAGCAGAGGGACCAGTAGATGAACTGCATAGAACAGTCAAATCCCAATAAAAAACATCCAACATCCAGGTGCGTCTGTATCCCATCAAGAACTCTATTCAGCCTTCTCGAGCGACAATTCACCAGAACTTGGATAAAAATAAATTGTGCTGTGCCTTTGATCCCCAATTCTGGCCAAATCCATCAAGCTCATGTATAGTTTAGATATGTTTAGATGATGTTAGATGTCCTCCTTGCACCCATTTGTCTGTGGGTTTTCCTGTCAGCTCCCGACTTCTCGATGACCCGGTGGCTGAGGTTCTTCAACAATGGACAGACCTGCTGCGCTGCCAAGCGGATCTATGTCCAGGCGACCAGCGGTGTCCAGCTGGTTCTGAATTGAACTTATTGAACCTGGGTTTCTCGTGGGTCTCTTGCTGATAGTGACGGTGATGAGTGGTTGTAAACCATTTCTTATGGGGATAAATCTCTGCACTGTTGGTACCGTCCCAACATCGGTTCGTGTGGCTCCAGTTGTAGTCTTTGCTACCCAGTGTGGCTTTTTGTTCCCTTCCATGGTTGGTTGAATCCCCCTCTGTTGGTGACATTTTCCCCAGTAAACACTTGTCACTTGCTACGCAGGAGAAGATTTACGATGAATTTGTGGAGGCGCCTGGTGGGATGTAGCCAATTTCTCGATACTCGGAGAAGATCGGGAGTTCAAAACTGGAGATGGAAATGGAGATTTCAACACCAAATGCCGGGGTTTGACACAAGTAAACACAAGGCAATGACAGGCAATGTGACACTTGTCATCACAAGGTGAAAGTCCCAGTCGTGGTTAAAATCGCCACGAACCTGCCCTTGTCAGTTGTGCATCACTATTGTTGGCCAAACATCTTCAAATGGTTTGATCCTATTTTTGGTTGGATTTGGTTGGTAAGCTGTGTGAATTTCACTGTGTAAACCAGACATTTCAGGCCTTCTGCAAGCGCGCTCGCATGGCGGTGTTGGGCAATGGCTTGTCTGCCAGCACTGAACTGGGGCCCCTGGCAGCTTGACCATCCAAACACCTGAGGTCCTTGGTTTGGCTCATGTCATGATCTTTAGATATCTAATTGAAAGCCGACCAGCCGACCAATTTCCCGGGTTTCTCCATGTTTCTCCGAGGCCAGTGCTGTGCAGCTGAAGCATGTGACCGAGCTAGTGGAGGCCGTGAGAGGGGCACAAAATTCCGGGTGCTTTGCTACAAAAAGTGGGGGAAGAGAACCAAGAAAAATGAGCTTAGGCTGTCAAGACAAGGGACTCTTTACCGGCAAAATTGAGTATTTAATGGAAGATAATCAGGTAGAAAAGTGGAATTGTCCCAACTGAAAGGTGAAGATGAATCTGCAAAAAGGGGATGAATCTTGGAAAATTGGAGGCGTGAACAGCGGGAGTAGGGATTTGGATAGCATAAGAATGGGAAGACAGCTGATAAGCATGGGTCCAAGAAGCAAGCAACGTGGGCTTCTTGGAGCTTAGTGACTGATCACCCCAGCGTTCAGGACGCACGTCGCAAGGGTGGTCGCGTCCTTTGCGGTGGTGGTGTGGCTTGGTTGCGCCTGGCCGGATTGCAGAAACAACTGGAGTTACAAGTAGATGTAACCAATACAGGTAGGGATATCATCCAGATATCATCCTATACGAACATTTCACCAAAAGAAGGGTTGTTCTTCGGATGATACTGGGTCTTCCCCCAGCAATGCTCAATCACACAGAAGTGCGGAAACAGCTCATTTTCTCTCTAGATTCGGAAGACGTGGATCTCCTTATTTATCTTATTTCGATTTTTTATGGAGGATGACAGGATGACCTCTTTATGGTCTTAGTATTTTAGGAGCTTCAGCATAGCTTCTTCAGCATTTTAAGGGACGCCATCTTTAAGGCCACTGCCGGGCCACCGGGAGATGTGAGTCCAGACCTCAGAGATGCGCAGCGAGCTCCATTTCAGGGCAGGAAAGACGTGGGTCATGTAACGCATATGCCGCATATGTAACGCATATGTAACGCATATGTAACGCATGTGTAACGCATGTAACCATCAATCATCACTGTTTTGTCACTCACTATGTCTGTAACACCACTGCAACCAGCATGGCTGTGAGTCACCGCTATTTCAAGAGTTGTCTCCCTCACCAAGACTGTGACACCGGTGACACCGTGACACGGTGAAACTCAGCTTCCGGCGGCTTCCGGCCCCGAGGTTCTAACACAGGGCTGTTCTATCTTCCAACCATCGTGGTGGATGTTGCAGAGGCCGACTGCAGACATCTCTTCAATCTCTACCAATCTCAAAGTCTTCAACTCTGAAGCCCGATCTACTTTGAAAAATTGATATCTATTTGATATCTAAATCTATAATTTTGTTGTCATTCCGATCTAAAGTGTGCAAATCGAGTGTGGCACAATGTGGTCCCAGGGCACACGGCTCGTGGATGAGGAGCAGTTTGGCCCAGTGGTGCCAGTGATGCCCTACAAGGCCGTTCAGCAGCTGAAACTGTGCTGATTGCGGATGAAGCTATCAATTCAGATGGGCTGGACATCAATCAAGAGGCTTTCAGCCTTTCAGCAGAAACGTGTCTCACCCTCCACATCTCACTTTCACTATGTTTCAAGCATGTTTCACCATGTTTCAAGCATGTTTCACCATGTTTCATGTGCTGTGTCAGGATGACGAAGAGGCGATTTTGAGGGCCAACAGCACCAAGTACGGCTTGGGCGCATCCATTTGGAGCGAAAACTTGGAGAAGGCGTGGGACGTCGTGGGACCAAATGGATGGGCTCACACCGTCGCGGGTTGAGCCGTGTGCCGTGTTGAGGCTTGTTGCGGTTTGTTGAGCCATTCCCACGTCAGATTTGAATATATTCAAACGACATGCATTTGTGGATTTTGTGGATGTATTCATATAATTTGAATATATTTGAATTTCCCATTTGGTTCCAGCATTTCCATGGATTTCTTTAAAGTGGCCATCAGGCCAACGAGATCGCCAACCGCTTGAAGGCAGGGATAGGCTGTTGACAAAGAGGTTTTAGGATAGCCAAGGTTGAAGAACCCAGTGCTGGTGATAGTTCATGCCGAAGTGGATGACATACTGATATTCGATACCCATTTGCAATTTCTTCAGTCAATGGACTTTCGGAAGCATTTGGCCTTCAAATCCACGGTTTCTGTTCAAGATTTTTGTTGCTTTCTTCTTGTTGTAGTTATTCATGATTTTTTTGCAACCCCATCACCCACATCAACCAAACGTAACCAAACCAAATGTACCCTGGGCAGGCCGGCACGGTGTGGGTGAACAGACATTGCGAATTCATCCGCAACGCGCCCTTTGGGGGCATTGACTCCTCCGGCATCGGCCGTGCCGGGGATTTGGGCGACCAGGACAGGTTGCTGTGGAGAGGTAAGCATTGGGGCCGGGGTATGGACGAAATCGCTTGTGTTGGCTTTGTGTGAAAATGGGGTCCAAAATCCACTGGTTGATTCACGCGGTTTCCATGGGGTTTAATTCCTCATTTTGAAACTGCAAAAGGGTTTTCAGAAACAGGCCTTATGGCTATGAACAAGTGTAGTATCTGTACTACAAACTAAGACTGCAGTGAGTAACAACCACTTCTTGCTGCAGGCTTCTTTTAGCCCAAGAAA
>Ga0126342_10014159_pt1 | contig 14098 bp, 14 predicted proteins | sample Cyp1metagenome_FD_92528 | JGI IMG/M metagenome (GOLD analysis project Ga0126342, IMG submission 92528) | Coral microbial communities from Lord Howe Island, Old Settlement Bay, Australia - Cyphastrea 1 metagenome | ecosystem: Host-associated > Invertebrates > Cnidaria > Coral ...
CAATCACCTTTCGCTCCATCAGTGGCTTCGCTCTGCCATCCCTGATTCACAACAACCAACCTCTCCTATAGGTTTCCTATTTTTGAAACTTCCGCCACCGCCTTGTGCGGTACTACTGGTATACCATTATATAATATTATATACCATTATATACCATGTCAATCCATATCATACACACATGTTACACATACATGAAAGACTCTATGATATCAGAGCGCTTGTGAAGACCTCTAGTCACATGCTACCAGGTCCTCCTGGCCTGCCAAGTCCCGAAGAGCCATGTGCCAACAATGAAGGAAAAGTCGAGGACATGATGGCAGCAATGACTGGGAACCTTCCGCGGCTCTCCGGTTAGATCGGTTGGGTGAATTGTGAAATGCTCTGGGGAGCGACCCAAACATGAAATCGAACAACTGATTTTGACAAGACTGATATGTACACACAGAATCACACAGATGCAATATGTTGCAATATGACATTTGTGCCTACTAGACCAATACGGACACTGGAGGCACAACGACCCCTGTCCAAATCCTTTCTGAATGGTGCGGATCAAAACATGGAATGATGTTACAAGATGTTACTGTATTGAGTTTCTGATGTAAACTAGTGCAACTCTTCAACATTGTTTTTTAAACAAAGGATTGTGATGGATTGTGACGCCAAACGTCACTCCAGTTCAACATGTTGAAGGCGCCCGATGCTTTAGGGGTCCAAGATGGTCCACGAATGTCCACGGTCCATCACGGTCCCATCAGTGTCCACATTGTGCAAAGGCAACACATGGCCTGCTCCGTACATGTTATCTCCCAGCAGCGGTCGCCCAATGCTTGCCATGTGCACACGTATCTGATGCGTGCGTCCTACAGGTGCTGATTCGCGTACACTGTTGTACCATGTTGTACCTATTTATCTTTCCAGCGCAAGTTGAAGATCTTGCAGCGGATACGTGGAAGTTTGTGGAAGATTTTAACGACTGTAAAGAAGTGAACTACCTGTGCAATCAGAAGCACCAGTGAAGCAGCATTATTACCAATTTTGTCGTAAGATGTCGTGAGATGTTTGTCTCAACATGTCCCAGCCCATACGAAGCAGACCTGTAGTGGTCTTCACCCGAACGAGCATCATCTGCAACCTGACAGGTTCCGTTGCCAAAAAACTGCTGCAACAGCTTGCTGAAGCCACTCGCAAGGAACAAGTGCTGTATGGCAATGGCAACAAGAGCGAAACAGCTTCAAAACGAAGGTAAGCAACTCCTGAGAACTTGGATCAGGGGAGCGGAAACGTTGAGTTACAACATACCTGAGATGGCGACAGCTGCATGTAAGTCCCTAGTCTGAAACAGGACCAAAAATACCAAGAGGAAGAGGGTTTCAAGAGTGAGAAAAATGAGACTCGGCAAATGTGTGAGGGCTCAAGAACAGTTAGGTCTGGCAATTTCTTCAGGATGGACTACATGAATCCAAATAGAATGAGACAGCAATGAATCCAGGCACTCACAGCTACAAACAGCTACTTATTTTTGCTGAGAGGTACTGAGTGTGAGCATCTTGTCCGTCTTCAGATACTACTATTCTCGTGTGCACACCTTTCCTTAATTCGGCTCTTGGTTCCCCGCACAACACAAATGGCAACTAAAGTGCTTGGTAGAAAAAGCAAATCCTGAAGAAAATGAAGTCAGGGCATTGAGCTTACAATCATTGACGATTCTCTCTGTGTGCAAGAGCATCTTCTCGAATTCGGATAATTCAGATTGAAGAAAACGGCAAAAATCAATGAACCACTAGCTACCTGATTGACTCAACGCTGTGCAAGTCTTGAAGGACAAGGCACGACTCTTGTAGCAAAGGGGCGTGTATCTCCCCACTGTCCAAAGGGTCTCCTTCGCAAAGGCACAAGTACTCCTGGCGCACTGTCAAGGACGGTTGGAACGACTTGGTCCAGTCTAGAGATTCTAGAGTTTTGAAATTCACATAAGAACAAAATGAAACAAAACACGTCGGGGCAAAAATATTCCGCGAATGTCAGGCTATCCAACGTGTCATGCAATACATCATACATCGCCAACAGAGCTCGATAGTATTTTCGCAATCTCTTTTAAATCAATTGAAAAAACTTGATCATGTTCCAGCATAACCCAAAATGACCCAACATTATCCAACAGGACCCCGGAACAATCATGTCCTTCTCTACCAGGCGAGACGCGAACTGCGCCTCAGAGGTCAAACGACCAAATGCTTTCCAGCAGAGTCCGGCATCAATCAAATCAAATTCAATCGTTCAAAGATGCTCTCAAGGACTTCAAAACGCATCTTCTTTTCACGATTTAATGATTGGCATACAGTATACAATGCGTTCGCCATTGCATAACTGGGCTGATCAAGTAAAGAAGGAATGAAGAAAAAATACTGGGATAAATACCAGGACGCAATTGTCTTTTCGCCTTTCAATCTCTTGATGTCCCTTTCTGCAACTGTAGCCAATCAAACTCCAAAACATCAAGCTAAAAGAGACTGATTTAAAAATTCAAGTGATCATAATGATTCTATGTCTTAAAAAAAGCTCCAAGGAACCGCACTTTGCTAGGAGCTCGCAATGATATTTCTCATACAGTGTCACCCGTAACCCCCATCCCGCACAGTACCATATATGCTGCATGACTGCATGGCGCACCTGTAACCAATGTCGGGCTGGTTCTGACCATGCCACTGGAAGGACTCCGGACGCTCCCTTGTCCAACCGTGATGCCAAAGCCACCTAATGGGCGCTCTTCACACTGCTGTACAAGGCGAATGTGCAAAAACACCTGGACCATCCAAAATGGGAAAAAACTGTAGATCCGTTTGGTATGTGGACTTGAAAAACTCAAATTTGGACAAATCCAGGTACGCGAAATGTCAACATGCAAATCCAATTCAACTTTTTTGTCCTTTTACTTTGCCCCATTTTCACAGATCTTCAATCCTCCAGGAACAGAAGCGGGTCAAAGAAAAATAAGAAAAGGTATGGTAACATTCTTGCTGCATCTTGCTGCTAAGAAGCAGTGCTCGGAAACTGCAGGTCTTTTTGCAGCTGTTCCATGAATCCCTCGCCTGAGGCTGGTGGTTCTGAAGAGTTCCTTTCGTCCGCTTCAAGGCAGGACACCAGCAAAAGTAAGGAGAGTATCCCTTCATTGTCTTTGAATGTCTTTGATGTGTGAGAATATGTCATACATTGTCATACATTGTGATCATGCGATAATTATGTGATCATTCTGTGATATGTCATATGTCCGATCTCAAGCCAACCGAGGTTTGGCGCTTGGCAAACAATCCGGCAGATTTGGTCCCTTGACACTACTGAGCTGATACATCCCAGCTGGTGGATTTATTCTATCAACAATGTGAGTTCAAGCGTGGCAACATGATGATACATTATTGCGGTGTCTGATCAATACAGTACTGTCAATACTGGATGTCCTTGGACCCCATCGCTGTGGGTTTTCATGGTCATTCTGTTGTGAAACGCATTGTTTAGCAGTGTCTAGAAGGTTCCCTTTCCAGTGGAATAGCAAGGAATCCAAAGCACATGAGGTCCCTCTATGTACTTAATGTACTTCCTGGATATGATGTACTTCCTGAGCAGCGGGCTCGTGATGCGTGGAGGCTTTGAACAAAGTGCGACACCATATCCAAAAGAAGTGCCGTTCCGACCTGTGCAGCCATCCAGATCATCTAGGGCTTTTGGGACAAATGTCATCAGGGTTGAGGGAACCAAGTAAAAGGGTTGGTTACATAATCAAAGATCAAGACCGATGTGACCAAGCAATTTTTTCTCCTACCCACTTCCGTTCTGTGTGCGAATGGGAAGGGCACCATTTCCAGGCCGCAAAGAAATGTTGCCGTCTTTTCAAAAACACACTTGAATACACCTGAGACATATTGAGACATATTGAAACAATTCGTGACAATCTGTGACTCACCTGGCATGTGCTTTGGCTCCGCCAAGTCTGCGAGCCAACCTCACAGACCGATGGTTGCTTTGAGTGGGCGTGGACGGGGGAAACCCAGGGAAGATCACTGCTTCAGGTCCCATCATGTCCTCCACGCTGTACATCGCTGTACATCGCTACTATGTTTTGTGGAATCTGTGGGATCTTGGATGGATGTTTTGAGGCCCAAAGGGGGGGTGGACGAAAGCTATCGGTAAGGAAGAAGTGTAAGTGAGAGTAGGAAAGGAGGGACGAAAGATGACGGAAAGAGGAAAGAAGCGGGTGTGATAGGTATGTACCGCAAGAGCTCGTATTTGAGAAAGAGATGGGCCAGTACATATAATTCATACATATGATCTAGAGCCTGACTTGCTCAGGGCACAACAGAGTTCGCACATACAACGGAAGAGATTCAAGAACGAGAGATGTAGGTGCTGGACACAGATCTCTCCCTCCCTTGCTAGAGCAAGATAGATGTGATAGATTCGATACTATGTCCCTGCAAACCATTGAGTCGGCGATTCGTCCCAGCAACATGCACGCAATCTCCGTAGCAACTGCCAGGCATTAAATTGTGGCAAGTCTTGACATACAGCTCCGGCTTGTATGCCGCTTGGGATCATTCCTCAGCAAAAAACTGACGACTTTCAATTACTAAGTGTCAATCTATGTCAATCTGCAATGATGACACCAATGGCCACCAATGGCCACCAATGGCCACCAATGGCGACCAATGGCGACCAATGGCGACCAATGGCAATCAGACCCTAGGGGCACCATCAGCAACGTCACAATACGTCACAGCCCCAAATATGACCAAGCTACTGCACTTCAGCATGTCCTCGAGCAGGTGCAGTGAACTTGCCCTTGGCTCAGTCGCCAGTGCGCCGACCCGAGGGCTGACCCAGAATGTAGCTTGTGAAAACCGGACACAACTGCAACAGGGGATACGTACGTATGGATACGTGCATTTTTTTTAATGATTGTTTAACATGCTACAAGAATTAAAACTGCAACGTGCTGAAACACTGAATGTCACCAGGGTGAATCGTTTGTGTTGCTTCAATACATTCAATACTATACTACCAGTACTACCAGTATATTCGGATGTATTCGGCATGTGCCGGGAAGTGAAACTCAGTAAACCGATCGTTTCTATCCTCCAGTGATTCTCACAAGGGTTCGAGACAGTGATGCAAATATGTACAAATGTGTTGTTGAAATAGTTCCCCCGTTTTTCCCTTGATCCTCCTTCTTCGTAGTCTTAAAAAGTACGAAGCGCCATGAATGCACCGGAGCAAGCTCTCACCTTCAAGCGGAACTAGGACAACTAGGAATTTGGGCTGGGAATGGCTGGGACCTCTCCGCTGCGCCCCAGGAGAAAATGAATGAAAGGGAGCAGCAATGGGCAGAAACGAGTTTTGCCCAAAGAAAAGAAACCTTGGGCAATACAGGGACTGTATGCGCCCTGGGCCCATTGCTAGCAGTGCTTCTGTAGGCATGGAGCGCCTAACACTGTTGCAATATGTTCTGCAGAGGCCATAGCCATCCATCGATAACCAACCCTCTACTTCAAGTTGATTCAAGTGGCCACTGCTGCGCGTTGCTTGTGGCTGTTAAGAGAGCACTAAACGTCACCTCGCTTGGCAGTATGTTGGCCTCACCGGTTGAACAATGACTGCAAGAAGCTGCAAGAAGCTGCACTGCAAGAAGCTGCAAGAAGCTGCAAGAAGCTGGAACAACCCCCTCGCTGGATGAGAACTTTCTCGCCAAAGAGAAAGGACCAAGACATACAAAGACTGCCACCATTCTGTGTTTGGATAAGAGGTGGGAATGACTATGGTAGAACCAAAGGATGAAGAAACCATAAGAAACGGATTTCCTGTTTACTGCATCCGTAAACCACGTCTGCTTTCGACTTCAAACGTCAGGGTTGTACATCCCTGCACCTCTTCCATCTTTCTCAACAGCTGCAAAGCGTGTTGCCACTGAGCGGAGTGGCTGCAAGCAGTAATGACCCCGTTGTAACCTCAATCTGAAGACCGTGCGTCATGATGCTTCTTATTCTCAGGCACAGCAAAAGAAACAAGCGGATCTGCCAGCAAGGTTCAAAGGCGCAGGAAAAAAGGGTAGGGATTGTAGAATGACAATCTTGAGGATAAAGGTGTTTCGAGCTGGCAAAAGCTTTCTCGTGCATCGTCGGCATGAAGGTTCAAGGTTTGTTGGGCTGAACGTTCTGAGGCCGTACATGGCTGTAGTATGCTGTAGTGTATTCACGTTTAAAAATTCAAATGCATTGCAGCAAAGCTGTTCCAAAGCTGTTCCGTGGCTGAGCAACTGATCTGGGTTGGGCTCAGCTGCTCACGAGTGATCTGCTGCAAAAGTCCTAAGGCATGCTGCCACTGGAGGCCCTTCTCACAGGCGCTGATGCAGGCGTTGAAACTGATCGCATCGTGCTCCACCTCCTCGCAATCGGCGGCGCAACGCGTGCATCAGCGACATGACGCGGATGAGAAAAATGAGAAAACACAGAAAAACACTGAAACGAAGTGAACAAATTTCGAAGTACAAGAAACATTGCATGAATTTGCTTGCATTCGAGAATTGCAAATACATGAAAGATCGTTAGAGCCGTCCAAAAAATCTGATGCAGCGCTACGGCAAGAGAAGTGACTCTCTATATCTTCTAGATACTCTAGTTGAGATTTCAAACGTTAGCGGACAGGGTGACGCAAAGCATGGCAAACTTCACGGCCTCTTTTTCACATCTCTAAACATTCTAAACACCTGGAACGAAATTCGTCCATCTGCGTCCATCTCAGTCCTTTAGCTGAAGCAAGTGCAGTGCCAGAGGCCATTGAGCTGCCTTCTCACATGCGCTAAGGGCAGCATTCGAGCTGATCCTTCAGAGTCGATGAGTCGATGGACAAACCTGGCAATACCTCGACAAAGCACCTATCACAGCACCTAGTATATCCATCTAGTCCATATTAACAACATAAATTACTGTATATTATATGTAATATATATATTATATATCCCCTAGTTGATCCTACTTATTTGGTCGAATCTTAGTTGAATCTTAGCTGATCGTGTGAAGGATGGTAAAGGCATGCGAAGGCCCTAAATTCTTCCGGCCGGCTTCCGCTTGCTTTCTGCTTGCAGGTTCCCAGGATAAACTAACAAATCTCGACTGCAATGAACAGTGGCGACTGCATGAACTGCGGTGCTGCGTCCTGTCCAACTCCAGAGCTGACCTTCGCAAATCCTGAACAGGAGGAAAGGGGAAGAGATTTGGAAACGATGTGGACAGATTCAATTAAGCAGCGAGAAAGTCTTAGGGTCTGGGATCACCCTAGTCGGGTTGTTTCCATTCATGTTCAAGATGTTTGTTTCAAAGTGCCGCATGGTCAGGTGTGTGATCTCTTGCAGTTCATGAAACATATTATAGAGAGAGAGAGAGCACAACCTCATCATTACTCTCAAACGCGGCGCTTGCAAGATACTCGGCTATCTCGATACACAGAGAATGGTTTCAATGATTTCGAGGCTGATTGAATCCCAAGGGCCAAGATCAATACTGGTAGCTCTCCAGAATGTTCATTCAGGAGAAGCCTTGAAGGATGACATACAAGAAAACCTGGGGTCATAACAACTAGCAATATTGGTTTGTCCCCGATTCGGACATGGGTCCTGAAGCAAAGCAATTGCAACATCCCACTTCTTTGCTTTTCCACACGCAGTGATTGCATTGCCAAACGTAATGTGATCTACCTTTGCCTGCATGCATGGCTCAAAGGCAGGAAAACCAGGAAATGCAACAGTTCGTGTCCAGCGCCGCTCAAGAAGCAAGATATTCCCAAGACACAAAAGAAAACAAGTGTTTTTAAAGTGCTTGTTGCGCTGATCAACAATATTTCTATAGCAAGAACTTCCTGCCTCTGCTCTTGCCATTGCCTCCAGTCATTGTCAATGTGGTCCACAAATCATCAACAAACATGTTTGCACCTGATCAGACCGCCTACTGTATGAGTGCAGTCAAATGATCAAAACCCTTCACAATCGATGCTTCAAAATCTACGTTCCTCACATCTGTGATCAAAGTCCTGCCTCAAGAGTCTCAAGGCAAACGGTCCACTGCAGCGTCTTTTGTGCGGCAATGATGGCCATATTCCTCAAGGCAATGACATGCTGCCCATTGCCATTGCCAAAAAACATGGACTTCTCTTTGAATTTTGAACCGTCCCTCCAAACACAAACTCTGATAAACAAAGATTGACTTGAGAAAGATCAATAGAAATCACAGCACATCGGAGCATTTGACAAAGACGAGCAAAGGAAGCGGAAGGAAAAGACATGGGCTGTGACCGTCTACCTCCAACAGCAAATATGTGTGCCATAGTACAGAGACATCATATTGAGACAGCACCTCCATTGGATGTAAGGCTCGTTGATCACACCCAACAAACAATCTGGTTGGTTCAATGACTCCTAAAACTCTTACCTGCTACCTCGGTGCAGAAGACTCCTGTCTACATACTGCCAGTTCCGTACGTACATGTACGTACTATTCATTACTATTCCATATAAACCTCTTCCAATCTCTTCCATACAATTGTTTTTGGGCGGTGCTAAGGGGCTGCCTCTTGCACGAACTCTATCATTCTTCTGGATCTCCTTTGAGACCTTCGTGCAACCTATTGATGCAAGCTGCTCAGGTTTTTCCTCCAGAAAACGAGTGTATCAACAGCCTTCCTCCAGTTACTGTAACAGTTACTGTATCCTGATGTATCCAATATGTATCCTGTATACTAATCACATTAATCACATCCTATTGAAAAACGATGAAAAACGACCGCAAGGATCTGCCCAGGATCCAGTGACGAATATCAAGGTCTACACGCCCCTGCCGTAGAGCCTGTGCAATTCTGACACTCAACCGATCGTCCTACGTGAGTCTTGGTAGAAGTTCAGCGCAAGCCCATAGAGATCCATATAGTAAGGCACTGAGACAAAGAAATTATATGAAATTTAATTGAAATTATATGATGGAAATTAGTGGGAATGAATGGGAATGAATGGAAAAACAAACTTCCAAAACCTTCCGAGGTCCACAGCCACAGTGCGCATAACCACATGTGAGCACGGCAACTAGCGGACATGATCGGACATGATCGGACATGGACATACCCAACCTGGATGATCTGGAGGCACTGGTGATAGGCTTTCTTGCGCGAAAGCGCCGTGAGGGTGGAGGTGATGTACCTGGCCCAAACTCGAGCAGCACCTCTCCGATTAGTGAAGCATTGGACTTCAAGGAAAATAATGAAGAATGTCTTTCACTTCCCTTTCCCCAAATTTGATGAAAGACTCCTTGACCTAGCCATGTACACTCCAACGTATGTGGCATGCCAAGTTGCCGAGGGTTCTCACGCCAGAAGTTCCAGCTCTTTCCATCGGGAGCCACCATCGAGATGTGAAGGGAGCACGTGCAGATCTATTACAGAAAATATCAGAAAATAATGAAATCTGATGAACTATAGTAACATATAGTAACTATGTGCAATGTTGTGCAATAAAATCAATGTGTCGAATCAACATGATCACTTTGGATAGAATGGAGGCACCAGGGACTTTGCTTCCTGTGAATTCTTTGGAAGTGGATGCGAATGGTCTCTCGGCTGAGACAGCTATTGAACAGGAAATTGTTTGTTGCAGAGGTGGCCAGTGCACACTGAGGGTTTGGGCAAAACCATGAACTGACTCCACTCTGAAATGCTGCAACACGACATGGAAAAAAGGTCCGGGTACTTTCACACCTTTTGAAACACAAGGAAATTACAGGCACAAAGCTATTCTGCGGCTTACTTCGTTGTAAGGCCGTGACACACGAATGCAGTGCTCACTGCTGCCATGCCTGACTTCATTGAGCATCATACACTCTTCCACCAGAAGCAAACGGAAATTTCTACTGGAAACAAAATCTCGAAATCAAGCAAACTGAAAGAAAAAATGCCCAAATCAACTGTAAGGCTGTGCCAATTGATGTCAATTGATGTCAATTGATGTCAATTGATGTCAATTGTGAAGACTACATTGACTAAATACGTTGACGAAATGCGCTAAATGCCTCGTGTAGTTCTCGGGTTTCGCTCCGGCCTGCAATGGCAGCACTAGTAGCTCCAGCCGCTGCCTCGGTGCACGAGCCAAATTGCCACCGGAAAGGTCAGCGGCCCAACAGGCTGTGCTGCTGTGCTTCGATGAAAGTCTTGTTATTTAGAATGCTGACACAATGCAACAGGGAAAACAACAACGTTCCCCAACTGTGACGTCTAAATCTTGGCAGCTAGGCTAAATATGCTAAATGTTTGGATGGTTTTTGCATCTCTGCATGTTTCTGGAAATTGAGATGCAAAGTTCCTTTCTCCAAGCATCTCAGCAAATCATGGAAAATCCATTCTAGGTTCCCTGGCACGTCGTGTCATGACCTCAAGCGGCAGAAGCGGTAACAATATCAGCTTTGACTTAAACAAATTACTCAAAAGCTAAATTATTTAATGATTTTGATCTAAATGTGGCAGTCACTGTAGTATCATGTTTTTAGATTCATATGAGTGGAAGGATATACTGATAAATAGTATAGCTAGTAGTTCTATCATGTTCTATACACGTTGGTGAAACGGAGTGAGTTCCAAATGTGTCTTGCAGCCAGCGTGTTTTAGTTTCTTTTCATGGTTTGAAGCCGCTTACGTGAATGTTCCTTTTACGGACTTAGAGTCTGCCTACTACAAGCACCGCCTGTGTGCAGTCTATCCTCTGCCTTGGGGACTGCCAAATTCTTGCACGGGTCAGGGTCTGTGCCAGACTAGATATGTGTCATGGACAAAACAAAACATGGTAAATTATGGATGTTTAATAATGTGGGTTACGGTCATCCCACCACTATTGAGAATCCTTATGTTGGCCACGAATGGCCATGCTGGTTCGCTCTCAATGGTGGGATGACATGGTATTACCACCCGCCGTACAGGCATATCATCTAACTGTTGACCACGTCACATACATGACTACACCAGGTTGCACCAGCTTCTTTGCGGTTTCAGTACTCCTGACGTATTTGCTCTCATCCGAAATCATGTCTGGCACGCATCTTCATAGGACATAATGAGACGATCAGTCCCTTTCATCAGGCTTTCAGTAGAGGTTTTTATCCTAGTGCTCGTTCCTGCATTCATTGATACATTGAATGTGTCAATTTCCTGGGTCTTAGGGTCTTAGCATCGGAGATTTATGATCTGAATATATCTGAATCAATCTGAGGACGGCTCCTGAAAGTTGAAGGTCTGGGGAGGCTGACAATTTCACGTCACTCGCCTCGGCCTCCCTTGAGCCTGGCCTTGGGCCCTCCGGGCAAGCTGCACTTCACAATTCGAAGACACAATCTTGCACAAAACGCAACAGAACATACAAAACAAGATCGACCCGCAAATCGCAAAGCTGAACCTATTCCGAACCGTGAAATAGGCCCGGTTTGCCAACTCAATATCACAAGGAAAGCAATGGAGTTTCAATAGAGAAAACGATCATAGCGCGAGCGATAACCGATAACCTTTTTGGTTGCTTTCCAGCGTCGGTCAGCACTGGACAGACTTTCAGGAACTTGTCTCCTGAGTCACTTCTACTTTCGGCCGAGCTTTGAAAACTGGGTTTGCAGAGAATACTGAATTCTACTCCTGCATCCTTTGTTTGGGAGCAGTCTGACATTCTCAGAGTGCGCCTTTTCGCAACCACAATGTGATCACAAGAAGCCCAGTCTGCTTGCAGCAGCCAAGCCACACTCTATTCAACTCAGAAGCGACCATAGCATCTGGCAATTTCACCATTCTGACGCCCTGTGCTACCTCCACCTCAGCAAGACTCCAAGAAGACTCCAAGGATGGCCCACAAGGTTCAAAATGCTCAAATTATGAACGTTTTACATCTACTCATGTCCTCTGTTTTGCCGTTCCCTTGTTCAGGATAGACTCTGCATCCTACAAACACATTGAACCTTAAAAGGGGAAAACCTTTTTTTGTGAATTACAAGCAAACTAAGGCTTTTTCTTGTGGGAGTGCTCAGAAGATTTAGGCACAACTTTTCTGGAATTTGCCCTGAAATGCGTTGGACATGCTTGATGGCGTCTGAAAACAAGACAAACGCATCACCTCGCTGTGTAAACAAATGATACCAAATAGATCCAAATAGTCCATACAAGTAAGGTGCGGATGCAAACTTGGCTCATGGATGCTCAATGAGGTTGCAGTATCTTTGGTTGAAAGTTGAAATGATGGAGTGGTTGTTCAACGTTTGCTCTTGCACCATATTCTGCACAATTTCCTCGTACATCGCAGCGGTTTGCATCGGAAACATATGGTTGATCCCCGATGATCCTAGATCTCAATTGTCGGCCGACATGAAGCATGCGTATGCATGCGTCAGGTGTCTGAGGCACAGGACTCCCAGTTGTAGGGCTGCGAGTCTTTGCGGAAGCCACAGACGAAAGACAAGGTGCACCTAGGTGGAGATAGCCGTCAAAAAAGTTGAAGTGACATGAGATGGTCCGAGATAGTATGAGATAGCACGAGATGTCACGAGACGGCACCAAGGATGTCAATTGATTGTGGAACAAGCTGTGGAAATCCATAGAACAAAGTTTACAGAACAGAGTTGGAGGACTGGAATCCAAATGAACCCATGATCTTGACATTGTCTTGGCATATTGCGAATCTGTACCGTTTCAGCATGAAACATGGATGAATCCTGCCCATGCAAAAAACTATGGGTAGAATTCATCGTTCTCATGTTTTTGCGGCCGTGTCAATTTTGGCAAGTCCTGATACTCAGGATACTACTGTGAGATACATTAAGTATCATTAAGTCATTAAGACGATCTTTCAACTTACCTCCGAGATCTTCCGATTCCTGGCTGTAGTGGAGAAGGACTGCATCAAAGGCACGAGGCAAAAGTGACAATCGCCAGAATTCCGGCTTGCTCCAGCTGTCAGGATTTGAGCAGTGGACTCAAGCTTCTGCGTGGCTCAATACACTGGAACACACTGGAACAGACTGGAACACATGCCTAGCTTCTACTTGGTGTCAACGGATGCGATGCATGCTTGGCAAAAGCAAAAAATCAAGAAATTCACAGGTTCAAACTCAGAATGATGGCAAATCTACAATCAACAACTTTGGTTTCTCTTTCAATAGCCATGTGGTCAAGCCACGGTGTAGCAAACCATGCAATCAAACATGCCGAACTTAAAGGCAATAACTCACCACATACGGCATCCAGCTGAAGGAGGTACGAACTGTTAGCAACGATGTCTGATTGCGTGGCTGCTTCCATGTCTGCAAATTGCGTGCCATGATCTAAACATGCAGCGGTGACCTCATGCTCGGTGGCCTTGCTGGCTTTTCATGTTCCACAGAATCACTGGTCAGGATCTCGAGAGTCTTGATATGTCTTGCATGGAAAATGAAGTGTCCCCTATGTCCCCTCTAAAAGTCTCAGAGTTCTTGATTCCAAAGGATTCAAAGCATTGGTCAAAAGGTCAGATGCAAGGTGTTCCGCCAAGCAGCTTTCCAAATCATGAGCCTGGGCTGCAAGGCCGAATGAACGCAATACAATGGACGCATTGCAAGCACGCTATTGGTAAAATGAATGGTGAATGCACAAAAAGACAAATCCTTCACTTTGACCAAATACACCACTGGGTCAGGGTCAAAACTGGAACGAAATCTGCACTTGCCAGTATTCATGGATACTTAGGGCGTTGTCCTCCAATTTTGATGTTGGTAAATTTTCGATTTGAATACAACTTGCAGTCAAATCACCCACACGCAACAAAGCCAAGGAGTAGAAAGAGGAACTTTAGGGTTTGCGACACGACCTGAGGAGAGAGGTCAATTTGCCCGGTGCCGCAAGGAGAAGAAATGAGAACTTAGTGGATAAAGTCTTAAATAAACCAAATATTCCAAATATCAAACCAAATCATGTCACCTTCCCCCAGACTGAAACACTCTTCTCGTGAATTTAGTACGAGTAGTTTAAACAACATGAAGCATCTTCCTAGACATGTCCGGGAGCC
>Ga0126342_10014160_pt1 | contig 14098 bp, 22 predicted proteins | sample Cyp1metagenome_FD_92528 | JGI IMG/M metagenome (GOLD analysis project Ga0126342, IMG submission 92528) | Coral microbial communities from Lord Howe Island, Old Settlement Bay, Australia - Cyphastrea 1 metagenome | ecosystem: Host-associated > Invertebrates > Cnidaria > Coral ...
GAACGATACCCTCGGCTACATGTGAAAATCAACAAGATGGAAAACGATTTGATGAGGATCCACTGATTGGACTTGAGACCGTGTTTCAGTGCCGTCGACCACCGAAAGAAAAAAGGAGAGTGTGGCGTCAATCCATCAACAGTGGCTTTCACATTTCGTTTTCCGCATGTGCTTTCGAGTTTCAGTTTTGATTTGTTTTTGCGATGTCAGTTTGGTTTTGTTTCAGTTGGTTCAGTTTGTGCGTATACCGCGAACATGGCGACGCGTTTGTTTGGTTTAGCGTTTTGTTTCAGCGTTAGTTTACTCTGCGCACCGCGCCTCCCGCTTATCCCCAACGTTGTAGAACAGATCCGAGTCATCTTGGAAGCCAGAAATGGCTAAGAAAGCCATTAAAGGTCGATTGGGAACAACAAAGTTCCTTCGACCCATCGAGAGTAAGTCCGATGAGCATGAAAAAGGTGCTGAGCCGTCCAATCACAGACATGTTGAGATGCTCTCATAACATGTGCCACCAGCATGTCAAATGGCACCAGAGCCAAGACAAGCCAGACCTCAACCGAGGGGGATTAGAAATGTTTCAGGGGCAGTCATGACATATCAACAATTCTCAGACGATTTCAAAATCTAACAAAAACCTGGTAGGGACATTAGTCACATGGCTCATGTGAATCGGGCAAGAAATTTCACAGGGACATGTCCAGTAAAACACCAGTCAAATGACGCTTGTAAACTGAATGTTAAGACTTTGATGATGATCAAATGTGACAGCATGGAGATAAACCTTCACTTTCTCACCTCGGATTCCCTCTTCGGCCATGTCAGCTCTTGATGGCAAAGCTGCATTTGCAGAGCGATTGAGACAACTGGGTGTGGAATATGACCTCAGACTTGAATTGCAAGCGAGGGGATTTGAAACCTTCGGATCATTAGCCTTTGCAGTGTCAACGATGCCTCAACAAATTACCGATGCTGTACTTGACACCTGGCTCACAAAGGTCACTGCCAGTGAGTTGAATCCGTATCAGACCTCATGCATCCGAAGGCTTGTTGTAGAGTCCCACGCACTTGCGCTGAATGATCTTCAAAGAAAGGTCGATCAACCCTCAACTGGTGACTAGAAAGCTGCCAATGGCGGAGAGACAGACCAGGCAAGCTGAGCAAGAGATGCGCTTGGAGGGATTATCTTCTCACCAGAAGTTACTCCTAGTCCTAGCCATGCTTTAGTAGATCTTTGTGAACATGCTGGAGCAGAACGTTCTGACTTGGATCAAGCCAGAAGAGTGTACGTCCCGCTCTCAGGAGATTCAGAGTTTGAAAAAGGATCCCAAAGTATCTCTAGATGCTAGTGGAAATATTAAGATCACCTCCAAAGCAACAGCTACAACTTGTTCAGTTGGATCAGAGTTGGACTTGCGCAATGCTTTTCAAAGGCGATCTCTTGCAATGGATCAGGCAAAGCTTTGTTTATTTCGGGAGATTGAAATGTGGGTCCAGCATCTCTTCCTGTCCCATGAACGGGCTCAGCCGTCAGGTTTCGCCTCGGTGACATTGCAGCAGATTATCGAGTGTGACAAACAGATGTTTATCAGGGCGTCCAACAATCTGGTCGGACAGTTGCAGGCCGAGCCAGGCGTCAACAGCACGCCCTTGGACGAGGAAATTAAACTGTTGCGAACATCTCCCGAGCTGATGCCATATCTCATGCCAATGCCTGTGAAGCCGAGCCCAAAAGCGGCCAATCCGCGACCTAACAAGAGGTCCACATCCGATGCATCCGATCCGCCTACAAAGCATCCCAAAGGGAAAGGCAAAGGCAAGGGCAAAGGAAAGTCCAAATCCAAGCAGGGGTCCACAATCGACATCCCCCCAGAGTGTGTTGCAAAGACAGCCGATGGAAAGCCGCTATGCTTTGCTTTCAACAAATGGGTTTGTGGATTCAGAGGATCTGGCCCTCGCTGCCAGCGGGGATACCACCTGTGTTACAAGCAGGGATGCCATAAGCCCAAGCCACATCATGAGTGCAGTCACAGCCAAGAGTGACAACCAGCCGTTACGGCTGAGGAGCATCCGTCACAACCTCAGCCAGTTTCACATCGGCAGCCTTTTGCCGTAGAAATCTGTTGTGGGCTAGCTTCATTATCCCGCAGTTTGATCGAAGCAGGTTTTTCCGTTCTCGCAGTGGACCATGTTATGCATGACCCTCAAGTTCCGGTAACTCTTTTGGACCTTACAGAGGCCAGTCATCAGAAAATCTTAAATCTTAATTGATCTTTTGAAAAGCCGCCCCCCAGAATACATCCATTTGGGAATGCCGTGTGGTACAGCATCCAGAGCACGGGAAAGACCCGTCGCAAAAACAAAAATTCTCCTTGACATTGAGAACTTTAGGAAAAAAAATTCTCGACTCTCCCTTCTTTGTTTTTCAAGGTGACCGAGTTGGCATTTCGCAGCCCAGACAGGTCAAGATTCATTCCCAATACATCGAAGGACGAGGCAAAGGGTTTGCCTTTCGGCCCTGTTCTGTCATGACGCCATCCTAGTAGGTCTAGGAAGTCGGAAACCACATTGTCTGTCTCCTGGGCACTTGTCTCTGGCGAAAACATTGGGTAATCATAGCAGTACACAGCGGTTGGCACTTTCAGATACACATTGATCAAGAACCACAACGACCTACTAACTCGGTTGAATGCATAAACTGCTGCAGTGGATCCAAACATTAGAGTCATTAGAGCTTTGGGATGTAGTACCTGGGACATCCCCTACTGCCTCGGAAAAACACAACAGCCAGGTCTCTGTGGCTGGGCAGGATTGGGAGTTGTTTGTATGCTTTGGACAAGTCCAGCGTTTTGCCAACCCAATCAAGTCCCTTCGCCTTTCCAAGCTCCAATGTGAGGGCCACCATGTAATCTGCATCCTGGAGGTCGAGTCTGATGGTCGAGGTGTAAGCCGAGTTAAGTTGTGCCCTCAGTCCATGATCTATGGGTCTCAACTTCGAGCCCTGTTCAATCAGAAAGCGTCTCATTATTCGCCAGTTATCGTGGCCAAGAACTTCTGTCACTTCTGATGGGGATGAAAAGGGGCCCTCCAAGAAACGCAAGCTCACCTCTTCAGATGCCGTTTCCTCAAGATGTTCAGCAAAACCTGGAGCATCCGTTTGAGGTCTGCGGTTCTCCAGGGCCAACCTGCAAGGCACGGCCATGCTACGAAGTTCAGCCTCTGTGGTGGATGCCATTTTGATCTTCAGAGGATAACAAGGCAGATGATCATGCGACCCTACTAAGGGGACCCCTTCCTTCATGAACCTCACCACCTCCATGTCGTCATATCCATGTTGTTCCAGCAGCTTCTGCCAAAGTAGGACCTTCTTCCCACGTACTTCTTTTTCAACTGATTCCGGCAAGCCTTCGTGCAGGGTTCTTTCTTGTACTTCCAGCTGCTTGGCCATGATCCTCGCCTTGAGCAAGTTCTTTCTCCTTTCTATCGACACAAGCTTGGGGTCTGACTCGGACACAAACCTAATGGCTTCCTTTGTAATTTTTTCCAACGCACACTCATCCATTGGATGTGTAACGCCCTGGGCTCTAGTTACAAATTGATTAGGTGTGTGCCAAGTCCCCACCAAGATATCTTCGTTTGACCTCTTCATTGGATCTCCTTCTTGGTATTCCCCCCTGAGTGAAGAAGGGATCTCTTTTTGAGAATCAGTGAGTTTAGTGTTAGGAGGCAGCCAGCAAACCGTGGCAAATTCAGGTATAAGTTGGGTTCGTTTCTTATGCTTCCGGTGTTGGACAGCGAGACTGTTAATCCTAGGGTTGGGCGGAGAGTTAAACGAGAACTTTCTGGCAACCAAAAAGCTACGAATGGCTGCTGCAACTCGTTTTGTTAACAGTTCCGGATAGGCTGCTTCACTGGATGTGTCGAAAGACCATGTGCCATTTTCGGAATGCACCTGGTAAGGCAAGTGCTCATGGTCGTTTTGGCAGACCGCTGTTGTGGACTGGAAGACTCCTGGGGTGGACTTCCATCGGGTGCCTTTCTTTCGTTGGCCGCCATGACAGCAGTTATGGAAGAAAACTTCGGTCAATGAATCCCAAAATCGGGTGAGAGATGGGTCATTTTGAGCCTGTACAAATGCCAAAATGGCTGCCCAAAACCAAGATCTGTATGGGTTCTCCAAGCTAATCACAGAATTGTACTTCATGGCGATTAGGAGGATATCAATAACGAATCTGTACAGTTGGTTGGCTTTCTTCAGCCTGATGCCTGATGTCGATGCTGGATTAATGTGGGGTAAGCCCAGGGGATGATCGGCAGAGCGCAGTGCTGGAGGCTGAGGGGCCCCCTGAGACTGGCAGCATGAACTTGGCAGAAGCACAAGAGATACATGGCCTCTTAAACTTCGTGACTGGATATTTCGCTGGCAGATCTTTGAAATATGCCTGTTTCAAAGTCTTTTCCTTAGTAAATATGGGTCGCCCCCACATGCCCCAGTTGAGAAACTGGTGTGAAGAGGTTCTTTTGTTACTAAGTAGTGTCCAACCCAGGACCATCCCAATAAACATTAACACTCGAACAGTGTTGGTGTTCACTGACGGGTCTTGGGAAGATGGAATTGCCGGCTTAGGAGCCATCCTGTCGGATGAATCGACAGGGCTTCGTGTAGTGATCCAAGACCGTGTGCAAGAGAACCTCCTTATGCTCTGGAAAGGAGGAAAGGTTCTTCTCTTTGTTGGCAATAATTCGGCAAGGGGGGGGCACCGTCAAAGGCAGATCTAGCAGCCCCACAATGGATGATTTAGTGAAAGCCTTCTATTCGATCGAAGTGCATCTGCCCTCGTTTTTGGTGGGTAGAGAGAGTGCCCAGCAAAAGTAATCCAGCTGATGAACCATCTCGATTTGAGGGCAAAGCGGCAGCACTACGGTGGAAGGCCCACTTCGTTCAGGGGTTCGACTGTCAACCCAAAGTTGCCGATTGGCTAGTCAGAGCAGCAGAAAACAGACGACTCGGTTCTTGAAAGAGGGGGATATGGAAACCGATCCGATCCAGCCACTTTATCAGAAAGTCAAACCAGATCCAATCAGATGGATCAGCCCGCCGACAGGCTGGAAACGAAAGTGTGCAGATCAGAGAGAGAAGTCCGAATCTAAAACCAAATATTCCCGCGATTTGATCAAAAAAGGTTGCTGCGTTGGCGCGTGGGTTGTTTGAGTCAGATGTCCAGTTGTGAAAATTGAGAATAGCAAGGTCATGTTGATCGTTGCTTTTAGGGTCAAGGAGTAGGAGACAAGAAGGGAGTTTACACAACGTGGATAGAATTTTCTTGGATCCGTCGACTTGATCTTTTCATGCTTTGTTGCATGAAATGCCTTAAAAACAACCAACAGAAAACCCAACAGAGGAATTAATTTTATTGGTAAAGTGACTTGTTTGATTTCAATAGAACGATAGATTGAAGACTTTTGGATAAAAATTGAAACATGTGGCATACATCAATGATCACATACAAAACTGAAACACGCCAAATTGTTTAGAAATGTTCAGGTGATGATGAGTCGAATGTCGTGACATTTTGGCTTATAGACCTTCAGCAGAGAAGGCACTAAGAGCGCCTGAACTCTTCATGTTCATGTCATTCTGAAGTGTTGCATCACTTCACAGGGACTTGAACATGTCGACTTGAATGTGGCATCACTAAACATTTTGTTCATTCAAATTTTTGTTTTCCCGCCCTCCCTGACCCTACAACAGGGACAGGGGGGGATATTGAGCGTGTTTCCGTGTGAACCTTCGCACATGAAAGTGTTAAGCGTAGCACCAAGAACGTGTTAGATGTTACATGAAACAGTGCAAAGCGTGTTAGATGCACATGAAACTTTTAGGAGCGTAGCACCAAGAACGTGTTGGATGTTACATGAAATTGTGCAAAACGTGTTATATCTTACATGAAAGTGTTAAGAATGTAGCATCAAGAGCGTGTAAGATCTTACATGAAAATGCTAAGCGCGTAGCACCAAGAGCATCTTAGATGTGACATGAAAGTGTGCATAGAAAATTATTGGCCCCCCAACCACCCTTATGTGACCAGAAACGTCAGAAAGTTTAAAGCAACTGCCCAGAGAAGAGGCGACAGAACGTTATTAGCCCCCCCCACCTACGCGACACATATGAACGTGCATGAGAAAAGAACACGGCAAATATGACGTGTAACAAGACAACAGTGCAAAAATTAGCAAACGGACTGGGGTCGTTAGAGGCGGCGTCAACAAAAACAATGGGTTGCATGATTTCCTGGAAACAAAATCCACTCCACACCTTGCCGTGGTGCCATGTAAATGTTTGTGGAATTTCGGACTGGAATGCAGTTCCACGATTGATTTCAAGAGCGTACATTTTTTTCACAGAACGCACCCCCTATTAACTAAAAATTCAATGTGTGTTTTACGGTGTGTGTCGTTCGTGAACAAATTGGTAGTTTGATTTCTTTCCCCTTCCTGGACCACCGGGGAATTGATTTTGCTATCTGGATCGTCGGAACCTCAATTTGATTCTTGACCGTGTTTGATTATATCCATTCAATTTGATTTTTGGACGTGTTTGATTATATCCATTGGGCCAACGTGAACGATGCCATGCAGAAACAACATCAATTGAATCAACATTTTAGCCGAAAACGATGCATTTAAAAACGCGCATCATGAATCATGAGATCAATATGATTCAAATGAATGTTGGCACCGAAAGGCATACATATCATAAATTATTCCAATGGGTTGAATGTGAACAAATCGTCATTTTGGAAAATTGTTTCGGCATTGCGTGGTCGAATTGCCAAGATTGGACCTTATGATCAAAATTATGCAGCGTTTGTGCATGCAAATGTTTCAATATCACCCTCTCCGCATTTGAGGTTTCAAACATGTTGTTCTAGATCAAAACAAGGTTTAACACATTACTTGTTGGTCCAAAGTATGAAATGCCATCCAATATATTTTTGCAAGTCGGATTCAAATGCTCAACGGTTTTTTGTTGCAAAGTGATTCAGCAGATACAAAAGCACAATGGTGGACCTGTGCCAATGGTTTTGTGGAACAACATCATTTGTGTCACATCTCTTGTCAAATAGTGTGGTGTGCAATGAGAAGCATCGGCCGACATTGGCCTGCAACTGATGGCTTCAATGGCGGGACAATCAAACTGTTGTTGTGTACGTTACTCCACTGCCTGTGTTTGTTTTGCATAGATTACACTGGTCGCGAACCACAGGACATCATGCGGTTCCACTTCTGGGCATCAGTTTTCTCCACTGAAAAATTGCCAAGAACGGTGGGTTGGACATCACTTGGATGCAGAGGACTTTTGCAGCACCTATACACCTGAACAATGAAATCAATGGAATTTGACAGGACGATGATTGGATGATGTGTTTTTGTTTGTATGCTTCATTTTGAATGAAAATGGATGCGAATGGGTTCCGCGCAAACTGCAGGAAACAGCAGAAACCATTTCGTCAATGCAAAGGCTTTTGATTGAACAGCAAGATGTCATGCACTTTCATGAAGAGACTATTCAAAATTTGGACGCACGGTGTTTGTCGCAGAAACATCAACAACTCAGTAAAACAATAGTTCGTATCGTTTTTTTTCAGGGACGTTCAATTTTTGATTTGTTTCAAACTGTGCGTTCTGTTTTCAAGGCAACTGCATGTTGAACGGCGACTGGCTGAATTGGCTGGTGGTTTGAAAACGCTGAAACAAGAACAGCAGGCCAATGTTGTTGGCCGTGAAATTGTTTTTTCTTGACAAATACGGTACCGTGGTGAATGAGACAGTCATAATTTTGCATGAATGAATATTTTTGCTGATGTTTTCGTGAGTTGTGGGATTGCAGAATGAATCATTATTGTCATTGTCCACATCTGTTCATATCGACAGGCCCAAGACAGATGCCTCCATAATTTGCAGGCTGATTTTTTTTGCACGTGCTGCAAGAAGGAATTCTTGTGATACGGATGCTTCGTGTGGTACTGTTAAGTTATGTTCTGTACATCAATTTTTCAGTAAACATTTGAGTTTGTGCCCTGGTTTTGACAGCAGACACATTGTCACCGATTCCTACAAAATATTGGAGCCGTGGCCTGACTTTGGTTCAATTTTTGCAAGCAACTTGCTGGTATGGTTCATGAAACATGTGCAAGAATCAATGGATTTCCAGTGGTAGGTCATTGTTGGATTCCCCTCGTAGGTTATTCCTGTGCCAAAAACCGGATGTATTATACGGGGTCTGAAGGTTATAAAGTATCTCTTCCACTTCTGAAGAACAATAGATAAACTCTTCCAGTACCGCACTTGCGGCTTTGTTTGTTCTTTTACTAGTGACAGCTTGGGTTGCTGCTTTCCAGCGCAGCCATGGACAGTCCCGATGGGCCAGATGGAGGATTGCAACAAAGACATACATGTATCATACATGGGCCAATCATGGGTCTTCAAAAGATTGACATGATGCTGACTATTCAGACAGGGTGATGCAAAGGATATTGTATGCTGACACCCACTGAGATCTGGCATCCGACAGGAAAAAGAAAGAAAAGTTCCCGGCCACTGCTGACAACTAAGCTGATACAATGCAAGTCTTAAGTCGTATTCGCGCGCAACATACTTTGCGCTGCGAGTTTGAACAAACTTTCTGTTGTGCAGCAAGTTGCTAGCAGTCCTACAACCCAGGTTCCTGAACAGAGATATAGTGATCAAACGACTACATCATCGTCAGCAAAGCAAGAAGGACCGGCTCCCAGTCCAGCCAAGCGTAAAGGTTGTTCCAAGTGGCAGATACCCACAGGAATTGATACTAACTTCAGCAAGCAGCAACCCCTCCTGCAATCTGTTTGAAAAAGGCTTCTAGGGAACTATTAGGGAACTCTTCTCATTCGAACCATGCTACCTTTTCCGCTCCAGAGTCTTAGATGCTACAAAAAGGCGATATCAGTGCTCAGCTTGATTCCAAGGCCAGTCCGATGGTTCTTCTCAAAGAAACTTGGCCTTGCTTTGGTTTATCACCAGCTTCGCTCTGTAAGACTGAGCAAGATTTAGGCTCAGAACCAAAACATGTTGTGGCATGTGTCTTTTAATGTTGTGCCTACCTGCTGTTGCACTGAAATTCCGCAGTCCTTCGCAGTCCTGAGAGTCCTGAGCCGTCAGATTTGGAAGTTTTCGTCCCTCTCAGGACATTTTTGAGGAGACCCCCGACAAAGATCGTTTTGTCGGAGACGTCATGTTCTGGAAATTCTTCGAGGATATTGATGCCAACAGAATCTACCACACCAACTCCGTGGAGTACAGGACGGTTTCTTCCTTGCCACGTGCATTGACCTCCATGCAAGCGGTAGGTATAGTAGGCAGAGTTGACATAGTAGGCATAGACGGCAATACATGGCAATACCGCACTTGCAACGACAGCCACCCTGCAGAGGAATTTGAAGGTCATGTTCTTCGAAACGCTCTTCTACTTGGTGTTGTTGCCTCTTGTTTGAACATCACTAGATCATTAGTCCACCAAGTCGGCACAGTCCTTGTCTCTACATGATCTCTGCATGGCTCTGCGGATTTGAATTTGAGTCTTTTCTCTTGGACTCTTGGATTTGTATTTCAAGATCTTCTGAGTGATCATCTGTCACACTTTCCACCTCACTGCACTTCAGGGGATCTGTCACAGCCTATGCTTATAACTTGCAATCGCAGGACCAGGGGCATAAGCTGTCACCTTGCTCATGCCACAGTCGAGTAATCGCAATGCTTGTGTTTAGTCTTGTGGGAAAGAGCTGCATTGCAGGATGTATTCGAGAGCCGTATCGAGCAACTGGACTACTGGAGAGGTTGCGACACTGATGGCAATTGCCGCATTCAGAAGGCGGGAACTTTTTGGGCACCCAGTTGGAAGCGCTACAAGACTTGATGGAAAGAGCTTTTGATTTGCTGGTCTTTTTTCCTGTGCCTTTTGCTTTAAGGTTTGACTCAAATCATCAGTTGAAAGTAGATTGTATGACTGCATAACCTACTGGAAACCAAGATTTTGTTTTTCTTACTGCAGCTTAGATGAAGGGTGCAGAGGCTGTCTCCATCTCCTGATAGTGCTTTCTTGTCTTCTTATCTTCCAATGTCGAAGTTTGAAATTTTATCCGGCTTGCCCCTGATTCAGAGTGCTTTGAAGCCAGACAATTTCGGAGGTAGAAGATGTTGCCAGCTTTTGGACATGGATGCAGTGCTAAGCTCAGCTTGCCTATCTTTGCCGAAAAACCAAACTAGAAAGCGCAAAAACCAAGGTGGTCCATCTTCATACAATGTTCCACAGATGTTGTTGCTCAAGGTTATGCAAACCTCTTACAAAACATGTGCAGATCATGCTGATACAAGACTTGTATTCGCTGGTGATGGGGCATTGTTGTTGAACTTGTGACCAAGCATTATTCTTGTGGATGGGAGTTCAGTGCTTTCAGTGGAGCAGAAGCTGTGTGGGCGGAGTGAAGCTTCCCTAAAGCAGTACAGGAATGAGCTGGTTCCGCTTGCCTACACGGATGACGTAGATGCACCAAAGGTTGCACAGATAGAGACGGTCTTTCCGAATCTCAATTGCAGAAGGGTCAATGCTTCTTCTTTCCAGTTTTTCTTGTTTTGAAACTATGACAACACACATGCACATATTTAAACGCTTACGCGCGACAGCCGGCCAGGGGCCCAACTATGTTGGCCCATCTTGTGGCGATGTTGGCCTATGTTGGCCTATCTTGCGGGCTATGTTGGCCCAGCTTGGGGCTATGTTGGCCCATCTTGGGGGCTATGTTGGCCCATCTTGGGGCTATGTTGGCCCATCTTGGGGGCTATGTTGGCCCATCTTGAGGCTATGTTGGCCCATCTTGAGGCCTATGTTGGCACATTTGCGATGTTTGTGCAAAAACATGTTGAATGTCACAGGGCCAAAAAACACTGTAAATTACAGGGGGTTCTGTCGACACGCGCACCCCACCGCGAGGTCGGCGGAAGGGGCGGCGGCCCCTCTCTCCTACGGAGAGGAGAGAACCGCCTACGGCAATGGAAGGAACTTTTATCAGTATAGGATGCTTTGGGAGAGACTGGAATTGAAGGGAGTCAGAGGAAAAGGCATTGCTGGAGGTGTATTTTTGTCGCTTTCTCTTCTACCCCTATCTGTTGGGCTCCGATGTGGGATCATTGTGGTCGCAAGGATTAGAAGGAACTTCTGTCAGTATGGGATGTGGACGGGCACTGTTCACGGTCGCACGGATTAAAAGGAACTTCTGTCAGTATAGGATGTGGACGAGAATGTACTCGTCGACTTGTATTTGTTGGGCTCCGATATGGGACCATTACGGTCGCAAGGATTAGAAGCAACTTCTGTCAGTATACGATGCTTTGGGAGAGGCTGGAATAGAAGGGAGTCAGAGGAAAAGGCATTGCTTGGAAAGGTCGCTGGAGGATGTGGGCGAGCATGTGCTCGTCGTATCTGTTGGGCTCCGATGTGGGACCATTATGGTCTCAAAGATGAGAAGAAACTCCTATCAGTATAGGATGTGAAGTTAGGAATTTTTGGAAGGGGTGACGAAAATATGCAGTGGGGTCTCCTGGTCCGTCCGGTATAGAGACTGGAATAGACTGGAATAGAATGAGGCCAGAGGCAAAGGCATTGCTTGGAAAGGTGGGAACTCAATGGCTACTTTTCTTTATATCCCTTTCTCTGACTCCTACAGGCGTATCTGTTGGGCTCCGATGTCAAACCATTTCTGTCGCAAGAATTAGAAGAAATTTGTGTCAGCGTAGGATGTGAAATTCGGAAACTTGGGAGGGGGGGACGAAAATATGCAGTGGGGTTCGATGTGGGACCACTATTCTCTTGGACCGTTTGAGGGAACTTCTGTCAGCATGGGATGTGAAATTAGGAAGCTTTGGAAAGGGATGATAACATAGCAGAAGATGACACTGCTGTGTCGGCTCCGTCAATGCTTTTTGATTTTTTTTGGTGAAGTTAGGAAGCTATGGAAAGGGGTGAGGAAAATATGAGGTGAGGAGGGCAGAGGCAAGGTTCCGTGAATGGAGGCACAGTCGCTATGGAGAAGAAACTTCTGTCGGTATAGGATGTGCAAGTAGGAAACTTTGGAAGGGTTCATGAAACTATGAAAATATGAGCGTAAGGATGCTTGAAAGTCTGAGGGCGAAAGGTTTGCAGGTGAAAAAGTCTGTGGGTGAAAAGTCTGTGGGTGAAAAGCCAGTGGAAGCAGAGTCTCTGGGAGAGGAGTCGGTGGGTGAAAAACATAGGTGAAACGTGTATGCGTGAAAAGTCTGTGGGTGAAAAATGTGACAAGGCTGTGCGTGAAAAGTCTGTGGGTGAAAGTCTCTGGGCGAAAAGTGTGTGGGTGAAAAGTGCGCGGGTGAAAAGTCCGTGGGTCAAAAGTATATGGGTGAAACGGGCATGGGTGAAAAGTCTGAGGGTGAAAAGTATATGGGTGAAAAGTCTGTGGGTGATACGTCTGTGGGTGAAAAACCTGCAGAAAAAGAGTGTCTGGGTGAAGAGTCTCTGGGTGAAAAGTATAATATATGTGCAAAGTCTGTGGCTAAAGAATCTGTGGGTGAAAAGTCTGCGGGTGATAGGTCTGTGGGTGAAAAGTGTGGGTGAGAAGTTTATGGTTGAACTCAACGGTTGAACAGCCTGTGGGTGAACAGTGTGTGGGTGAAAAGTCCGTGGGTCAAAAGTATATGGGTGAAACAGGTATGGGTGAAAAGTCTCAGGGTGCAAAGTTTGTGGGTGAAAACTTTGTGGGCGAAAAGTGTATGGGTGAAAGTCTGCGGGTGAAAAGTCTGTGGGTGAAAAGTCTATGAGTGAAAAATATATTGGTGAGAAGTTTCTGGGCGAAAAATGTATGGGTGAAGAGTATATGGACGAAGAAAAGTATATGGGGGAAAAACCTGAGGGTAAAAAATATATATTGGTGAAGAGTCTCTGGGTGAAAAGTCTGGGGGTGAAAGGTATATGGGCGAGAAGTATATGGGTGAAAGACTGTGGGTGAAAAGTCCCTGGGTGAAAAGTATATGGGTGAAAAGTCTGTGGGTGAAAAGTATATGGGGGAAAAGTCTGTGGGTGAAAAGTATATGGGGGAAAAATTGAGGGTAAAGTATATTGGTGAAGAGTCTCTGGGTGAAGAGTCTCTGGGTGAAAAGTCTGTGGGTGAAAAGTGTGTGGGTGAAAAGCTCGTGGGTCAAAAGTACGTCTAAAAGTATACAGGTGAAACGGGTATGGGTGAAAAGTCTGAGGGTGCAAAGTTGGTGAAAGTTCCTGGGTGAAAAGTATACATGTGAAAAGTCTGTGGCCCAAAAGTCTGTGGGTGAAAAGTGTGCACGTGATAAGTTTGTAGGTGAAAAGTGTATGGGTGAAAGTCAGTGGGTGAAAAGTATATGGTTGAACAGCCTTGGGTGAAAAGTATATGGGTGAGAAATATATGGGCGAAAGACGGTGGGTGAAGAGTCTGTGAGTGAAAAGTCTGTGGGTGAAAAGTATATGGGGAAAAAGTCTGAGGGCAAACAGTATATTGGTGAAGAGTCTCTGGGTGAAAAGTCTGGGGGTGAAAAGTATATTCTTGAACAGTCTGCGGGTGAAAAGTATATGGGTGAGAAGTATATGGGTGAAAGACTGTGGGTGAAAAGTCCCTGGGTGAAAAGTATACGGGTGAAAAGTCCGTGGGTGAAAAGTATGTGGGTGAAACGGGCATGGGTGAAAAGTCTGAGGTGCAAAGTTTGTGGGTGAAAAGTCCATGGGCAAAAAGTGTATGGGGGAAAAGTCTGTGGGTGAGAAGTATATGGTTGATCCGTCTGTGGGTGAAAAGTATATGGGTGAGAAGTATATGGGTGAAAGGCTCTGGGTGAAAGCCTGTGGGTGAAAAGTATATGGGTGAGAAGTCTGTGGGTGAAAAGTGGTTGGGGGTGAAAATCTGAGATTGGCTGTTGATCATCTTGCCACATATGCTACAGCAAATCACGCCGCCAGCTTCGGATCCATCCCCCTTTTGTGGGGTCAGCACCTGATCGCTGCCTGAACAAA
>Ga0126342_10014161_pt1 | contig 14097 bp, 11 predicted proteins | sample Cyp1metagenome_FD_92528 | JGI IMG/M metagenome (GOLD analysis project Ga0126342, IMG submission 92528) | Coral microbial communities from Lord Howe Island, Old Settlement Bay, Australia - Cyphastrea 1 metagenome | ecosystem: Host-associated > Invertebrates > Cnidaria > Coral ...
ATGTGGAAAATGTGTGTACGTATTGCTATGCGCTACTTATGTAGCATCCATATCATAGATGCATACAGTAGTACTACTACAAGGAAAATGCAAGTCCATCAATGTATATAGGAGGGCTATATAGGAGGGCTAGGAGAGGGGGGAAGCTCATTAAAAAAAAAATGGTTCCCTTTACCTTGGCAAACTCACCTAAGGTATACACACACACACACTACGTTTGTTTTTCCTCCTTCCTTTTCCCTGGGGATCTTCATGGCTCTCTGGACATTCTTTGGCAACCTTTGGCAACCTGCCATCAGGGAGAGGCTATGTACATAGGAGGGCTAGGAGAGGGGAGAGGCCAAGGAACATTTTTTTTTTCCTTGGCAACCCCCTAAGGGAAGCCATATATATATACATACACACACAATGTTTGTTTTTCCTCCTTCCTTTTCTCTGGGAATCTTCATGACTCTCTGGACATTCTTTGGCAACCTTTGGCAACCCCTGAGGAAGTCCGACGATCTGTGTGGATCTCTAGCAATACCATCACAGGTATATGAACATACATGATCGAACATGATGTAGCAGAAACACTGCATTCCCAGAAACGTGGAAAAACGGGACCTGACAGCGTCCTTTTCTGTAATATAACATATATACGATTCATCAACCACGGAGGGACCGGAGAACCAGCAGGTTCTGCCACGTTGACAGCACAATCCGGCTGGACGAATGGAAACTGCTGGGTGCCTTCCATCACACGGACCGGCCCGATGGCCGTGCACGTGTGCAGTTTGGGGTGATCATTGGCCGTTCCTTGGTCGTTAAAAGTGGTGGATTTAATGGGATTTAACTAACCAAAATAAGGGACTTAATGAGGATTAATGGGATATATAACAATCTTTTCATATGAAGGGGGAATCATCCCAGAAAAGTGTGATTCAATGGTGATTGAGTGGTGATTTAATGGGATAGCAATTGGATGTAATGGGATTGTAATACAAACTTCCTTCCCCCATTCATAGAACAAACAGCCACCAGAAACCATGGTGGATGTAGGGGGGATGAAACCCACAAAAATTTGGGACCATAAAATGGAGGCATTGAATATTAGAGGGATGGGAGTACTACCCAAATGATTTTTACTGAGGCAAATCATCTGTGTTCTTTTTGAGGGTATCTAATTTTCAGACAAACCCCAAATGATCCTGGGCATGTCAAAGCCCAGATGAACCCTGGATGACGTTCCTGTGGAACTTTTCTTTTCCTGGGTGAGGGCAGCTTTTGGATGGCTTTTTCAAACATGGTTGCTACCTTGCGATGCTTCAACCTGTTCAACGTCTACCAGTCTGTGTCTATGCTGAACCGGCCACGCGCCGCTGACATGTATCAAAGTTCGAGGTGAGGTATCGTACCGGGTAAGATTTTATGGAAACCACAGATGTCTCAATGAATTTTCATTGAGACTGGACCCCCTTCTGTGTCTAAGGTGGCTACATGTATTATGTGCTGAACGTGCTGACAACTCTCTGTGCCATCGCCTCCTCCTCTTTCGCTGGATATCTTCTGCAGGACATGGGTTGGGTGTCTTCGCTGGGTGAGGGAAGTCCCCAAATTTCATCATGGCACAGCAGTGGCGTTCAGCTTCCATTGTTGCATCTAAATCAGTTCCCTTTTTGTGTTCCCACATGGGGTTGGATTAACACCGATACAGGCCCAATTATTGGGGTGTCCACATCTAGCAGTGTTTTGACCCACACCCACAGTTCGCTTTGTCTTCACTAAACCAACAGTTTGGAAACCGAAAAAACCAATGCTTCATCAATCATCCTTCCTTTCCCCATTAGAATGACTATAAATTGCGTGCAAATCCACCATTTCTCTTTACCCCAGATATGATACAGAGTAGAATGGGATATTCCCTTATCCAAATCCCATTGCATCCTGCTATCTCCTCTTATACACGAAACCACTCCATAGTTTCTTGGTGATGTATATATATATATATAAGTATATATATATATAGATACTTATACACATATATACACCCCTCTTGTGGGGCCAAATCTATTCACACCTTGCCATGGCAGTTGAAGCCGCCCTTCGACCGACTGCGCTTCTGCATCTCCATCCTCTTTGCACAGACCACTTTCCGTCCCCCGGTGGAAAAACATCGCCATTTTTCAAGGGTAAGGGGAATTGCTATGATTTATGTTGTTTTTTCTAGCAATTATCAGAGCCATAGCAGTAAACCACAATGAAGACTGAGCACTGATAAATGACTTCCTTCTACACTGGATGAGATCACCCAGAAGCGGTGCGAGTGCTGGCTGTTCTTGTCCAAGAATACGGGATTTGCTGCATAACCATTATATAAAATTAAGGATCATTGTTAGTATCATTATCATCATATTCATTGTCTAATATTCTGACAAATACACATGAATCAAAAACTCTGAAATGGCACTTTTTAAAAATACCATTTTACTTTCTTCCTGTTTGCCCTTCCATTTTTCAGGTGCCAAGGCCACTCCGGCCAAGCTCCCCATGTCAGGCTTGTCCATCGACAGCAAACTGCCCATCGTGGCCTACGCAACAGCCTTCGATCACTTCGCCATGGCCTGTCAGTTGCTGCTGCTGTCCATCATTCTGGGTGCCCTGGTTCCATGGGATGCCTGTGGATGGCGATTTGAAGGGAAGAAATGCATGGAATAGCTGGATTTCATCAAAGATAGGGAATTCAATGGGACAACCTCAGGATTTTAGTGGAATCATATAAAGAATTAACGATAGCTGTGGCATAGTTTAGGGATATCATGGTCATAGCCGTTATAGCATCCACAAGTTGGGATACAACCCTGTTCTCTCACACAGCTGCGTCGCCGTCAGGTGTTGTCATCGTGGTGATGCTGTCTGACAGGCGCCATGAAACTCCTGGTGACATTGAGCCAGATTGATATATATAATAGTTATACTATGTTATACTTGATTGATATATAATAGTTATTGATCCAAGTTATTGGTGTATATATATATAACTATTATTATAAAGGTGTATATACAATTGGTGTATATATATATACAATATAACATTACTATATGTATTATATATAGAACTCCTGGTGATCATTTTTCAGGGATTTGGGGTGTTGGATCTTAATCCAGGTGGCTTGGATTTGGAGGAGAGGCTGCAGCTGAAGTCGTGCCTTGCAGCTGATGCGATTTTTCTTTGGAGGATGTAGGTCAGACATTTTTATCCCATTTATGCTTGACCATAAATTGAGGCAAGGGGTTAGTTACTGTTAGTTCTTTCTGCGATTTGACCCTGGAGACCCTGGATGCTGCCCTACGAAAATTGATGATTTGGCAACCGCCAGCCGATGAGGTATAGGATATACCCTCCTTCCCGCATAACGGCTTTCAACCGTGATGATCTCACATTTGGGTGTCTCCAAAATGGAGATAGCACATATCATTCACCATGCCTATCCACTTCTATGCAACATTTTGGGTCCAAAGTTGGGTACCCAGCAAAATCACACAGTTTTTATCATCATATTCCCCATTCACACTATGTCGCCAATTTTGGGGACCTGCATCCGAGGTCGATAAGGTCTTCATGTTTACCTTGATGCCTGTGTGGAGCCTTGTATAAACCATGGCTTTGACACCTGAAAATGTTGGGAACCCCACAAATCCCCCATGGTTTTGGCATAGTTTATCCCCCAGTGGCCAGTTAGAGCCCACTTACACCCTATTCAGACGTCACCAGTATAGGCCTATACTTGCCAAAAACTCTGGGTGCGGTTGTGGTGACTTAACCATGGGCATAACTGAACCAGGGTATTTACAGTACCCAGAAGTTGGGATCAGATCCACTGAGAAAATCCCCAAGGCACCCCCTGTCCACCAGCCGTGGCAGCTGGACATCCCACGCGGTCCAAGGATTTTCACCCTTTTGGGCTTCAGCATATGGGTTGCAAGGTGCCATGGGGGCCCAAAAATTGGATGTTGGGACATTTCCCCAGATAGCGTCAGAGCTGGTGTCTCTGGTGTAATTATCTGGTGTAACGTTGCTGGGGTCTAGGATGCATTGAGATTTTTGATGGAATAGAGGAGACTAAAGATGATCAGATAGGTTTCTTCAGAAAATTTGGACCTCCAAATCGACAGGGCCCGTCGTGAACACCAGAAAGTGCCTTGGCTGAACTGAGCGGCAGGTTCCATCTCCATTTTCCAGCCATTTCTGGTAACTATCTGGTTATGAAGGGAGGGAGCTGTTTGAGTTTTAAGCACATTTAAGCACTATGGTTGTATCCATATGCCCTATTCGTCAGCCAGTTGGAGCTACGAATTTGAGTTCATCCCATTTGACTGAGGTCTTGCAATTTAATCATGCTGACCTGGACAAGGATCAGCAGGAGAATCGAGAATTTTGGTGCTTGTGTGCAGCATTTTTTTTGGTGTATCCGGCTGATGCATATTTTTTCTCTTGCAGTATTGTGAAATGTTAGAGAAATTTGTATTGACACACACATATACAAATATATATATATATATATAAATAAATTGAGATTGACAGATGTATGTTTTGTTATTCTATCATATGTTCCCCACATGTTCTCAGTCTGCAGAAAATTGGTGGTCAGTTCCCCACCAGGTCCATAGCGGCAGATGTCGATGTCGCCGGCGGCACATGATGATTCAAGACATGCGGGCAAAATGTGCTATTGCTGTTTGGGGTCTATGCTGCAGTCTATGCTGGTGTAATTTTCGGTGCCGGCGGTGACCCCCATGGATTGGCGCAAAGTGGGAGGGCATGCCCTACCACGTAACCCTTGGCCATCCTGGCTGGTGGATTAAGGCGGCGCAAGTGGAAGTGGGCTGATGTTCTTGCTTGCTGGTCTTTCTGGCTTTCTTGGCTTTGGCGAATGCTTTTGTTATAGGCACTTGCTGCTGAGAAAGCTGGTGTCCGCTTCCGCACAACATGCGGAAGTGGAGCCAGGCACACATGCTGTTTTTGTTTCCACATGTTTACCCCTGTGCTTGTGTGTGCCTGTGTGTGTGTGCGTATGTTTTTTTGTGGTAGGACTTGACAAAGACAGCCTATCCCGTAAGCCCTCGGCATGGGCGCACAAGGGCCCGGATTGGGCCTGCGGGCCCGCCAGCCCACGCGAGCCCGCGCTAGGCGTAGCCCAATAGGCAAAACCTTTATCGGAATTTACGAACACACTTTTGGCCGTTTTCGTGTTGTTTGCATTTTTCGATGTTGACATCGCTCCAGGAGGATGGAGATCTCGGCGATTTCTCTCCAGACGCCGTGGAACAAATTGCTGCTCGACATCTCTGTGGGACACAAGATGAGGGTCTTTACTGATCAAACATCTAAAAGTGGCTAGCCCATGCCAGATGATTTTGTGTTGATTTTGTGTCATTTCATCAGTGACCTTATCCGCCGTAAATTCATTATGGCTCGTGTGCCTGCTTGCAATCTCGACCTTCAGCCCCCCAAAAGGCCCAAGAGATTCCATTTTGCATCTGGATGTAATTTCCATCTTTCCTAAGGCACTGTACATCATCGATTTTCCAGATTTTTTCTGTCAGAGGACCAACGAACCTTTATCACCTCTGCGTCGATGTCTCCACTACCCAAAGTCCAATGGTTTAGATTAGATCATCATTTTCCCCAGTAATGGATGACCATGTATAGGGGCCAATCCCCTCTGTAGACAAGTAGACAAATCCCTTACCGAACTAATTAGTGTTACGTCCATTTTGCCGCTGTATTTTGCAGCTGAATTTCGCATCATTTTGGGGTAAACCTCTAACGTTTTGGGCGCCAACTAAACCCCAAATATGCGATTGTTTTGATCATTTTGTTCCCCACTATGGCTGTCTTTAACTGGCTGTCTTTAACTGGAGGATCCCACTCTTGAAAACCCAGCGTGGGACAACTTCCTGGCTGTCTGAAAATGAGGTGCAAATTTTCATGTTTGATCATCATGTGCCCTATTGTTTGATATTGTTTGATGGTCATTGTGAGAATTTTACCCAATTTTCAGACCCAACCATCATATCAACTCAATCATATATACCTCATTCTGCCAAATTTCTCTAAAAACAGCAACACATATCAATCCCAACGTTTTTACCAACAGAATCTCTGATCATTTCCCAATTTTCCCATGGTTTCTCCCTGTTTTCTCCCCGCCGAGGCGCGCCTCAAGGGCCGGCTGCGCTACACCTCGGCGCGGCGCCTGAGTCCCACGGAGGTGAACATTTCGACCGATGCTGTGGTGCCTTGATGTGGTTGGATGGCTCCGGGTCCACTCCACTATGTAACTATATTACTATGACTATGAATAAGAATATGAGTATGAGTATATATATATATTCATATGTATATACATATATATATATACATATATATTCATATGTATATGTGTATATATATATATATACAGATTAAAACTGTTCATCTTACACAGTTATGATAACCCCCCAAAAATTATTTGTACGTATGCATTTGTAGATATGACGAATAGGATAACAATATCGATACACGATTCTCCATATTAAACCATGTAGAACCATTTTAAATTCCGCATTCCATGGTTTGGATCGTTTAGGAGACGGTGTTTTTGATGAATCTTCATGGATTCTGATGTATTCCGCAAGTATGATTGATCAAATATGAACATATGATTATGGCATGCTCCAACATATGCATCATGGTCAAGCTAATTGGATTGGATGAAGCTGTTAATTGGGGAATGGGAATAATCACACCATTTTCATAGGAATTGTGATCTACCCGTCAGGCAAGCATTCCCATTGTGGGATGGATGACCATAAACCTGCCATATTGTTTCGACCATGGCACATACTTATGTTGGGAAATATCATCATCATGTGTTCATTTAGGTTATACTTGGAGAATAGATCATAGTCCGTGAAAATTAAATATATACTTGGAACACATTTGATGATCATTTTGGTTCAATTTCTGTGAAAAAGCATCATAGCTCTTTAGCTAACGGAATGCCGTTCTTAACCAGGAATGACAGAGGGTTTTGAAAGATGATCACATAGGAAGGTGAGCAGCATGCAGTACGCACCCGAGGAAATAGTGAAAAAAACGAACAAATTGGAACTCTGCATTTTTTTTGTGGGGGAGGGCGGAACTACTACTACTTCTATAGAGTTTTTTTGGTTGTTGTTGTTCGTATTTTGAGAGGGAATGTGTTCCGTCAAACTGAACTTTAGACTGATGTGCTCGTGAAATCGATGAATACTCTAGCACCTGTACTGGTAGTTTTGTCTTGGTTTGTTTGTGTTTGTTGCATTCGTGCTCCCATGTTCACAGTTGACCTTGCTGAGGCTGTGTCGACCATGGTGTGGTTCATCCACGACATTGATCCCATCCAAGCGCAGTACGAATGCAAGCCACATGGCACTGGACAAAGTGTGATCACAGTTGTGCTGATTGCCAAATTGAGAAGAAAAACCTTTCAAAACCCACCCCAGCAATCTTGGTCAGGCGGGGCTGCAAATCCTAAGCTGGAAAAAAGAACTGCCCATGTTCGGCTGGAAATTTTGCATCCGGCAAAAATTCAGACAATCAAAAAGTGAAAAATCAAAAAGTATACTTTTCGACTTTTCGACTTTTCTTCTTCCCTCTCGACTTTTTGGCTGTTCGGCTTTTCTTCTTACCTCTCGACTCTCAACGGTTAAAATTTTGTACTTTTAGCTGCGCATGTTCAGCTGGAAAGGCATCCGGCAAAAATTCAAACAGTCAAAATGTGAAAAATCAAAAAAGTATACTTTTCGACTTTTCGACTTTGCGACTTTTCTGCTTCCCTCCACCTTTCGACTTTTCGACTTTTCGGTTTTTCTTCTCCCCTCTCGACTCTCCACCGGTAAGTTTTGTACTTTTAGCTGTGCATGTTCATCTGGAAAGGCATCCGGCAAAAAATCAAACAGTCAGAAAGTGAAAAGTCAAAAAGTATACTTTTCGACTTTTCGACTTTTCGAAATTCACAATTTTAAAATATTTTAAAGGCACCTTTTCACTTTTCGGCTTTTTGCTTTTCGACTTTTCGAAATTGATTTTGCATACTTTCCGCCTGGAGCCTTGCATCACATCTTTCCTACCCAGAACCCCCCTGAACTCAGCCGAGGTTCACCGCGTACATCGAGTGGCTGTCGCCCAACGCGGTGGGATTGCCGGAGCACATCCGACTCAGCAAAGAGGAACTGATCAGCCACTTGGACGTTGACAATGGTAAAAACTAGAAATTAGTTTGGTTTCGGTTGTTCCTTTTTCACATGGATTGCTTTGGTATGTTGGAGTGGTCATTTCTGGGTTGAACCTTTGACTTTCGGGAGTGAAGGAGTTGTCCACAGGGCGACTTTGGACGGGTTTGATGTACTTGGGAAGTTTCTGTTTCTGACTTTGTCAGTTGGTTCGGAAGTCACCAAGAGCTGCCTGGACCATGACCTCAATGACATGCCATTGGAAACAAGGTTTGAACATGCCCGAGATTGACGTTCGCAACAAGGAGACACCTCGGGGTAGGAGGGAGTTTTTTTTTTTGGGAAGCGAAACACGATTCAATCGGAGACTCTGCCGGATGAATCTCTCTTAATTCTGAATCTACCCAATTCATCCCAATTCCAAGCCTAGTTCAGCAACATCTCCCTTTGCTTGTAACCCAACAAAAGACCAAGGGAAAACCCTGACAGGTGGAGTTGAAGGTGGAAGAAGGTCCTGATGCCTACGTCACCGACAGCACTGTGGGAAGGAGCCTGGGGCATAAGAAACAAAGATAAAAAAGTGGCTGGAACTCAGAACTGTGATTTTTCATTCTTGCACCATAAAAAACTATCAACGCCAAACTTGAGCCGCATTTCTTCAGTGTTCAAAACTGGAGCCCTGCAATTCCTCATATCGATTGGCGTTGAAATCCCAAGCCAATTTTTGGAGACACCGAACTGCGGGTGTTTTTCGCGCTCCTTGTTTTCCAAGGATCATGGTCTCTACCAGATACCTGGCCAAGCTGCAATTGCGCTTGAAGTTGAGGATCCTATGAGGCAAACAGTTGATCAAACCAATACGAGATCGAAGCGCTATCCACCTCTCGTGATCATCGAGGTCGTCCACCACCCTTACAAGTTACGGCGATCCGAAATGTCACTTCATATTCAACAGGGGTTTCCCTTTTTCAGGATTGTAAGTGATTCAATGCAATCATTTTTTCATTTTTTCATCCTGGGAGGATCCCAGTTGGTTGGCACCCACTAGAGCTGCTGAGGAACTTCCCGTTTGATGAGCAGAGCCTTCCAATCGACTTCGTGATGCCATCTGAGAAGGCACGTGCGACCGCAACGGAGACTTCCAATTCACAAGGATGACTGCAAAGCTTAGTAAATGGATGTAAATGGTTAGTATATGTTAGTATCTGGGATAGAAGCAAGCACATTCAAAGTATAAGTTGGAAGGGATGTAATGATCATAAGCAAGTGAAAGTGAAGCCACTTTCGGTTTGCTACAGTTTATTGAGAGCTTTGCAATAGACGTTAGGGGATTGCGTTCCGTTCAACCTTGGCGTGTGGGGTCAACGGTTGATCTATTGGTTGCTGGTTTTTCCTCCAGTCCTCAACTAGATGTTGTGCAAGTTAGGTTTGAAATACCCAATCCTAGGGTGGACATGGACGCACCATGATTCATTTCAGACAATTTCACTGATTTCGGTGCTTCAGCATGATCTCTACCATGATCCGTCCAAGGTTGATGGCCACCAATAACAGCTGCGGAAGTCTAACAGAGTGTGCTGGAGAAATCTCACAGCTTTTGCAGGTTTTCCCTCATGATTTTCCAACAAACAATAGATATCATATTTCCACCATGGCAAGTTCCGTATGGTTCATCATCCATCATCAAATACCGATCCCATCATCAATCAGCCAGAAACTGCACCACCGAAGCATCGGCCCATCGCCTGTGTCGACATGTGTGGAGAACATGGCAAACAGCAAGTGGTTGATATTCCACATAGCAAAACCCTCTGGAAATGACACGGAAATTTCTACATAGCTATGGAAAAAAAATATGTTTTTCCATAGCTAAGTCATCTACAGTGCCATATTTTCTTTCATCATCCAGAAAATTGCAGCGGACACGCTGGGGTCAACGAGCCTGAAGTGACCATGGTGAATGACACCAGATACGGTGGCGACGGATGCCCCACTTACTAGTGGTGGATATTCCATGCAATCAAAAAGGAAATATAGCAATACATAGCATACATACATATGTATATATATATAATATACATATGCACATAGTGGAATGTAAATGTGGTTTATCCCAAACAAACAACTAAGTTATCACCCTTCAATGGTTCCCACACTTCGACACGATACCGAACCCTGGAGGACAATCGACGGGCCTTCGTGTTTCGCAACTGCGAGCTGGCGCCTTTGGCGAAAAACCTGGACGAATGGACCGTGAAGGCGCCATGCCACGCTTGGGAGATATGTAATTTGTACATGCATATCTGCATATATGTATATATATATATGTATATATATATATGTATATATATATATATGTATATATATATACACATGCATATCATTAATGTAATGCCACGGCATGGAATGTATGCGTGGTGGTCCGTGGATTCGTTTTTGTCGCCAGGACACGTGGACCAGATGTGACTTTCACGAGGGCATGAGTCAGGCGACCATGTTCGTTCAGGTGCCGGGTGACCGAAGGTGACCGAACAATGGGGGATGGCGAACATGGCGAAGCATTTTCTGGTAAGTTTGAAGTGGAAAATGATGAAGCATGAGATTTTGGGGGCTTTGCAGTTTCTCAAACACCATTTTCAGGATTTTTCAGGTACAAAAAGGTACTCTTGTGCCCTTTTCCCATCTTTTCCCCCGAAAAAAGCACTTCAGCCCATCAGCCCATCAGCCCAGGTGCGACGGAACTCCAAGTACTATGTGGTCTCCGTGTTGGGCGTGCTGTTGGGCATTTCCTCGTTGGTCTTCACCGTCTGGTGCATCGAGGTGGACGAAAACGGTCGCGGCTTTGATGATCAAGGCAGAAAAGGGAGAGAAGAGGAGACATTTTTGGCTGGGGGATGGAACTCTATATGTATATATATATATATATGTATACGTGTAGATAGATATGTGAGCTTTTCCCAGTTCTATTTTTTGAAGGTTGTTTTGAGTGAACAATATTAGATCAAATAGTAGGGTTCCATGCTGGTGAGCTTGAGGTGTATTGTTTGATGGGCCCAAATATTGCTCGACACCCAAGCTCGGCAAACTTTATGAGTCGGAAAAGGCCTTGCCCTCTGGTAATTTTAACATAGCTATAGAAACTCACTGCTTTTAACAGGTAAATCATCTATGGACTGTGCTATATTTTCACTATCCATGGCTATCCATAGCTATGTTAAATTTCCACATGGCGAATTGGGGAATCATCGAATTATATATATATGTTAAATTACTGGAGGGTCAATGTTGACCATCGAATTGACCCTTTCTTCAGTTGCTGATCGCCAGGTAAGATCCTCACGCCTTTGCTGATGACTTTGTTGGCCTTTAAGCTGTTGACCGCCTCAGGAACTTTCGGTTCCGCTTGGGATTTTTCTTGGAGACTGAAGCAGTGGTTGGGCCCCTTAAATAGGTATTCTTGGGAACCCAATGACTCATATTGTTCAGGCAAGGTTGACATTACTGACCTCTATGAAACACCTTGCTAGCATCCGCAAGTTTTGTTGAGTTTTGCTGGTAAGCCATGTTTTTTTTTTCTGGCTCCTAACAACTTGAGCCATACCCGAATTCAAGTTTATCAGTTTTGCTGATTATTTACATCTATTTAGCCAGTATTTTCCCATCATTTCTTGGGATAGCTATCTGTTTATCTATCCCATCCTATCCCACCCAATCCTTCTCCAGGAAAGATTCCGAAGGTGGCCAAGGCCACGATCTTCGATCGTTATGCCTCCTGGTGCGGAAAAAAACACGTGAAGTCACCAAACAATGGGGCGGCTTTGAAGGGCACATGATATCCCTATGATATCCCTATGATATCCCATTAAAATCCATTCTTATCCCACATTCTAATGCTTTGGAACATCCTTAACCTCATTCTTGGGTGACTGCAAGTTAGGATATACTAGATACTTATTCCAATTAGATTCTCCGAACGTGACCATCAAAATTGGTGCTAACAAAAGCAACTTCCCCACCCTTTTCAGACCCGAAAAAACAACTTTCCTGTTTCACTTCCCTAACTTTCCCTGGTTTGCGAGGGGAACATCATCCAATAACTACAGTATTCATCTACCAGAGATTTTTGGGGATATCATCGGCATCCCAACGGCATCCCATGGCTTCCCATGGCTTCCCATGGCTTCCCATGGCTTCCCATGGCTTCCAAGGTCCTGGCGACGGAGGCCTGTTTCTTCGTGACGGTCTTCAGCTGCTCCCTGCTGCGGGCCTTGATCACCTCGGGTCCCGAGATGGCCAAGATGGGCGGCCTGCTGCGCTTCAGCTTCGGCCTGGTGCTGTGGCAGATTAGATGGGGGAAGTTGGGAGATGAGCTGTGAAACGACCTATGGTCTACTTGTGGGTAGAACCATGGGACTTGAACTTGCCTCAAGTATGGGGATTCAAGACACCAAAGCCCAGGTGACTCCAAGAATGGATGGTTGAGATTAGGCCTTGTAGTTTCTTGTTGGTGGATAAGCGCTTCATGGGCTCTAGAGATTACTGGAATGATGGGAATTGGACTGGGGTAGCTTTCCACTTTTCAGGTTGATGAATGATGATACTTCAGCCAGTGATCTGATGATCTGGTATTTCTTGGGAAAAGCTGGGAAGGGCAATTGTTTCTTTGGAATTTGATTGTTTTGGTTGATTGTTGTTGATAGATGCTACAAAGTGGTGCCCCCTAGATAGTTAAGTTGGTTTATAACTCCCATAACTATGGTTTATGGCAGATATAACTATAGTATTAATGGGGTTTATAAACCAATTTATAACTAAGGGGCACCACATTGTAGTTGGATTCGGGTGGGATGATTGGAATGCTTGGGATGAACTGATGTCAACTGGTCATTGGATGTTTAATTATGTCAACATGACTTGGATGCTTGGAGCTATTCCAATAAGTTATTGCCATTGTGCATGGGATACAACTTTAATATAAGACACAGACTTTACAGATTTGTAGAAGCCTTACAGCTGGTCATTACCACATGAATGCATAATATATATATAATTATATATACATATACACGCACACATATACATACATACATACCTTACCTTACCTTACCTTACCTTACCTTACATTACATTACATTACATTACATTACATTACACACATAGATACATAGATATATAGATACATAGATACATAGATAGATAGATACATAGATACATAGATACATAGATACATAGATACATAGATAGATAGATAGCTAGATACATACATAGATAGAAAGATAGATAGATAGATACATAGATAGATGCATAGATAGATACATAGATAGATAGATAGATAGATAGATACACATACGTACATACATACATACATACATACATACATACATACATACGTACATACATACATACATACATACATACATCATTACATTACATTACATTACGTTACCTTACATTAGCTTACATTACATTACATCACATTACATACATACATAGATACATAGATACATAGATACATAGATACATAGATACATAGATACATAGAGACATAGAGACATAGATACGTAAATACATAGATACATACATACATACATCACGTTACATCACGTTACATCACGTTACATCACGTTACATCACGTTACATCACGTTACATCACGTTACATCACGTTACATCACGTTACATCACATTACATCACATTACATCACATTCCATCACATTCCATCACATTACATCACATCCATCACATTACATCACATTACATCACATTACATCACATTACATCACATTACATCACATTACATCACATTACATCACATTACATCACATTACATCACATTACATCACATTACATCACATTACA